>Ga0194059_1000282_pt1 | contig 24742 bp, 22 predicted proteins | sample SepL6211m_MetaG_FD_163426 | JGI IMG/M metagenome (GOLD analysis project Ga0194059, IMG submission 163426) | Anoxic zone freshwater microbial communities from boreal shield lake in IISD Experimental Lakes Area, Ontario, Canada - Sep2016-L626-11m | ecosystem: Environmental > Aquatic > Freshwater >... | reverse complement strand
TTTAATGGCTATGCCAATATTGCCCGTGTCTCTGACAATTTATACCCTACAGATTTTTCTCAAAGTATTGCCGGGGCTGTTACCAGCCAATTTCGTCAAGAGGTGGGGGTAAATAAGCAGTTGACCAATAGCCTAAGTAATTGGAATGTATCTGCCCGAGCCTTGTCTTTTCAGACTTTACAGCCAGATCCAACGACAACAGTTCAGTCGCCCTATAACATTCTTCCGAATTTGATAGCTACCTATAACAGTCAAATTACACCAACGGTGTCAGATGCAGCTGGCAAATATTTGGTTCTACCAACTGGCCCTAAAACTACCTTCTCAACCGATTACACGCGCTTTGCCTATAACGTCAACGGCAATCCATATGCAGCGCCTGCTGGAGCTCCTTATGGAAATTTTTTATACAGCCAGGCTGACCGAACAGTGGTCAAGGGTGCCATGGCCCTTCCCCAGGTTACGCCTGGTTATTACCTGACCCCTAAAGTGAGCTTTCAGGCAAATAATTATGCGGCTACAGCCTTTACAGCCGGTGCGCCCGCTGCCCAAGGTTTTGTGATTCCTACTTTTAGTTTAGATTCAGGTTTAGCATTTGAGAGAGATGCATCAGAATTAAGAGGTTTCTTTGGACGCGATATGCTACTGACGATGGAGCCCCGTGCTTTTTACGTATACACACCATTTCAGAGTCAGGCACAAACACCTCTGTTTGATACCGCTGATGGTGGTTTTGGTGTGACCCAAATTTTTAGTGAAAATAATTTTGTGGGTAATGACCGTGTTGCAGATAATAACAAGCTGACTGGCGGTATTACAAGCCGTATGCTGGAGGCCAGTTCTGGTGCTGAGCGCGCCACGGTTACGCTTGCTCAAAGGCAAGATTTCACAGGTCAGCGCGTTGGGTTGAATGGGACGAATCCCAACCCGACTACTTATTCAGATACTTTAGGTTCCGGCTCCGTCCGCTTACTTGGAAACTTTAGTGCAGATGCATTCGGGCAATACAACACTCAATTAAACCGTTTTGTACAAACTACATTTGGCGGTAGTTGGCGTCCAACTCCAGGTAGAAGCTTAAATGTTGGCTACCGAAATGTCTGGGGAGCAACCAATCAGCTGATTCCGGCAGCCGGCACCTCTACCACCACCGATCAATACAACGTTTCTGGTCAATGGCCCATTACCCGTGAGCTTTCAGTCTTAGGGCGGTGGGGCTATGATGCTTTGACAACTAAAACACTAAATACCTTGGCAGCATTAGAGTGGACACGCGACTGTTGGACTTTGCGTGCTGCTTATTCTCAAATGCTAAATACCTCCCAAATAACCACCACCCAAATCCTCTTCCAAATAGAATTTAGGGGCTTTGGTAGCGCTGGCAGTAATCCAGTTGATATCATGAAGCTGAATGTTCCTGGATATTTGCCTACTTCTAAGCCAATACCACCTTCAACATACGAGAACTATCAATGACGCCTTGTCTGAGTAGCTTTAAACGGGTTTTTATTCAAGCTTTGCTTGCAAGCACTATGTTGCTTGCTGGTCTTGCAGTTGCTCAGGATGCTACGCGATCAAGCCCTGATAGCAAAATTCGCAATATTGATGGCGTGGTAGCTGTTGTGAATACAGGTTATGTGACCCGTAAAGAAATTGATGATCGTATTATTGCCCTGCAGAAGCAGGGTACAAAACTTCCAGATCCTGTTGTGCTTCGTAAGACAGTGATGGAACGTCTCATCATTGAAAAAATTCAACTCCAAGAGGCAGAGCAGGAAGGTATTGTCGTTAGTAATAAAGAGTTGGATAAGATTATTGGCAACATTGCATCTAAAAATAAATTATCAGTCGCGGAGTTTAAGCAGAAGGTTATTGCTTCTGGAAGTACATTTGAGCGTTATAAAGAAATGTTACGTGATGACATTATTATTAGTCGTTTTCGCGAACGTGAAGTTGAAGGCAAGATCAAAATCTCTGATGCTGAGATTGATAACTACATTGCTGATCGTACCCGCGCTATGACAGGAGGAGGTGCTCCGCGATCTGCCCCAGGATCCCCAGAAGAAATTGATGTTGCTCAAATTTTTATCCCAGCTGACTCAGGTACTGGAGCTGGTGCACAAGCGGATGCCAAGAAAAAAGCGGAAGCATTATTGCGTGACGCCCGCGGCGATGTAGACTTCTTACAGCTTGGTGCTATGGCTGCAAAAGACGATCCAAAAATTAAATTTCAAGAATTAGGCTATCGCACTCCAGATCGCTTGCCGCAGTTATTTTATGAAGCCATTAGGAATACAGGCGGCGGTCAAGTGGCTAATAGTGTAGTAAAAAGTTCCGCCGGCTACCACGTGCTCAAGGTATTGGATCGCCGCGCTTCGGCTGCTGGCACTCCGCAACAGGCTGCCCCTCAAGAGGCTGTCTCAAGTGCGCCACAAAATATTGCTATTACCCAAACAATGTCTCGACATATCTTGCTCCGCAGTCGCCCGGGCTTTAGTGATCAGGATGCAGAGCGACGTCTAGCGGGATATCGGGACCAGGTGCGCGCAAAGACAGCTGACTTCGGCGAATTAGCCAAGAAATATTCTGAAGATGGTTCTGCAGCTAATGGTGGGAATTTAGGCTGGATGGGTCCAGGGGATTTGGTTCCCGAGTTTGAGCAGGCAATGAATCGCTTGCAAATCGGCGAAGTGAGCAATCCAGTGAAGTCTGAGTTTGGTTGGCATTTGATTCAGGTGCTTGAACGTCGAGATGCTCAGCTAACAGTTGATAAACAAAAGGAATTTGCACGCGCTGCGATTCGTGAACGAAAGTTTGAGCAGGCCTATCAGGATTGGATTCGTCAGTTGCGAGATACCGCAACAGTGAAAATTATTAATGCAGAAGATGCTGCAAGTAGCCCCCGTTAATCTAGTCATTAGCTCAGGGGAGCCTGCTGGCGTTGGGCCAGAGATTAGTCTTACGGCGGCCTACGCTTTCTTAAAAGAACAGCCTAATGCCCATATCACCGTGCTCGGCAACACTGCTTTATTGCAGATTCCTAAAAATATTGATTCTGAAATATCAAAACGCTTAACAATTCAGTCTATTGACATCGCAGAGCCAGTAACAGCTGGAAAGCTGAATCCCGCTAATGCGCAATACGTTCTTGATCTATTAGATGTCGCAGTGACTGATTGTTTGGCTGGGCGCTTTGATGCGATGATCACAGCGCCATTACAAAAGAGCATCATTAATGTTGCTGGCACTCCGTTTACTGGCCATACAGAATACTTGGCCAAGGCTTGTAAGATTGATCATGTCGTAATGATGTTGTGTGCAGTTTTACCTGTGGGCTTCCTAGGTCTTAAAACTCCTCGGGAATTGCGGGTTGCCTTAGTCACCACTCACCTTCCTTTAAAAGAGGTGCCATCAGCACTGACCCAAAAGCACATTCTAGAAACTATTCAGATCGTCCACGGTGACCTTCAGCAGAAATTTGATATCTCTAACCCAGTGCTGAGAGTGGCAGGACTCAACCCCCACGCTGGTGAATCTGGCTATTTAGGGCGAGAGGAGATTGAAATGATTTCTCCTGCAATTGCGTTGGCTCAGCAGGCGGGTATTCAGGCGACTGGACCCTATCCTGGCGACACCATGTTTGAAGCAGGTAGTTTGGATCAAATAGATGTTTATATCGCGATGTATCACGATCAGGGCCTAGCCCCATTTAAATTTGTCACATTTGGTGGTGGCGTTAATGTGACCTTAGGATTACCAATCATTCGCACTTCAGTTGATCATGGTACCGCACTGGATATTGCTGGAAAGGGACGCGCAGATTCCAGTAGCATGCTTGAAGCACTGCGTTTGGCCTATCGTTTAGCAGCGAATAAAAAAGTAAGCAACTCTTGAAACATTACGCACGCAAACGCTTTGGGCAAAACTTTTTGCAAGATGCTGGCATCATTTATTCCATCGTTACACTGATTAATCCCAGTGCTGATGCGCATGTGATTGAGATTGGCCCCGGACTTGGCGCCCTGACAAAACCCTTATTAAGAAATTTAGATCATCTAGACCTTCTAGAAATTGATCGGGATTTAGTGGCCTACTGGAACCAGCAGAACCTAAAGGGCCTGTCTGTTATTGAAGGAGATGCCCTAAGGTTTGATTTCGTGTCCTGGGCTAAGAGTCGCACCGAAAATGGCGGCTTGTGCAAGGTGGTTGGCAATTTACCTTACAACATTTCATCACCACTCTTATTTCATTTGGTATCTGCAGCAGCAGTGATTGATGAGCAGGTATTTATGTTGCAAGCGGAAGTGGTTGAGCGCATGGTTGCTCCCGCAGGAAGTTCTGACTTTAGTCGTTTGTCAGTCATGCTGCAGGCTCGCTATCACATGGAGCAAGTGCTTGAAGTTCCGCCTGAAGCATTTGATCCCCAGCCTAAGGTCAATTCAGCAGTAGTGAGAATGATTCCCAGAGTAGATTTCAATCTTAATGATGCGCAGTGGGCTTCGTTGGAGAGGGTGGTAGCAGCAGCCTTTTCTCAAAGAAGAAAAATGCTACGTACCAATCTACAAACTTTTGCTGATAAATTATCTTTAACGGAGCTTGAGCTGAAGTCTCGTGCTCAAGATATTTCTGTTGATCGATATATCGAGTGGGCTAAGGCGTTAGCTAAATAAAAATTGGTGTCAGTGTTACGTCAAGTCTTATAAGCATCTGGATCGATAACGCGCATTTCCGCTTCAATCCACTTTTCAACTTCTTGATGGAGTTGGACACCAGTTTTTCCAGCTGAGGCAATTGCAGGGCCAATAGAAAAAATCACGGTTCCAGGTTGCTTTAGAAAGCTATTCTTAGGCCAGCAACGCCCTGCATTATGGGCAATCGGAATTACCATTGCTTCAGTGGCGCTTGCAAGTCTAGCCCCACCTTTACTGTAAGGCTTATGAGATCCAGTTGGCATTCTGGTGCCCTCTGGAAACAACATGATCCACTTGCCTTCAGCAAGGCGCTTACGACCTTGGCTTGCCACAGAGAGTGCAGCGGTTTCTTTACTAGCGCGATTGATATGAATCATTTTCAGTAATGCTAATGCCCATCCAAAAAATGGAATCCAAAGAAGTTCGCGCTTAAAGACAAAGCAGAGTTGCTTGGGAAGGAGGGCAATGTACGCGATCGTTTCATAAGCTGATTGATGCTTACTCAGTATTACGACGGGTTGATCGAGTACTGCGTACATATTCTCCATCCCACGGATTTCATAATGAATTCCACACAGCGGCTGCAATAGCCAGATGACCACTTTGTTCCATAAGCCAATAAAGCGATAGCGATTTTCAGGATTCAGGAATGGAAACGCTAGTAGGCAAAGAATCGACCAGATCGGCGTGAAGACTAGCAAAAATAGGGTGAAGAGAGCTGAGCGTAAAAAGATCATTTTTTAAACTTTGTCTTTTAAAAGGCTGGTGGCAAACGCAAGCAAATCTTCATGAATTTCAGTACCATCCGGAAGTTCACCCTTGTCTAAAGTTTTCTTACCCTTGCCGGTTAGGACCAAATGAGGTGAGGCACCTAGAGCGATGCCAGCTTGTAAATCCCTCAAAGAGTCACCTACGATAGGCACTCCTTCAAGCGGGTTCTTACTGTTATTTTTCTTGTAGCGAAGGGCAATCTCTTTCATGAGACCGGGTAATGGTTTTCGGCAATCACAAGCATTGGCATCCACGTGAGGGCAGAAGAAAATGCTGTCAATGCGACCGCCAAGTGGTTTTAGTAATGCACCCATCTTGCTATGCATGGCATGCAGATCGTTGATATTGAAATAGCCTCTGGCCAGACCTGATTGATTGCTTGCAATGGCTATTTTATAGCCAGCTTGGTTGAGTAGGGCGATGGCTTCTAGACTGCCAGGAAGGGGAACCCACTCTTCGCTCGACTTCACATAGTCGTCTCTGTCTTCATTGATCACGCCATCGCGATCGAGAATGATTAATTTAGAAGAGCTGGTGCTCATGCTAATTTGCCGAGATCGGCAATGAGATTCATTTTCTGGTGAAGTTGTTGCAAGAGAGCCAAGCGGTTATCGCGTAACTCAGGGTTTGGATCCATCACCATCACATCTGCAAAGAATTGATCAATCGGTTGACTCAAGACCACGAGAGTCTTTAAGAGCTCAACAAATTGACCTTGTTCGTAGGCTGCATTGAGTTTTGGGGTAATGCTTTCTAGGGCTTGAAATAGGGCAGTCTCTGCAGGAACTTGCAATAGATTTTTGGAGCAAGCCGCTGGAATCGCGGTAGTGGTTTTCTTGAGGATGTTACTGATCCGTTTATTGGCAGCAGCAAGTTGGGTTGCTTGCTCAAGTGCGTTGAACTCACGTAAAGCAGTCAAGCGCCCAATGAGGTCATTTAACTGTGCTGGTGATTGGCTAAGAACAGCATCAATCTCTGCACTGGTAAATGGCTTGCTAGCTACAGACTGGTCTCGCAAGTAGGCACGTAGACGATCGACGATGAAAGCGTAAATATCCTCAGCCTTAGCTTGTTCTTGCACATCTTTTTGTGTAAATTGGATGCGAGCTAAAGCAATGATGTCCGGCAGGCTTAAAGGGAGGTTTTTTTCCAAGAGCAAACGGCAGATGCCTAAAGCATGCCGACGCAGTGCATAAGGGTCTTTATCGCCAGTAGGAGCAAGGCCAACACCCCAAATACCTACCAAGGTTTCTAATTTGTCAGCAATGGCTAGGATGGTGCCGGTCTGAGTTTGTGGCAAGCTATCACCAGCAAAGCGTGGCATATAGTGTTCGCTGCAGGCTGCAGCCACTTCGGGATTTTCACCGTCATGTATAGCGTAGTAGCGACCCATAATGCCCTGTAACTCTGGAAACTCACCAACCATATCAGTGAGTAGGTCAGTCTTGGCAATTTCAGCGGCACGAGCAGCAAACTCCATGTTTGCTTCAATACCTTTGTTTTTTAATTCTTTTGCAATGCCAGTAGCAATTGCAGCAACGCGTTGAGTGCGCTCAAGCTGATTGCCGAGTTGGTTGTGATAAACCACCTTAGCAAGGTCAGCAACGCGAGATCCTAATGGACGCTTTTTATCTTGCTGGAAGAAGAAGCGCGCATCCGAGAGGCGTGGGCGCACAACGCGCTCATTGCCTGAGATGATGGCTTCAGGATTATCTGTTTCAATATTAGAAACAATCAGAAAACGGTTGCGCAGCTTGCCTTGTTTATCAGTCAACGCAAAATATTTTTGATTCGTTTGCATGGTCAGAATTAAGCATTCTTGCGGCACTTCCAGAAACTCTTGATCAAAATGACACTCGTAAATCGCTGGCCACTCTACGAGAGCAGTCACCTCATCTAGTAAGCTGTCTGGCATCAAGACGGAATCAACGCCAGCTGCTTTTAATAGTGCAGCTTCGATATGTTCGCGGCGCTTGTGAAAGCTAGGCATAACTTTGGCCTGGCTCTGTAGCGTTTTTTCGTACTGATCAGCTGATGCAATTGAAATAGCACCGGATGATAAAAACCGGTGACCATCTGTTTTATTGCCGGCACTAATGCCTAGCGCACTGATGGCTATAGGTCTATTGCCGTGAAGTGCAATGATCTTGTGAGCTGGGCGAGCAAACTCAACATCGGCTAATTGACCATTCTTCTGCATCACTTGGTAATGCATCATTTTGGCAATTGGTAGCTTGCTTAATGTGCTCTCGAGTGCCACTTGAGCAGTTTTCTCAAGCGCTGCACCTTTCGCAGTCACATTTAAATATAAAGCTTCATTTTTACCTTCACCAGATTTTTCTAAGGTGGAGATATCAAGATCTGCATAGCCAAGTGCGGTTAATTTCTTTAGAAGGGGTGCGGTAGCTTTGCCTTGAGCATCAAAGGCAATGCTTGTAGGTAATAATTTTTCGCGTACCGGATAGTCAGGGGCCTGACTTAATGCACCCGTCACATGAACTGCTAAGCGGCGTGGAGTTGCATAGCCAGTCGCTTTAGAGTTATCACTCAATAAGCCTGCAGCTTTTAATGTGTTGAAGATACCGTCGCTAAATGCATCCCCGAGGCGACGTAATGACTTTGGTGGCAGCTCTTCAGTAAGTAATTCAATCAACAAGTCAGCTGATTGAGAAGGCATATTAGATGTGCTCATAAATAGATTGGAGTACTTATGCTTTAGCTTGACGCTGGCACATTGGGAAACCCAGTTTTTCTCGGGACTCAAAGTAAGCTTGTGCAACTGCACGTGAGAGATTGCGAATGCGACCGATATAGGCAGCGCGCTCGGTTACTGAGATTGCGCCACGGGCATCTAACAAGTTAAATGTATGGGCGGCCTTGAGGACCATTTCATAGGCGGGTAAGGCCAGAGGTACTTCCATTAAACGTTTTGCTTCACTCTCAAAGTTTGTAAAGTTAGCAAACAACAAATCGGTATTCGAGTGTTCAAAGTTATAGCAAGACTGCTCAACTTCATTCTGGTGATACACATCGCCATAAGAAATGCCATCAGCCCACACTAGGTCATAAATGTTGGAGCAATTTTGGATGTACATTGCCAGGCGTTCAATGCCGTAAGTGATTTCACCCAGAACAGGCTTGCAGTCTAGGCCGCCAACTTGTTGGAAGTAGGTGAACTGGGTGACTTCCATGCCGTTGAGCCAAACTTCCCAGCCCAGACCCCATGCCCCTAAGGTTGGGTTTTCCCAATCATCCTCAACAAAACGTACATCGTTTTCTTTAAGGTCGAGACCAAGGGCGGCAAGAGAGCCCAGGTACAGCTCGAGAATATTTTCTGGAGCGGGCTTTAAAACGACTTGGTATTGGTAGTAGTGCTGAAGGCGGTTGGGGTTCTCGCCATAGCGACCATCTTTAGGTCTGCGTGAAGGTTGAACGTACGCCGCTTTCCAGGGCTCTGGACCAATGGCGCGCAAGAACGTGGCTGTATGAGAGGTGCCAGCACCGACCTCGAGGTCAATAGGCTGCAATAGGGCGCAACCTTGTTGGTCCCAGTAATCTTGGAGTTTGAGTATGATTTGCTGAAAAGTAAGCATGATTAACCTAGCTAAGCCGTTGATTTTACATGGCTAAGCCGGCTAAGGGCTAAAACCGTTTTTGCCGGATGAGGCCCAAGATGAGCAGAAGGCAGGAAATGCTCAAAATAGGAGCGTTTCCCCAGGTGACGTAAGGCGTTTTTCCTGAATACGCTTGCACCTTGGCGCTTAATGTTCCTTGGGTAAATTCGGGAAGCTGTGCAAGTACTTTGCCATCCGCCCCTAGTACAGCGGTAATTCCAGTATTCGTCGCGCGTAAGGCTGGCAGGCCGGTTTCTAGAGAGCGCAATTGCGAGAGTCGTAACTGTTGAGCTGGTGCTTGAGAAGCTCCAAACCAGGCCAAATTGGTAATGTTGATCATGAGGTTCGCCGGTTTGTCGCTTTCACGAAGTCGAGTAGCCAACTCGCTCCCAAATACATCTTCATAGCAAATAGTGATTGCCGCATAAATAGGGTCTTGCCCAGACCTTTTGATTGCAAAAAAAGTTTGATCTTTTGCTCCCCGAGCAAAATCACTCAAGGGGACGCTAAAAGCTTTAACGAACCAATGAAATCCGGGAGGAATAAATTCACCAAAAGGCACTAAGTGTGATTTATCGTATTGATAGGTGGGCGTATCTGGGCTGATGCCTAATGCTCTATTTGAAAACTCTCTGCCATCTGGAGGGTTGTGGTGTCGGCCAATAATGCCAAATAACAAGGTACTTTGACTCTGATTGGAAAAAGCTTGCAAGCTATCTAGGAGGCCGCTTGGTAAATTGGTTTCTGGCCAAGAAAATGCAGTCTCAGGACTAATAATCAGATCCGCATGAGACAACTTCATTGCTTGATCATAAAAATGTATCTGCTTAAATACCCCGTCAGGATTAAAGATTAAGCTTTGAGCAAAATTTCCTTGAATGAGCTCTACGCTAAGTGGCTCACCTTGTGGTTTTGTGAACTGCCACAAAGAAAGCGCTGGCATGAGAAGTAATACGCAGAGGAGTGCAATCCCATCAATTCTCGGATGCTTTCTGAGTGCGTAAAGTTGCCAAGAGCCCCACACAGCCAAAAACGTACAGGCCAATCCTCCTAGGTAAGGGGCGACTGCGCCAAATGGACCATTTACTTGCGATTCAGCTAGGCCCATCCAAGGAAATCCAGTGAGCAGCCAGCCTCTTAACCACTCAATGAGCACCCAGTTGGCTGCCAGTAGCAGGCCTGATATATGGCTATGTTTGAAGATCCGTATTGATAGACTTGCTAAAGAAAAAAATAAAGCCATACCCCCAGCCAGCAAAAATACTGCTGCTGCTGATAGCATCCAGTACATGCCTCCAATGTCGTGAAGGCTGATATAGATCCACCACAGACCAATAACAAAGTAGCCAAGTCCGAAAGACATGCCAGCTGCAAAATAATACTTGAAAGCCTGATGATTTGATTTATAAAGCTGCCACCAAATCAAAGTAAGTATGGGTATTTGAATCCAACCCCCAAAAGGCAGTTCAGCTGCTCCAGCTAATATTGCACCAAGCATGAAGAGCGCAAGCAGTTGAATACGATTGCGAACCTTCGGCAATTGCCAATCCATCAAAGCTATTCTCAATCAGTTTTCTTGGGGAGTTGACGCGCTAGCAGAATGTGAATTTGTCTTGGGTCAGCACGCTGTACTTCAAACTCAACACCGCCAATTTGAACTAGTTCACCCATCTTCGGAACTCTGCCCAGGTGTTGAATTACCAGACCTGCGACAGTTTCAATATTCTCGTCTGCGAAATGCGTACCCAGGGTTTCATTAAATTGTTCAAGCTCGGTAATGCCTTTAACCCTGATGTCTCCATTATCCAGAGAGATGATATTGTCAGCCTCCTCATCAATATCATGCTCATCTTCAATATCCCCCACAATTTGTTCAAGCACATCTTCGATAGTGATAATGCCAGCAACGCCACTATATTCATCTACGACAATAGCCAGATGATTACGATTGTCTTTGAAGTCGCGCAGTAAAACACTTAAGCGCTTAGATTCTGGAATAAAGACCGCAGGACGTAACCAGTCACGTACCTGAAAGTCGGCTTCCGTGGAGTGACGCAGCAAATCTTTAGCCAAGAGAATGCCAATGACATTGTCTTTGCTTCCTTCAAATACTGGGAAGCGTGAGTGTGCTGCGGTAATAACGCTCTTAATAATTTCTGGGAGTGATAGATTGATATCGATCCAGTCAATTTGTGCCCGTGGTACCAGGATGTCCCGAGCGCTAAGTTGCCCAACCTGAAATACTCCTTCAATCATTGAAAGGGCGTCGGCATCAATCAACCCTTCGCTTTGAGCTTCTCTGAGTGTGTCAATCAGCTCTTGACGTCGTTCGGTAGGGCTAATGGGCTGAGGCGTTAAAAAATCAGCCAGTCTTTCTAGTACGGATTTATTGGGGTCGGACATAGTTACAAGAATAGCGTAGAAATAAGTAAATTCAGTGATTGAGCAAGAAAAGGGTTTTATTGCGGAATATAGGGGTTAGTGAACCCTAGATTTTTTAAGATTTTAATCTCCAGACTTTCCATTTTCTGCGCTTCTTTATCCATGTCATGATCATGCCCCTGTGCATGCAGGCAGCCATGAATAATTAAGTGGGCTAAATGGGCCTTTGCTGTTTTGCCTTGTTCGCGCGCCTCTTTCTGCACTACAGGCAAGCAAAAAACAATATCTGCTGCAAGAGATTGTTTGGTGAGTTCGTAAGGAAAAGTCAGCACATTGGTCGGCTTATCTTTGTTTCGGAAAGCAAGATTCAACTTTTTACCCTCTGTTTGATTTACAAAACGCAGGGTAAGTAAACCGTTTCGTTGAGTAGCTGTTTTTACCCATTTCTTGATAAGGGCGGTTGAGGTAATGCTACTTAGTGATTTTTCTAGCGCTGGACTCGCGCACTGAATATCAACTGTGAGTTTTTGGGTGGGTTTAGATTGAGCTGGCATGGGTATGAAGTAATTCACCGCGCAGGGTGTAATTGAGAACCTCAGTAATTTCTATGTCAACCATCTTGCCGATCCACCCATCCATATTTTGGTCTGGCACTGGAATATGAATGACGCGATTATTGGCGGAACGACCCTGAAGATTGACGCCATCCTTAGCTAAGCCCTCGATCAACACTTTCTCAACATTTCCAAGCATGTTCTGGCTAATCACGGTGGCCTGAGATGCGACCAGCGCTAGCAAGGTTTGTAGGCGTTTGAGTTTTACTTCATAAGGTGTATCGTCGCTCAGATTTGCAGCCGGTGTTCCTGGTCGTGGACTAAAGATAAAACAGAAGCTGTTATCAAACTGCAACTCTTTAACCATCTGTAGTAGCTTGTCAAAATCAGCATCAGTCTCACCGGGGAAGCCAACAATAAAGTCGCTTGATAGCGTGAGGTCAGGTCTTACTGCACGCATCTTGCGAATGATGCTCTTGTATTCCAATGAAGTGTAACCGCGCTTCATGGCTGAGAGCACCGTGTCGGAGGCGTGCTGGACGGGCAAGTGCAGGTGGCTCACTAGCTTAGGGACTTTGGCATACACATCGATCAAGCGTTGTGTAAATTCTTTGGGATGGCTCGTGGTGAAGCGAATGCGCTCGACCCCCGGTATCTCTGCAATATATTCAATTAAGAGGGCGAAGTCGGCGATTTCTTCGGTGTTGCCCATCTTGCCTAAATAAGCATTGACGTTTTGTCCGAGCAAAACTACTTCTTTAACGCCTTGTGAGGCCAGACTCGCGACTTCAGTCAGTACGTCATCAAAGGGACGCGAAACCTCTTCGCCACGGGTGTATGGCACGACGCAATAGCTGCAATATTTTGAGCAGCCTTCCATGATAGAGACGTAGGCGGAGCCGCGCGTTTGGCGAGAGGCAGGAAGGTGATCGAATTTTTCAATTTCTGGAAATGAAATATCTACCTGAGAAATTCCAGTCTCACGACGTTTGGTAAGTAAATCAGGAAGACGATGTAAAGTTTGCGGGCCAAACACCACATCTACATAGGGCGCGCGACTAATAATTTGTTGACCTTCTTGGCTGGCAACGCACCCACCAACTCCAATCAATAAATCAGGCCTGCGTTTTTTGATTTCACGTAAACGCCCAAGATCAGAAAAGACTTTGTCTTCTGCTTTTTCTCGAATGGAACAGGTATTTAATAGAACAACATCTGCATCTTCTGGAGAGTCTGTCATTTCCATGCCTTCATTAGCATGGAGGATGTCTGCCATCTTTTCCGAGTCATACTCGTTCATTTGACAGCCAAAGGTTTTGATATAGAGTTTTTTCATATGCCGTTCTCAGGTTTATAACTGGGGGCGAAGCTCCGATTTTACGGCATCGGCACACTTGCCACGCTTACATTAAGCGATAAACCAGAATGGTCACCAATGTAGGCGGTAAGGCAGCAAGCAATAGATAGCCTGCAGAAACAGCGGCATTGGGGAAGTGGGCACGCAAAATTGCGATTCCAGCAGGATTGGGGGCATTAGCGATCACTGTTAGTCCGCCACCAGCGACGGCACCACCAACTAAAGCAAGCTTAAATTCTGGTGAAGTGCCGCTGACGAGTGAGCCAAGGTAGGTGAGCGCTGCGTTATCGGTAATGGCTGTGAGGGCAAGGCTACCGTAAAACACAGCAGTAGGACTCATGTTCTCTAGGATGGGTTGGAGCCACCATCCCTGCAATCCTCCAAGTACGACCAAGCCAGCCAAGAAGAAGCCAACTAACAGCGCTTCACGCAAAATTAAAGGACTTTGGTGTTTAGGGTATGCAGTGGTGTAGCCAATAAAAAATAGTAGGAGCCACATGAAGATGACGGGATCATGGGCGAAGCCAACAATGCCTGCCAAGAACAGTAAGTGAATGAAAGTGGTGGTGACTGGCATCGTGCTTTGCGCAGCTTCACTTTTGGGTTCAATGAGCTGCCGATGAAATATTAGCGTGGCAGCCATCGCATTAATGAAAATCGCAATACAAGATTCAAGACCAAAATTAGCAAACATAAATCCACTGCTCCAGCCCCATGTGGATGCAACCATGAGGACAGGCGGCGCAGCAAAATTGGTGAGCGTGCCGCCGATCGAAATGTTGACGAAGAGAGCCCCCAAGGTGCCATAGAGCAAAGCGTTTGAGCATTTATGGCGATAGACCAAGTCTCGCAATAAAAAAGCCGCTAGAGTCATTGCAGCTGGTTCGGTGATCAGTGAGCCCAGTAAGGGTGTAATGCTCAGTATTAGGAAATATAAAGTGGGCGCTTGTTTAGTGCGCAAAACCGATTGCATCATTTTGGTTAAGCCATGCAGAATTTGACTTGCAATATTCAGGATGGGTTTGCTGCCGGCAACCACCATGATGGCGAATACAAACAGAGGCTCAGTGAAGTTACGATGATTTGCATAGTCTTTTGCTGTGCTTAAATCATTTGCGAACCACATAAAGATGATAAGGATAGCTGCCCAAAACCCAAAGACAATCTCTACTTCGCCCAGCAAGTGCCATAGACCAGAATGCTTGGGAGATGTTTTAGCTAAGGCCTCAAAATAAGATGTACAAAAGGTATGCAGCACTGCGATTGCAAAAATAATACTTGCGCCAAGTTCGGTAGGGGTAAAGTTCATAATCAAATGGTATCAGCTACTTAAGGCAAATAAAGGTTTGGTACTTTAGGAGATTGTGATGAAATTAAAGATTGGTTACCAGGAGTTAATCGCACAAGCGATGGGGCAGGTTGAAACAGTGCCCATTCATCAAGCAAAAGAGTTTTTAGAAGATGCCAATACTGTTTTTGTGGATATTCGTGATGTTCGTGAGCTTGAGCGTGAAGGCATGATTCCGAATGCTCTGCATGCCCCCAGGGGAATGTTGGAGTTCTGGGTCGATCCAGATAGCCCTTATTTCAAGCCTATTTTTGGGGAGGGCAAGCGCCTAGTTTTGTATTGCGCATCTGCTTGGCGCTCTGCATTGGCGACAGAAACGCTTCAAAGAATGGGTGTACCAGGGGTTTGCCATCTAGAAGGAGGTTTTACTGCCTGGAAGAAGGCGGACTTACCCATAGCCACCAAGACCCATTAGCCCTAATCTGCTTAAATTTTAAGCAGACCCAGCTCTTGAAATTGGGCAAGTTGACCCCATTTAAAAAGGGTCGATAACACTTATTCAGAAGGTTGAGGATCTCCGCATGACCGTAGCTAACAAAGAAACCTTAGGCTTTCAGGCCGAAGTAAAACAACTTTTACAACTCATGATTCATTCCTTGTATTCCAACAAGGAAATCTTTTTACGTGAACTGATTTCGAATGCATCTGATGCATCTGACAAGTTGCGTTTTGAGGGGATCGCCAATCCTGATTGGTATGGTGATGACCCTGACCTCAAAATTACAGTGAGCTTTGATAAAACCGCTAGAACCCTCACCATTTCTGATAATGGCATTGGCATGAGTCGCGATGAGGTCATTGCTAACTTGGGCACGATTGCCCGTTCAGGTACAAAAGAATTCTTTACTAAGTTATCTGGTGATCAACAAAAAGATGCTGCCCTAATTGGCCAGTTTGGCGTGGGTTTTTACTCTGCATTTATTGTTGCCGATCGCATTACCGTTGACACCCGTCGTGCAGACTTGCTGGCAAAAGATGGCGTACGCTGGGAGTCCGATGGTTCGGGTGAATTTACCGTTCAGTCGATTGAGCGCTCGCAACGCGGTACGTCCATCACCATGCATTTGCGCGAGGGTGAAGATGATTTCTTATCTAGCTATAAGTTGAAATCCATCATCCGTAAATACTCAGATCATATTTCTTTGCCGATTCAGATGAATAAAGAAGAATGGGATGAAGAGAAAAAAGAGCAAGTCGTTAAAGATGAGTTAGAAAGTATCAATCAATCAAGCGCATTATGGGCGCGGGCTAAATCTGAAATTACTGCAGAACAGTATGACGAGTTTTATAAACATCTCTCGCATGATTTTGAAAATCCTTTGTGCTATTCATTGAATCGGGTTGAGGGACGCAGTGAATTCACCCAGCTGTTGTATGTGCCAGCACGGGCACCTTTTGATTTGTGGGATCGTAATAAACGTGGTGGTATTAAGTTGTATGTAAAACGCGTATTCATCATGGAAGACGCAGAGCAATTGATGCCCATGTATCTTCGCTTTGTAACTGGAGTGATTGATTCGGTTGACCTGCCCCTGAATGTTTCTCGAGAAATCTTGCAAGAGTCGCGTGACGTCAAAGTGATTCGTGAAAGTTCAACCAAGCGTGTTTTAAGCATGCTTGAAGAATTAGCCAATAGTGATGATGAAGACAAGAAAGAAAAGTACGATACTTTCTGGAGTCAATTTGGACAAGTTCTGAAAGAAGGCGTTGGTGAAGACCAAACCAATCAAGAGCGTATCCTTAAATTACTACGCTTTGCGAGCACGCATCTAGACTCTACTGATCAAACAGTTTCTTTAACTAAATATGTGTCACGTATGAAAGAGGGTCAAGATAAGATTTATTACGTGACGGGTGAATCTTTCAATGCCGCAAAGAATAGCCCGCATCTCGAAATCTTCCGCAAGAAGGGTGTAGAGGTGATATTGCTTTCTGATCGCGTTGATGAGTGGATGCTTTCCTTCTTTACAGAGTTTGATGGCAAGCAATTGGCTTCAGTGGCTAAAGGAGGCTTAGATCTTGGTGCCTTAGGTAACGAGAAGGAAAAGGAGGAGCATGCAGAAACCGAAAAAGAGTTCAAGGATTTATTAGAAAAAATGAAGACCGTACTTGCAGATAAGGCAAAGGATGTACGCGTTACTTTCCGTTTGACTGATTCACCTGCTTGTTTGGTCTCGGATGAGAACGAGCTTTCTGGTAACTTATTGCGCATGCTCAAGGCTGCCGGCCAACAGGCCCCCGATACCAAGCCAATTCTTGAAATCAACCCTGAACACCCACTGCTTTTGAAGCTCAAGTACGATGACAAACAATTTAATGAGTGGACGTATGTCCTATTCGATCAAGCGCTACTGGCTGAAGGCGGCCAACTCAATGATCCTGCTGGTTTTGTAAAGCGTATCAACCAGTTGCTGCTCAACCAATAAAGGTCATCATGAGAAAAGTTCAATCCCAGTTTGGCGTTGACCCCTTGCAGCAAAAACTAGTGGTAGGCGACTTGCATTTTTTGGCTGATGCTGAGGTCTCTCGTGGTGGCGCTGGTACAGGTCCATCGCCCCATGAATATCTTGCTGCTGCATTGGCATCCTGCACCAGCATGACATTGAAGATGTATACCGAGCGTAAAGCTTGGAAACTAGAAAATGCCATTGTGACTGTTGATATTGAGCGCACAAATGATCTTGAGATATTTATTCGTGACATTCAGTTGATAGGTGAGTTAGATGCTGAGCAAAAAGAGCGCTTGTTAGATGTTGCAACTAAGTGCCCAATACATAAGGCATTGGCTGGCGAGATCCAAATAAAAACCCAGCTTGTAAATTAATACAGACTGGGTTTGGTATTGCTGTTACTACTAAATCAGAAGAAGAGGGCTATCAGTTGGGAGCTTGATTTTTCTGATTTGCTTTTCCAGCGTTGTAGCCAGAGTTGTACTGAGAGCTTTGCTCTTTTTTGTATGCATCATAAACATAGCCAGATGCTGCACCAACTGCTGCACCGCCAACTGCACCCCAAATAGGATTACCATGGAAAATAGCTGTGCCGACTGCGCCAGCTGCTGCACCGATGCCTGCGCCAGATAAAGTACGTTGTTCAGTGTTGCTCATGTTGGAGCAGCCAGCGATGGCCACAGTAGCTGCTGCGATAGCGATAATTTTTTTCATATCAAGTGTCCTTATATAAATATATGTTGTATTGGCTTATTTTCTGGCGCAAGGAAAGCGCATTGCTAAGAAGCCTAAAAAGGTACCCGAAGCAGGATCGTTGGCAAGTTGGGGAGTTATTTGTGCAAACTTAACAAAATCACCAATCACATCATCACGATTTGGAGCAGGTTGCTTCACACAAATGAATGGCTTGGCGCGTTGCGGATGGCGTGTTGCTAAATAGGTGTCATAAATAGCGGTTGTATAGCCAATACAGAAACTACGAGATTCTGGGCTTGCTGGTAACTGACATGCGGCGACGAGTTCTTGTGTGCCGAGCACTTTAATTTTTTCTTGGGCCTGAACTAGACCTGAAAATGCGCCGATTGCGATTAAAACAGCCAAAAGTTTCTTCATGGGTTCTCCCTCGTGTGTATACAAAACAATCATAAACCATAAATATCCTGAAATATGGCACTAAATTAGTGCAATGCGCACCGAAATAGGATTTATTTTTCCCCATAATGATGCACAAAGCTAGAGAGGAAACTTCAGTGGAAAATTTGAAAACAGGTAGTGATGCTTTATTTATTTTGCTTGGCGCCATGATGGTTTTGGCAATGCATGCAGGCTTTGCCTTCTTGGAGTTGGGAACTGTTCGCAAAAAGAATCAAGTCAATGCGCTAGTCAAAATATTAGTGGATTTTGCGGTTTCGACGATTGCTTACTTCTTTATTGGCTACAGCATTGCCTATGGAGTCAATTTCTTTTCGGGAGCCGAAGTATTGGCCGAGAAGAACGGCTATGAGTTGGTGAAGTTTTTCTTTTTGCTTACCTTTGCCGCGGCGATTCCGGCAATTGTTTCTGGTGGCATCGCAGAGCGCGCGAAGTTCAATCCCCAATTGATTGCAACTTTCGTTTTAGTCGGTCTTGTCTATCCCTTCTTTGAAGGTATTGCTTGGAATCAACATTACGGAATTCAGGCGTGGATCAAGACATTGACTGGTGAAGAGTTCCATGATTTTGCTGGTTCCATAGTGGTTCATGCCGTTGGCGGTTGGATTGCCTTACCAGCAGTTCTCTTGCTTGGCGCGCGTCGAGGCCGCTACAACAAGGATGGCAATATTTCTGCGCATCCACCTTCAAGCATTCCTTTCTTGGCTTTGGGCGCTTGGATCTTGGCGGTAGGTTGGTTTGGTTTTAATGTGATGAGTGCACAGACTATCGATAAGATTAGCGGCCTTGTAGCGTTGAATTCTTTGATGGCGATGGTTGGTGGAACATTGGCAGCATGGGTTGTGGGTCGTAATGATCCGGGCTTTACTTATAACGGCCCCCTTGCTGGTTTGGTGGCAGTCTGTGCTGGCTCTGACTTGATGCATCCTCTTGGTGCCTTAATCGTTGGCTTGGTTGCTGGTGGCTTATTTGTCTATATGTTTACCTTGGTGCAGAACCGCTGGAAGATTGACGATGTATTAGGTGTTTGGCCTTTGCATGGTTTGTGTGGTCTTTGGGGCGGATTGGCTGCAGGGATCTTTGGAGTAAAAGCCTTAGGTGGCATGGGTGGCGTTACCTTTACTGGGCAAGTCATTGGTAGTGCGCTAGGAGTGGGTATCGCCTTGGTTGGCGGCTTCCTGGTTTACGGAGCATTGAAGATGGTTTTGGGAATTCGAATGTCGCAAGAGGAAGAGTTCGAAGGCGCAGATTTAAGTGTGCATCGCATTTCCTCTTCACCAGATCGCGAATCAAGCTGGTAAATAGCATACGGTTTACCTCATCACTTATTCCTACCTATAATAAGCGATGGCTATATTTGAACTAGATGGAATGGCCCCTCATTTAGATGAGGGAGCTTGGGTTGCCGAAAGCGCAGAAGTGATCGGTAGGGTACATATGCACAAGAACGCTAGTGTCTGGCCTAACGTAATAGTACGAGGCGATAACGATCTCATAGAAATCGGTGAAGATAGTAATGTGCAGGATGCATCTGTGCTGCACACTGACCCAGGTTTTGAATTGATTATCGGCAAGCGCGTTACGGTTGGTCACCAAGTGATGTTGCATGGCTGTCAAATTGGTGATGGTAGCTTGATTGGTATTGGCGCCGTGATTTTGAATGGCGCAAAAATCGGCAAGCACTGTTTAGTGGGAGCAGGTGCGCTAGTAACTGAGGGAAAGGAATTTCCTGATGGCTCAATGATTTTAGGGTCACCAGCCAAAGTAGTGAAGACTCTGGAAGCAGAGCAAATGAAAAAGATCGAAGATATCGCTGGGCGCTATGTGAAGAATGCACAGCGGTATGCCAAGACACTCAAAAGAATTTCATAAAAATTGTCCTACGTTTTTAATGTAGTTCTGCCAGTTTTTGCCCTGATTCTTGTCGGCTATATCTGCGGTAAATCCGGCAAGTTGGGTGAGAGCGCTTCGACAGAGCTCAATCGCTTTGTCGTTTGGTTGGCATTACCAGCTCAATTATTTAACTTCGCGGCTAACAGTAGTTGGCAGTCGCTTTGGCAGCCAGGATTTATTTTGGCTTTTGCCGTCAGTTGCTTGCTAGTTTACTTCATGACGTTTTTTATCAGTTGGTACCGTAAGCCAGATTTAGCGCTTGCCAGCTTTGCCGGCTTAAGTGCTTCTTATTCCAATACTGGTTACATGGGAATCCCGCTGTGTATTTTGGCTTTAGGGCAGGATGGTTTCGCGCCAGCAGTGATTGCCACATTTGTTGTATTTGGCATGTTTGCCTTAGCAACAATCTTTATTGAAATCGGCACACTCGCACATAAAAAATCCCACGAGATCGTGTGGAGTGTCATCAAATCCCTTTGTTCCAATCCTTTACTGGTCGCGCCGGTTGCAGGCTTACTATGGTCTTCGACCAATTTAGCTTTATATGACCCGCTTCAGCAATTCATTTCATTTTTAGCGGCTGCAGCTAGCCCTTGTGCGCTTGTCTCGATTGGCTTATTTTTAATTCAGAAGCGGAAAACAGAAACATTCGATGCTTGGGGCTTAAGTTTTGCCAAGCTGATCATTCAGCCACTTATTGCCTGGGTAATTGCGGGGCCTATTTTGAATTTACCAGCGCTATGGGTTAATGCTGTGGTGATATTGAGTGCGCTACCAACGGGCACAGGCCCTTTTATGTTGGCCCAGTATTACAACGCAGATGGCCGAACCATTTCTCGCGTGGTCTTATTAACGACAGTGGGCTCACTACTCACATTGTCACTATTTCTTTGGTGGAATAGCGCGGTTTAATCTTTTAACATGAGCTCAGTCGATTTGTTATTGGGCGCAAAGCAAAGTGCTTTAGACTGTTCGCATATGGAAGAGATTCATTTCTGGATTGGCGTCATTGCCACGATTGCGTTTGCGATTACAGGCGTGTTAGCCATTGCCGATCGAGGAGTTGATATCTTTGGCGTTCTCGTGCTTGGTGTCATTACGGCAATCGGTGGTGGCACTGTGCGCGATATCATTTTAGGAACCCCCACTTTCTGGTCGCAGTCTCAAATTTATGTGTGGCTTGCTTTGGGTGCGAGTGTTCTAACCTTTGTTGCAGAGTCTTTTTTTACTCAACCGCAAATATATCGTTGGATGTTATATATCGATGGGCTTGGCGCTGCATTATTTGGTATTGCTGGGGCTGATAAAGCTTGGAATATGGGATTTGGTTTACCGCTAGGACCGGTTATCTTGGGTGTCGTGACTGCTATCGGCGGCGGATTGCTACGAGATATTTTGGCCGGCAGAAAAACACTCTTAATGTCTTATGAGTTGTATGCCATTCCAGTCACTTTAGGTTGCTGCATTTATGTATTGATTCTGAATTTCTTGCCGCAATACACCATTGAAGGTTCGGTTGCGTGTATGTTGGCAATCTTTGGATTACGCGCAGCAGCTATTCACTGGGATCTGCGCGTACCCAAAATGTTGATTACTAAAACGCGCTAACAGCTCCGTCGCTACGCGGATCCCAGCCACCACGTAAAGTGCCTGAGGGCTCACGAATAATGCAGCCCGCATGACCAACGGTCTCATCAAATGCATCGAGCATTTCGATTTCATGACCTAGTGCATGTAACTCTTTGGCAACCCAAGGACTAAAACGGGATTCGAGTTTGAGGCTGTCACTCGTTTGGCCCCAAGTCCGACCCAGTAGCCAACGCGGGCGACTAATGGCATCTTGCGGATCTAGACCATATGTTGCGGTACGGGTAAATACGGCACATTGCGTTTGAGGCTGACCATCACCACCCATCGTGCCGTACACCATTTGACGACCATCATTAAACAGCGCAAGCGCTGGGTTTAGTGTGTGGAATGGTTTGCGATAAGGCTCAAGGTGATTCAGTGCTTTTGGATCCAAGGAAAAACTACAGCCGCGGTTTTGCCAGTTGACGCCTGATTGAGGCAAGACAATCCCGGCGCCAAACTCGTGATAAATACTTTGAATAAAGGATACAGAATTTCCTTGCCCATCAATCACGCCCATCCAAATAGTATCTGCAGGACCTTTGCCTTGACCCCAAGGAAGTGCTTTTTCAGGATCAATATTTTTAGCTAGCTTCTTCAAAAATGCGGGCGCTAAAAAGGATTGTGCATTTTTGGCCATGTATGCAGGATCAGTCACAAACTGATCGCGAACTTTAAAGGCCTGCTTGGTTGCTTCAACACAGTGGTGAACGTATTGAGCACTATCAACTTTGAAACGTTTCAGATTGAGCTGATCCAAAATGCCGATGATCATTAATGACACGACACCTTGAGTGGGAGGCGTCATGTTGTAGACATTCCCCAAGCTATGCTTTAGCTCAAGTGGGTCAATTAACTTTGCTTGATGGCGATGAAGGTCGCTCAAGCGAAGAGGGCTACCAATATCGGTTAGCTCTTTTGCAAGCACATTAGCTAAGTCGCCGCGGTAGTAATCTTCCGTTCCTTTTCTGGCAATTTGCCTTAATGTTTTGGCGAGACGTTCTTGTTTAAAGATGCTGCCCACTGCTGGCGCTTTGCCATCAACCAAAAAGGTTTCAGCAAAGCCGGGTATAGGGCTGAGCTCCTCACGTTTTTTGGCGGTCAGACTAGATTGACTTTGGGTAACTGGTGTCCCAGATTCTGCATAGTGGATAGCATCGGCAAGCAAACGCGAGAGAGAGATCTTTCCCTTCAATGCTTGTTTGGAAAGCTGGTCTGCTGCACCCCAGCCTGAAATAGTGCCAGCAACCGTATTAGCAGCAACTGGCCCACGAAATGGAATAGCTTTGGTGATTCCACGCTCTGCGTACCACTGCTTAGTAGCAAGGCCTGCAGCAGCGCCACATGCATCAATGCCACCCAATGCCCTCCCCGGAGAGTGGATGACCCAAAAGGAGTCGCCACCAATGGAGTTCATATGAGGGTAGACCACCGCGATAGTTGCTGCCGCTGCCACCATTGCTTCTAGAGCATTTCCACCCTCTCTTAAGACGGCTAAAGCTGATTCAGATGCGAGGGAGTGTGGCGCCACTGCCATCCCGCGAATACCCCATTTTTGCTGCATATATTCATCTCCAGACTTTTTGTTGTTATTTGGGCTAATGACATTGTAGAACTCGGGGAAAACCCCGATCAAGTTTGATGAGGAATTACCCTAACTAATGGATTTCTTTGATTTTTTTCAAAGCATAATCGATCAGTTGTTTTTTATTTCTACAAAAATAGTTAGGAGCTACTGATGTCAACATCAACTAAAGCAGCACCAATGTCCGCAGGAGAGCGCAAAGTTATTTTTGCCTCATCTCTCGGTACGGTGTTTGAGTGGTATGACTTTTATCTTTATGGTTCATTGGCTGCGATTATTGCCAAGCAATTCTTCTCAGGTCTAGATGAAGGCTCTGCATTCATTTTTGCTTTACTAGCTTTTGCTGCAGGTTTTATCGTGCGCCCATTCGGGGCCATAGTGTTCGGTCGCTTAGGCGACTTGATTGGTCGTAAGTACACCTTCTTGGTCACTATTATGATCATGGGTTCGGCAACCTTCATTGTGGGTCTATTGCCTTCATATGCCACCATCGGTATTGCTGCTCCGGTAATGCTGATTTCCCTGCGCATATTACAAGGCTTGGCTTTAGGTGGTGAGTATGGTGGTGCGGCAACCTATGTAGCAGAACATGCACCCCGTAATAAGCGTGGCGCATATACCTCTTGGATTCAAACTACGGCCACCTTAGGGCTATTGCTTTCTTTGATGGTGATTTTGCTTACTCGTGAAATAACTGGCCCTGATTTTGAAGTTTGGGGCTGGAGAGTGCCATTCATCTTGTCAATCGTCTTGCTGGGTGTTTCTGTGTGGATTCGCTTATCTATGGCTGAATCACCTGCCTTCCAGAAAATGAAAGATGAAGGTAAGTTGTCCAAGGCTCCGTTGACAGAATCATTCGGTCAATGGAAGAACATGAAGATTGTTATCTTGGCATTGTTTGGCTTAGTTGCTGGACAAGGTGTTGTTTGGTATTGCGGTATGTTCTATGAGTTGTTTTTCCTTACACAAGTATTGAAAGTGGACGCAAAAACAGCCAACTTGATGGTTGCAGGTGCATTGGTTTTAGGTACGCCATTCTTTATTTTCTTTGGCGCCTGGTCAGACAAAATTGGTCGCAAACCTGTGATCATGGCTGGTCTCTTGTTGGCGATCATTACTTACATTCCTAATACGCCAGTTTCAATCTTTAATGGCCTGACTCACTTTGCTAATCCAGCTTTGGAAAAAGCAATGGCAAATTCACCAGCGTCTATTACTGTTGATCCAGCCGAATGTTCATTCCAGTTCAATCCAACCGGTACTGTGAAGTTCACCAGCTCTTGTGACATTGCAAAACAGGTGATGGCAAATAACTC
>Ga0194059_1000278_pt1 | contig 24916 bp, 23 predicted proteins | sample SepL6211m_MetaG_FD_163426 | JGI IMG/M metagenome (GOLD analysis project Ga0194059, IMG submission 163426) | Anoxic zone freshwater microbial communities from boreal shield lake in IISD Experimental Lakes Area, Ontario, Canada - Sep2016-L626-11m | ecosystem: Environmental > Aquatic > Freshwater >... | reverse complement strand
GACCGGTTTTTTGGGATTGGCTCCGCCTCGCGGCTTGGCAACCCTCTGTACCGGCCATTGTATCACGTGTGTCGCCCAGGGTGTCAAAGGGCCATGCTGATTTGACGTCATCCCCTCCTTCCTCCCAGACTTTTATTCGCAAGCGAACAAAGAAAAATCGAATTTTGAATTTTGAATTTTGAAAAAAATCCTAATTCTCTAATTTTGAAACATTCGAAATTGAATCATTAAAAATTCATTCGAAATTCAAAATTATGATTTCAAAATTTCTTTGAGCTTGTGCTCAAAAGTCTGGGCAGTCTCGCGTGACATGTATAACACGCGACAGGGGTTGCGCTCGTTTCCCGACTTAACGGAACACCTTACGGCACGAGCTGACGACAACCATGCAGCACCTGCTAAGCACCCTCGAAGGCCTGCTCATTTCTGAGCCATGCAGCTTAGTTTCAAACCCTGGTGAGGTTCCTCGCTTATCGTCGAATTGAACCACATGATCCTCTACTTGTGCGGATCCCCGTCTATTCCTTTGAGTTTTAGCCTTGCGGCCGTACTTCCCAGGCGGTATATTTAACGCGTTAGCTACGACACTGAAAGGGTCGATACTTCCAATGCCTAATATACATCGTTTAGGGCGTGGACTACTGGGGTATCTAATCCCATTCGCTACCCACGCTTTCGCTGCTCAGTGTCAGGAGTGTGCCAATCTAATGCCTTCGCCTTTGGTGTTCCTCATGATATCAACGCATTTCACTGCTACACCATGAGTTCCATAGATCTCTCACACCCTCTAGTTATACCGTTTCAAATGCAGTTTTCGAGTTGAGCTCGAAGATTTGACACCTGACTAATATAACCACCTACCAGCTCTTTACGCCCAATAAATCCGGATAACGCTTGAGGTCTCTGTATTACCGCTACTGCTGGCACAGAGTTAGTAACCTCTTATTCGTAAGGTACCGTCATTTGCATTCTTCCCTTACAAAAGCAGTTTACGACCCGAAGGCCTTCATCCTGCACGCGGCGTCGCTCCATCAGACTTTCGTCCATTGTGGAATATTCTCGACTGCAGCCTCCCGTAGGAGTTTGGGCAGTTCTCAGTCCCAATGTTGGGGGCCGTGCTCTCACACCCCCTACCCGTCATAGCCTTGGTAGTCCATTACACTACCAACTAGCTGATAGGACATAGGCCTCTCTTGAAGCGATAAATCTTTACTCCGTAGAGCACATCATGTATTATCCTGGATTTCTCCAGATTATTCATGACTTCAAGGAAAGTTCCTATGCATTACTAACCCGTTTGCCAAGGGCCTAAACCCTTTCGACTTGCATGCCTTATCCACGCCGCCAGCGTTCATCCTGAGCTAGGATCAAACTCTCAATAAATAGATTTAAACAGAAGCGAACTCCTGTTCAATCAGGTATCATCTTTATTTCCAAACAAAGCGAGTGAAATGAAAATAAATTTTCATTTCCGAGCGCCGTGCAGGAAATATGGTTTCCCATATTTAACGAAAAGATGAAAAAACGTATAAGCTCAAACAAACAACCAGTGAATCAATATTGCTATTGATTCGAAGGACTAACCACAATAAATTGCGATTTTGTCCAACATCTATGATTTGGCTACAAAATCGCATCCTCACGAAAGTGGGGATCCAGTAACTAATCAATAAATGCTATTATTACAACTTGTTAAAGTTCTCTATTTTTTACTTTTTAGGGTCTTGCCCCAAGAGTATAAAAAACACATCCTCACACACATCTTTTTTGATATGCATCGGGATGTATTTTCTGACATCTTCCGAATTTTTAAATATTGATTGTTGCGTTGATGTTTCCTAATGAATTTAACATCTGCTCTTCTCGATTGCTTAAACAGTTTAGCAAGGTAAAAATAACTTGTCAAGTGTTTTGAAAACATCTTTTAATTTTCAGCTTTTGGCTTTCAATTTTAAGGTATTTCTTGGCTCAAAACATGCCTTCTTTTGCCGTTTTTTAATACTAAACTATTACCTGAAACTTGTCAAAGATTTCATCCTTAATTAACCCTTGATTTCAAGTTCATTTGTTTTGCAAATTTTGGCATATTCCAGCGCGCTTGGTCGAATCCTTCTTTCTTGCGTTGCAAAATCAACTTCAATCAATCCAAAACGTGGCCAAAAGCCTTTATCCCATTCAAAGTTATCCAAAAGTGACCAATAGAAATATCCACGCACATCTGTTCCCTCTAAAATTGCACGATGAATCCAAAACAAATGATTTTGAATAAAAGAAATTCTTTTTTCGTCACCAGCATCAGCCAAACCATTTTCAGTCACATACACAGGAAGATTATATTTCTTAAGTCTTTTTAAAATATGATAGATCCCTTCTGGAAAAATTTCCCAACCAAGATCACTTTCTTCTTTGTTTTTTAAGCGCAATTTTTTTGGAAACTTAAAGCGATTGTGAAAATAGTATTGCACCGTCAAAAAATCATTGCGACCAATGGTCAAATTCAACATTCTTTTGTTGGCAATATATCTTCCAATTTTGACCATCAACCTGTCCAGCAAAGATGATTCATCATATGCAGCAAATGAATGCAAGATGTTTGCAAAGCCAACTTGCGCATTTTTGTCAGCGCGATGAATGCAATCAAATGCCAAGTTGTGAGCATCAGCAAAAACGCCATACAATCTCCATGCAGCAAAATAACTTTTTTTAGCAGGAGGCCATGCACCACTAGTGTATGCAGAAGCAATAACAGAAGTTGGTTCATTGAGTGTTATCCAAAATTTCACATCACTTCCCAATTTGCTGGCCACATATTCAGCATAGGTTGCAAAATGTTTTGCAAATTCGGGGCACTCGCATCCACCTTTTTTTTCTAGCCAAAGCGGATTTGTCCAATGCCACAAAGTCACAAATGGTTCCATGCCACGTTTTTTGAGAGCCAAAATAACCTGACGATAATGTTCGATTTCTTTTTCATCAAATTCTCCTTCTTGCGGCTCAATGCGTGACCACTCAATTGAAAAACGATGCGCATTATGTCCAAGATTTTTGGCAAGCTCAAAATCACTCTCAAAAAGATTGTAGTGATCACAAGCTTTGCCTGAGATATAGTTTTCCTTTTCAAACATTTCTGGAAATTTCTCCTGTTGCCAATTTTTCCATTTTGTTTTCGCCTCACTTGCCAAGCGAGAGGCATTTTCCATTTCCCAAACAGACCATTGATTCAAAGTATCACCTTCAACTTGATGAGAGCTGGTTGCAGCTCCCCAAAAAAAACCTTGTGGAAATTTAATTTTTTTCATAATTATTCAATAAATAAACTTTTCTAAATTATCTACAGTCCCCTGGACACACGCTTGGATTTGCTTTCTCGAGTGGTCCACACACGCCATCGCCGCACTTACTCTGTCCTGAATAATTATTCATATTTGCAGGTGTTTGAGCATTTGAATCGATTGAAATTTTCTTTTCTGGCAATAATCTCTGCTCGATTACATCTGAAACTGTCCTACTATTTTTCCCGCTTGGATCAACAGAATGCAAAAATTCCATATATTTAATAATAGCATCTGCCTCATTATGATTACCTGTTGCATTATTATTATCAATACTATGTGCAACCGCACCATAAACTCCACTTTTCATCGAATTGAATATATTCTCAGCTTCACCTAGCTTTGTATCATTTGTTACTTGTGCATGAGAAACTCCATAACGAGTAACACCACCAAGTTCATACGAAATCATAAAATCATTCATGCCTTGCAATGTATATTCATCTGATAAATAAGGTGGTTTCATTGAATTATTTGTGGGCCTTCCTGAGCAAGTGGTATAAACAATTTCCTTGGGCATATTTTCAATGTCAGTATCGCCACTCAAGCATCCCGATTCAACTTCCGCATTGAGCTTTAAAATCTTTTGTACATAAAGATCCATGTTCCCAGTGTAGTTTTCCTTTTTTCCCATTTTTTTTCTTTCTGCCAATGATTCTTCTTTTGACTTATTAGCATATCCATCCCAAAGTGCATGATTCAAAGCATGATGATGTGCAGCTATTTCATGTCCTGATTTTTTCCAAGATTCCAAATCAGCCATTCTTTCAGAATTTCCCTCAATATAGTCAGACCACTGAGCTGTGAACATCAATGTTAGTTTTATATTAAATTCATCTGCTTTTGCGATTATTCTTTTTAGTGTCAAATAGCTTTCATCTAAAGTTGGCATGTCTGTTCTTGAAAGATCAGGAAGGGGTTCATTATGGATCGCAATAAAATAATAAGGCACAGCCTCAAGACCAGGTTCATTTGTTTTTGAGCTTTGTGGCTGCGTTTTTTTATAATTAAATAAATAAATTAAACCAAAAACAATAATGAATAAAAGGATAACCGCAACCATTGCTTGATAAATACTTTTTTTAGACATAAAAATATAGAGTTGCAACTGAAATTAAAAAAACACCAAATTCAACCACTGCAATCGGATGCCATTTGTAATAGATATCATGAAACCACTCGTCACTCCAATGCTGCGAAACCATTTGAGTCAAAGTGTTTTTGTCAAAAGCAAAAACAAGCTTTCGCAGTCCTCTTTTTTGAATTCTAGAATAATGATAGAGAAAAACAAAATTTTTGCTAGAAAAAGGATACAGCCATTTTATTCCCCAACCAATAGCAACGCTGTCGTGAAGAAAGTGAAAAAATGCACAAAAAAAGAAAAGCATCGCCCAAACATTTCCACCCAGCAAAAATGCAATCCAAGTCCCAAGTGGCAAAAACAACAGCGGATAATGAATCATGTTTCTGTGCTGATAATCCTCACGTGAAATTCCTCTTTTGAAAAAATGCAGCAAAAAATCAGCATCAGGACAGAGTGCAAAAAGAATTCCACCTAGCACCAAAAGTTCACCGAGATGAATACTATAATATTGACTTGTGAAAATCGCCACCAATATTCCAACCCCAATATCTAGAAACATAGTTTTTGTTTTTATTTTTTAGAGACAATTATCTCTATATTGCCTGGCATATATTTCCTCAAAACCTCAGGAATAATCACACTGCCATCAGCTTGTTGAAAGTTTTCCAAAATTGCAATAAACGGGCGCGGCGAAGGAAGCACGGTGTTGTTGAGCATATAGACATGTTTTTTCTCTCCAGCTTTGTCAACATATTTCACATTGAGTCGTCTTGCTTGCCAGTCCAAGAAATTTGAAGCAGAGCCAGTCTCGCCAAAACCATCACGTGACGGCATCCATGCTTCAATGTCATAGGCACGATATTTTCCAGCACTCATGTCACCACTGCAAATCTTGAGCACGCGATATGGCAATCCGAGTTCTTTGTGAATTTCTTTGGAAATTGCAAACATTTCCTCATGCATGTTTATTGACTCTTCTTCATTGGCAGCCATCAAAACAACCTGCTCAACTTTCATAAACTCATGAACGCGATAAAGTCCTTTGGTATCTTTGCCATATGAACCAATTTCACTGCGATAACATTGTGAATATCCCACGATTTTTATTGGCAATTGCTCCTCTTTCAAAATCTCATCGCAGTAATACGCCAACAGTGATGGCTCAGCCGTTCCAACCAAAAACTTTTTCTCTTTGCTTGCTTTTCCATCAGCTTCTTTGCCTTGCTCAGCGATAGGAGAGTCGCCAGAAGCAATTTCATACACCTCATCAATTTCACTGTCATATTCTCTTCCTTTGAAATATCCAGTTCCAAAAAGTGCATCACCCTTGACGAGTGTTGGTGGGATCATTGGAGAATATCCTTTTTCAATCAATTTGTTCATGGCATACATCATCAAAGCCATCATCAAAGATGCACCTTCATTTTTCATGTAATATCCACGAAAGCCAGCCACCTTGGTGCCTTTTTCCAAATCCAAAATGTCCAAACTTTTTCCAAGTTGGATGTGATCCTTCACTTCAAAATCAAACTTTGGGATGTCTCCATCTCTTTCAACTTCAACATTGTCAGCATCACTTTTTCCAATTGGAGTGTCAAAAGAAATAACGTTTGGAACTTTCACCATCAAATCCTCAAATTGTTGCTTGATTTTTTTGTATTCCGGTTCTTTCTTTTCAATATCATTCTTGATTTCTTTGCCTTTTTCAATGATCTCTTTGCGCTCATTGTCATCCTTGGCGGTTTTGATCATTTCATTGAGATCATTTTTGAGAGCTGACAATTGCTCAAGTTCTTGCAGCAAAACAATTCGTTGTTTGTCCACACTTAGCAAGAATCCTAAATCTAAATCTATCCCTTTTTTGACAATAACATCCTTGATTTTCTCTTCATTTTCTCTGATAAATTTGATATCCAACATATATTATTTCAATAATCATTATGCTTTTAGCTTAACCTTATTTTGAGCATTTTGCAAGACAGAAACAGCAAAAAGACATTTTCAATCAATGTCTTTAATGTTTCGACAACATTCGACGGTCCGGCTAGATTCGAACTAGCATACCATGCTATTAGACGGAGAGAGTAATGATTGGCAAAATTCACCAACAAAGATAATCAACCAAGGCCTTTCCGCATCACCCTAATAGCCGCTCTTCCAATTGAGCTACGGACCATGCCAATAATACAAAAAAGTGCCTTGAAAATTTCAAAGCAACTTTCGCAGCAAAGAAGACTTGTATTTTTCTGGTTCATGCGATTTCAGGTGAACTATTTTTGTTTTTTCCAATCCAAATTCTTGCAATTTCTGCTCAAGCTTGTCCACAAAAAATTGCTGATCATATCCCAGGCAAATAACATCAGGTGCAAACTCTTTGACCACGGCATATTTGTCACCAAGACTTCCCAACACAATCTTGTCTGCCAAGCCGCTTTCTTCAAGTTCTTTTTTTCTTGCCAATTCTCCATGCACAACTTCCCTGCCTTTAACTTTTTTCACTGTCTTGTCGCGAGCAATCACAACTTGCAAAAACTCGCCACAAAGGCGAGCTTGCTTCAGAAAGTTTTTGTGACCTTCATGAAAAATATCAAAAGTGCCAAACACCAAAACTTTTTTTCCACCAGAGGTGGATCTGCCTTTGGCTGACATTTTAAGATTTTTTATCATCTAAATTTATTTTTTATCAAGAAATTTAAAAGAATTCATAAATTCACCAAACATAAATTCCCCCTCATTGAATTTTTCCTCATTGTAGACATAATTAATCTCAATGGTTTTTCCCCGCGCAAAATATGCACATCAATAATCTTTCCAAGTTTTACATTTTTATCAGCAATAATATGGTAAGTAGCATTTTCTCCATCTATTGGAATTGTTTTTTTGTCAATCAACATTTTTCCATGCGCACCGTCAGGATTTTTTGCAATGGCAAGCTCTCCAGCCAAAACCTGAATTGTGAGCTGCGCCCCATTGTCATAAAAAATATCACTGCCAATATTATGCTGAGAAAAAACTTTATTAGAAGCAATAATTTTTGAAATCTGCTTCCCTATATTTGCTTCGTTAGTTGTCACATTCCAATTTTCTGGAATTTCAATTGAATACAAATTACTCTTGTCTTTTAGTATTTTTATACTTCCGGCCAAATCAAAAGAATTCTGATTTCTTGCCTCTTGTTTTTTTTGAACTTCTACCATGTTATTCCAGATCCCAGTGACATAAAAAAGTGTTCCGCTTTCTTTATTGTCATTGTATGCTTGCCGAGAAATTTCCTTTATCTTGTCCTGATAAAAATAATATGTCACAAGTAAAATTAGCAAAATTATCATCGTCGACATTTTGATGAATCCCTTGATAAAAAGAAAACTTGAAGCAATTTTTTCTTTCATATTTTTTTGTTTTATTTTATTTTTGTCAGATCTCCATTAATGACAATTGGTTGCATTCCAACTATTTCTTCTTTTGATGAAATTTCAGGAATGTCATTGAGCAAATAAATTGGCTTATCCAAAAACAATGCAAGTCCCATTTCAATAAGCGTATTAGCCCCAACATATCCAGCAACGCCATTTTTTTCAATATTCAAAACCAAAATTACATCTGCCCATTCTTCTTTTTTAAAATGAGTTAGCATTGCAACTTTCTTTGCATCCCAAACCCAAGCATCAGGATTTTCTGATTTGCGAATTCGATAATATTCAGCAACAGGAATCATTTTTCCTTCACCATTTTTGATTTCTGTTGGTGGCAAATCAACTTCATGCCCCATGTCTTCCAACTCTTTTTTGGCTTTCAACATTTCATCAAAAAAAGCAATGCTTCCACAGATTGTAATTTTCATATTTTTTAAAAATTAAAAATTAAAAATTAAAAATTTTTTTAAATTACTATCCAGCCCAATAATTATTGACCCACAAAATGATGTCTAGCGCAAAAAACAAAGTTGAAAACAAAATCCAGGCCTGCAAAATCATTTTGTTTTTGATTGTCGCAAGCAAAATGAAAAGTGGAAACATGACCAAGCTATAACGCCCCACACTCATTAGTGTTCCTGAAGTGAAAGCTGCAATCAAAGTTGTGGACATGAAAATTGCATAGAGTGGTGAAAGTTTTTTCCAAACAACCACCACGGCAGAAATGATGAAAACAGCCAAGAAAACATCAATGCTCATGTTTGCGATTGATGGTTTTGAAAAAAATGAAAAGTGATCCCAATTGATAGTGAATGATCTTCCCCAAGCGCTTTGAATTTTGAAAAACAACATCGGGTCGCCAAATTTGATATAGTCATAAAAAATAAAAGCAAAACTTCCCAATGGTGCAAAAACAACTGGCACAAGTTTTTTCCAGTTTTTTGGAGCAAGCACATTTTGGAAACCTTCGATTTCAACAATTTTCCAAAGAATTGGCAATGCCAAGAAAACTCCATTGCTGTGCGTCAGCGCACCAAGAAATGCAACCAAGCCTGCTAAGTAGAAATTTTTGCGAAAAGCATAATAAAAAGTAGCAATCGTCAAAAACAAAAAGATTGATTCGGTGTACACAACATTGAAGAAAAAAGCAGTTGGAAAAATGAGCATCAAGAGAATTGGCAATTCCGGATCAATTTCTGGATGAAATTCTTTCACAAATTTGTGCAGATACACACAAGAAAGCAGCAAAAATGTCATGCTCAAAATCCAGCCAGCCAACACAAAGTTTCCAAGCAAAATTGTTCCCAAAATTTTGATCAGTGTTGGATATAGCGGAAAGAAAACCACATTAGCCAAGGTGTTGTTGGTCGGCAAATAATATCCATTTTTCACGATGTCCAAATACCAAAAAGAATCCCAACGATTGTGCATGTCAACAAGATTTGATTCTTTTGCCACCGGAAAACTTTCTGGAGTGATCCAAGTGTATGACGTGTCTGGTGTCAAATTAAAACGGTTCAGTGCCACAAATCCAAAAAGATTTACCACAAAAAGCCAAGCAAGGACAATTAAGATTATTTTTTTCATATAAATTAAAAAAGCTTTATTTAGCACTATTCATCGCATACATGAAAAAAGCAATCAATGAAAATAATAAGATAAAAAATGTTAATTTATCTATAAAGCTAGTCTGACCTCCTTTTCTCTTGTACCTAATTAAAAGTATTATCAGAATTATAGGCAAAAAAATAAATAATACTGGTAATGCCAATATTAAGAAAAATCCAATTTTATCAACTAAGAAAATAAATACTACAACTACAAGCAAAAAGAGACCAAGCACAGAAACAAAATTGCTTTGTTTTTCAGGTATAGCTGGTTTATCGAAAATTTCCATATTTTCTTCTTCCATTTTTTTATTTTTAAAAATTTATTCCTTAGATTTCATCGCTGGAAAAATAACACATTCGCGGACTGATTTGTCCATCAAAAAGGCAAAAAGTCTTTCGGAAAATCCCATGCCGAAAGCTGGTGGCATGCCATACTCCAAAGCTTCCACAAAATCATCGTCAATCATTTGCGCTTCTGCATCTCCAAGTTCACGAAGTTTCATTTGATCCTCAAAGCGAGCCTTTTGATCAATTGGGTTATTCAGTTCTGCAAAAGCATTGCAAAGTTCAGCTGTGCCAGCCACAATTTGAAAACGCAAAACCTTCTTGGAATTTTGTGGATCGATTTTTGCCAATGGAGAAATTTCCAAAGGATGACCAACCAAAAAACATGGCTGAATCATTTTAAGGCGCACTGTTTTTTTGTACACAGTGTCAATCATACGACCCTTGCCATATGATTTCTCGTATTTTATTCCAAGTTCATCCGCCTTCGCCATCAAAACTTCGGCAGACACGTCCGCTGATGACAAATCTATACCTGTTTCTTTTTTAAATGCATCAAAATAATCCACCACGGGAAATTCTTTACTCCAATCAATTTCTTGCTCACCATATTTCGAAACAAATCCACCGGTCACATTTTTCACTACTTGCCGAAACAAATTTTCAGAAAATTTCATGCCTTTTGCAAGATCCCAATATGCTGCATAAAACTCACAATGATCAAATTCCTGCAAATGATTGCGATCGATTCCTTCATTGCGAAAAACACGACCAATTTCAAAAACTTTTTCATATCCCCCAACCAAAAGTCTTTTCAGTGCCAATTCCAAAGAAATTCGCATATAAAAATCTTGATCAAGTGCATTGTGATGAGTCAGAAATGGTTCGGCGTCAGCACCCCCTGGAGTATGCTCAAACACTGGGTTTTGCACTTCCAAAAAACTATCAGCAGACAAAAATGTTCGCACTGTTTGCCAAAAAATATTTTTCTTTTTGAAAAGTTCGCGAGTTTCAGGATTTGTCATCAAGTCCAAATATCTTTTTCGCAAAAGCTCTTCTTCATCCTTGATTCCAAAATGTTCAGTCGGAATTGGACGAATGTTTTTTGAGAGCATTTTCCAATCAACAACCTTCAAAGATTTTTCTTCAGTCTTGGTCACAAACATTTGACCAGTCACTTGCACAAAATCACCAAGCTCAACATTTTTCACAAAAAGTTTGAAAAGTTCTTCAGCCATATTGCCTTTGTTCAAAAACAATTGCATCTTGCCTGACTCATCCTCAATGTTTGCAAAAGCCGATCCTCCCATGGGCCGCATTGAACGAACACGTCCAACCAAAGTGATTTTCTTTTCTCCAATTTCCTCAAATTTTTCCAAGGCCTGGGCATTTTCAAAATCACGCTGGGTTTTTTCAGGATATGCGTCCATGCCAAATTCTCTGATTTTCTCAAGTTTTTCCAATTTTGTCTGCAAAATATCTTCGCGCATTGTTTTTCTGAATTAGTATTAATATAGAGGCATATTAACCTCTTTTGCGAGTTTTGGCAATTTTCACTGCCCCTTGGCGCAAAATTTCAATTTTTCCAACTTCATCAATTTTGACCAATGTTGATGGCTTTGATTTCAATTTTCCTGCGTCAACATAAAATTCGATTTTCTCACCAAAATACTTTTTGGCCTCGGCAATGTCAGCAGCCGGCTCTTTTCCTGCCAGATTTGCACTTGGTGCAACCAAGGGGCCAACCTTTTTCAAAAGACTTGTCAGCTCATCATCAAGAGGAAAACGAAACGCCAAGCCACCACTGCCTCGATGCAGATATTCCAGCTTTTTTTGCTTACAAGGAAAAACCACACTAACCTTGCCAGGCCAAAGATCCTTCAAAACTTTTTTTTTCTTCAAGGTCAAAGATATTTCAAATTTTTTCAAATCATTCAAAGATGCAATCAAGATTATCATTGGCTTTTTCAAATCTCTTTTGCGAAGCAAATACAACCTTTCAACTGTTTTCTTGTCCAGTGCGCTTGCCACAATTCCATACAAAGTGTCAGTTGGCAGCACGCCAACACCACCAGATTTCAAAATCGGTGCAAGAACTTTTTCAATTTCCATCCAAGAATTTTTCTTCATTTCAAATAATGCAAAATACTAAACTATTGTTTGGCGATTTTTCACACCTTGCGAGAATCTTGGCTGACGCACAATGACTGATTCTTCATCCTGCACATCTTCTTTCTTTTTTGTTCCGAAATTACTAAAAACAAAAATATACAAAATATCCAAAATGGCCAAAGAGTTGATGATGATCAATGTCAAAAACCAACCAATATGCCCGCGCCGCGCCGCTCGCCAAAGCGCAGCAGCTTTGAAAGGAATCGTCAGCAAAACAACAATAGTTACAATTAAAAGATGTTCCAAAATAAATTTCTCCATTTTTTTAGCTTATACAATTTACCTAACAAATATAACACAAGATTAAATTAAAAAACATATTGCAGATATTTCAAAAATACTATATAATTTTATTATAAAAGGTATTCTACCTTTTGGTATCTGCGCTCGCTCGGAAAAGAATAGGATTATTCTTTTCACTCGCTTCGCTTGATAATAAAACAAATATCAAAATACGGGTGGTTCTTTGGGCTTCAAAACCCTGAGTTCTTCTTGTCAAAAACAAAAATGACATACAATCAACAAACAAGTGATGAAATGAGTGAACAAGACAAGACTCATAAAATAGAAATGCTTCGTCAAATGATGTTGCAAGCTGAGAAAACCATGCAAAGCGCCAAAGCAATGCTTTTGCAACTGGAAGGAAAGAAAAAAACTGGACGAAAAAGAAAAGTTGATGAAGACGCTGAAGGAAATGTTGTCGAAGGAACTTTCGATGGACAAATCATGATTGGAACTGATGGAAAACAATATCCCGTGCCTGCAAACTACGCTTCAAAATCAAAACTCGTTGAGGGAGACATGCTAAAACTCACAATCACCCTTGATGGATCTTTCGTATACAAACAAATTGGACCCGCAAACAGAAAAAGTGTCATCGGAATTGTTAGTCAAGATGAAAAAGGAAACTATTTCATTTTTTCTGAAGGAAAACCATACAAAGTTTTACTTGCCTCTGTGACATATTTCAAAGCTGAGCCAGGAGATGAAGTTGTGATCATGCTTCCAAGAGACATCGAATCAACTTGGGCTGCCATTGAAAATGTTTTGCAAAAAGGTCATGAAACAGCAATGACCATGTCAAAACATGTGGCCGCACCAAAGCCACTACCAACACCAAAACTCAACAAAAATTTTCCAGCTGATGGAGAATTGAATTCCTGGAAAGACAATTTGCGAAGCGATGTCAAAGAAGAGACCACGAGAACATATGATGAAAAATCATTCAAAGCAACTGATGACTTTTCGGATGAATGGACTTCAGACATTGAAGAACTAGAAAAAGAAATTAAAGCTCAACAAATTTAAACAAAAAAATATGGAAAATACCACCGGAGTTAGGATCACTAAGAGAGACTATGAATTTGCTATTGTTGCTGGGCTTTTGATTGGCTTTTTGCTTTTGCCAGTTCTCAAAACAGCCAAACCTGACTTGTTTGCAAAATTTGCAGTTGCAATTGTGCCATTTTTTCTACTTGCCACACCACTCGGACTTCGCATCGCTTTCATGCTTGGAAAGAAAATTGCCATCATATATCAAATTGCAAAATTTGGATTGATCGGTGTTCTCAACACACTTGTTGATCTTGGGGTGCTTGCACTCATCACTCTCCTGTTCAGCGCATATTTCAAAATAGAATCAACAAATGCAATCATTGGCGCTATCACCTTCTATTCCTTGTTCAAGGCAATTTCATTTATTGTGGCAAACATCAGCAGTTATTTCTGGAACAAGCATTGGACTTTTGATCAAGGCGCAAAAGAACAAACAAAATCAGAGTTTGTGCAGTTTTTTGCAGTCAGCATCATCGGTTTTTTGATTAATGTCTTCATTGCTTCCTTTGTTTTCAAAACAATCCTAGCATCATCAACCACCCTCACTGACGGCCAACTTGGTCTGCTCGGAGCAGCTGCTGGATCAATTGCTGGACTTGCCTGGAACTTTATTGGATACAAACTCTGGGTTTTCAAAAAGTAAAATCCAACATACAAAATCCAACAATAAATTACAACACAAACTCCCCGCTCTGGGGAGTTTTATTTTTAACAGTTCGGTGTTAAGATGTGGTAAGTACTGAGAAGTTCTATTATTTTGAATTCTCCCTCACCGCATGGTGAGTTTGTTTAAAATTTAAAATTTAAAATTGGAAATTTAAAGCATATGTCATTATCCCTATATCGCAAATATCGCCCACTCACCTTTTCAGATGTGATTGGCCAAACCCACATAGTCCAAACACTCTCTAATGCAATTTTGCACAATAGAATTGGTCATGCCTATCTTTTCACTGGCCCACGAGGAACAGGAAAAACAACCATGGCCAGAATCTTTGCTAGAGCAGTGAACTGTCAAAACCCCAAAGGAGCTGATCCTTGCTTGGAGTGTGACGTCTGCAAAAACATCACACAAGGAACATCGCTTGATATCTTCGAGATAGATGCTGCCTCAAACACTGGCGTGGACAACATCAGAGAGCTGCGAGAAAATGTGAAATTCCCACCATCACAAGCAAAATTCAAAGTATATATCATTGATGAAGTTCACATGCTTTCGACCGGTGCATTCAATGCTTTGCTCAAAACGCTTGAAGAACCACCCGCTCATGTCATTTTCATTTTGGCCACCACGGAAATCCACAAAGTTCCAGAAACAATCATCTCACGTTGTCAGCGCTATGATTTCACCAGGCTTTCACTTGAACACATCATTGAAAAACTTTCTGCCATTGCTAGCAAGGAAAACATTACAGTCGAAAAAGATGCACTTGAAATGATTGCCATTGCTGCTGAAGGAGGCATGCGAGATGCGGAATCTCTTCTTGCGCAAGTCATGGCACTGGAAGACAAAAAAATCACAGCCAAAGAAGTTGAAGAAATTTTGGGCACCACACAAAGACAATCTTTGGAAGCAATGGTGACATATCTTCTCAAAAAAGATTCTGCCAGCGCAATCACACTTGTGAACGAACTTTCAAAAGATGGCTACGACCTGGATGTTTTCAACAAATCTTTCTTGAACTACTTGCGTCAAGTAATGCTTGTTTGTGTTGATGAAAAATTAGCAAAAATATTTTCATATGAATTGACCAAAGATCAGGCTTTTGCACTTCTTGAGCAAGCGAAAAATCACAAGCCAGCTGAAATTTTGACCATCATTCAGTGCTTTGCTGAAATTGCAGGGAAAATGAAATCCGCCTTCATTCCACAACTTCCCTTGGAAATGGCAATCATAAAAGCAACCAACAGTGACACGCAAAATCAAACTGCCCCTCAGCAACAAAACACTGCAAATGCAGCGCCAGCATATCAACAAAAAGCTGCTCCAATTGCGGCCCCAATTTCCCAGCCAGTTGAGACTTTTTCAATGCCAACACCACCGCAGGCGCAAAAAATAGCCCCTGCGCCAGCTTTGCCACCAACAAGCAATCAAGTGGCACCGTCAGCACCATTTCAAGCAGAAGAAGCAATTCAAATTCCAGACGAAAAGGAGCTTGCTGAGCCAAAATTAATCAAAAATGAAGCTCAAATTGCTGATAGTGATTTCTCAATCAATGATATAAAGAAAAACTGGGGACAATTTATCAGGGACATAAAATTGATAAACCACAGTCTTTCAGCTGTTTTGCAAAGTTGTCAGCCAATCAGTGTGGATGCTGGCATCGTCACCATTGCCGCCAAATTCACTTTTCACAAAGACAAACTCAACGAATATGGCAACAAATTGACATTAGAAGAAACTTTTGCTAAAATTTTAGGGTTGCGATTGTTGATAAAAGTGATCACTGCTGATGAAGCAGGCATCACAATCGCCTCAAGTTTGACGACACATTCCAGCAATTCTGGCGCCGAACAAACACCATCTGAAACAAGTTCCCTTCTTTCAGATGCCATGGGAATCATGGGCGGAAACATCGTGCAGTAAAATAGCTTAATAGATTTTTGAAAAGTTTTGTGTGGTGTTGGGCCGTAGCCAAGCGGTAAGGCAACGGGTTTTGATCCCGTCATACCTAGGTCCGAATCCTAGCGGCCCAACCACCAACATTTAGTATCGAGAGACCTAGAGGGCTTAAATTGAGCTATATTAGGTCCCTCGAGCCTAAATTAGTTATAGCGATGGTTGGACCCCCAACTCTGCACACAATTTAGAAAATATTAAAAATCGCCATTTTATGGCGATTTTTTGTGTTCATATTAGAGCAATTAAAATGTCAGAGTGTTTATATAACTAGTCATTGTTCCTCCCTGCGTAAATCCAGCCTGAATAAATGGATATCCTTCTGTTGTTTTTTGCGAGCGATCTTCCCATCTAAAAAAATAATTCGTTCCCTTGTTGTTGTGGTTTGATGTCAAACTATCCAGATTAGCATCTAATGCATTCTTAATAATAAATTGCTTAGCCATTATTTCCAGCTCTTGAAAATTGTAACGAGGAGTATTGTCATACTTCTTTTCATTCTCACTGCCTATTGGAAGATTGCGTGAGCCAAACTCTATGATTTTGCCAGCAGAATTCACCTCATATCTATCAGCACCTGCAATATATACACTAACAGGAACATTTTCTCCATTTGAAGATTTGCTTTCACTTTCGTATTGAACCATCAGATCTGATGAATCAGCAAATTTGCGAATTTCTGAAATGTCTCGTTGTATTATCAATTCTTGAGCAGTCTGTTTTGACTCCTGCTTCATTGAACTTTTTTTATATGTCAGCATTCCCACGAATGCAACTATCAAAAGCAATGAGATTATCAATATTTTATTTTTCATAAATAAAGATTTACTTCTTATAAGCCTATTCTATACCAACAAATAAGTGCGTCAATTTATAATTATAGGGATTCATTTTGTATCACATCTTGATATTCCAAGAAACTATTTTTTATTTTGTAATTTCTTCTGTCTTTTTAGTATATTTTCGGCAAGTCTCTTGAATTCATCTTCCCCCTCAACGCCCCTAAGTCGCCCAGACAGAAATCCTAGCCTATAACTAGTACCTTCACTCATTAATCGCCAGTTAGTATACTCCAGGGTCTTTTTTAGAAGTCTTTTTAAATCATATTCACTAGCCATTTTCGTGCGATCACTTTTGCTATCATGAACACTAAATGGAATAATGACATCTTTTTCAATCTCTGGATTTAATAATTGAAACTTGATATAACTAGAATCATTCAATACTGGAGTAAGCAGATTTTCCAACTCAACTATTGTGATTTTTTTTATCTTATCAATGACATCATATAATTCCTTATTTTTATCCTGTTCATCCCAACCATCAACTAGTTTTTTTAATGAATCTTGCTTTCCCTTGTGAGCAAAATACTCCAATCCATCCGTAGCCGATAAGCAATATTTTTTGCGATTAGCTTCAAATTCAGAATCAACTTTTTCCTCATTCTCCTTGACGCTTAAATCTAATATCTCAGTATCTTTATATCCACATTCTGAACAACTATATGTGGTTTCTATGGTATTATCTTTTTTCACATGGGCAGACTGCAGTTCTGCTCTACATTTTGGACATGGATTTGGTTTAGACTCCCATTCCTTTCCATTCTCCCAATATGCTCGACGCTTTTCGCACTTTTCACATTGAAACATAAACAAGACCTCATCCTTATCAGAATTATAAGGCATTAAATCGCGAGAAATGCATTTCATTTTTGAAGAACTGCAACCAATACAGCGAACATTGCTCGGCTCAGTAGCATTTTCCAGTTTCCCATCCATAGCGGAATCTCTCTCCATCCACTCCTGAATAGTTTTTTCTTTTTCGAGATATCTTTCTCCCTTAAGGAAATACATCGAGGTTTTTATGAGGCAATTTTCAAAAAAATCTTTTTTAATTTTTGCCACAGCTTCATCATCATCTCTTAAGGACTCCGGATTCTTACTTTTTTCCCATCGCTGGCATTCTTCAATGGTGAACTTATCATAAAGCTCGCTATAATAAATATGATCCTTGAGATGTTTCATTCTTTTATTCTCAATTTTTTACATGAACCAATTCAATTAATTCTTTTTTCAAAAATTCCACATCTTCGTTCGTTAAACATTCTGGACTTCTCAGTATCAACTCATTTAAAAATCTTTTCTGAACCACATGAACTCCTTTGATTTTGTTGAAACCAAATCGCATAAAAGCCCACTTACTTGAGAAAACTAGTACTGGTTCAATAAAATAATATTTTCCAGTTTTATTTTTTATGTGATTACTCAAATCAACTGCCTCATCCATGGTCTGCTTAAGCACATTTTTCTCCCGAAAATTAAAGTCATTTCGCAAAAGATTGAACCCATTAAAAGTCATCTTTCCGCTGTGACTTTTAACCTCAAGTGCAAATGCTCCATTTTTGCCAATCACAACAAGATCAATATTTCCAATTTTTCCACCAATCTTAACATCTTGAAATATTAGAAAATCTTCTGATAAATTATTCGACAATTCATCACAAATTTCATATTCAGCAATTCTTCCAATTCTAAAATTAAATGCACTTCGAATGTAGTTGCCGAGTTCTTTTTTTATCCACAAAATAAGCGGTAAATACATTGCAGTTGCAACTAATATGCTCAGGACAGAAGCCGTTTTCGTGAAATTTATACTTATATACGAATACAAGGTATATAAAAACATGATATACACTAAAATAGCAGCGATTCTAGACGCATAATCCATCCATATTAAATATTTGCTCCTTTCTCCGAAAACTTGTGCCATTTTGTTTATTTTTATTTTTCAATTAAAACCTTTCTTGGTCTTGCTCCATCAGCCTCACCAACAATGCCTGCATCTTCTAGCATATCTATCAAGCGAGCCGCTCTTGAATATCCAACCTTAAAAACTCTTTGAAGCATGGCAGTGGATATTTTTCCACTGCTAATTGCGTGCTTCTTTACCTCATCAAATAAATAATCAGAATCGATATCATAATTTCCCGTCTCGACTTCATTAAATTGGATTCCTTTTTCCACAAGTATCTTTTTTGCAGCCTCATGAACTTCCTCACTTGAAATATTTCCGTCTGGCAAAATTTCTAAATATTTTTTCATATTGTTTATTATTTCTTATTTTTTTCATCAAGCTCCTCAAGTTTCTCATCAATCTTCGCTTCAATTTCATCTTTCATTTGTTCTTCTAATTTTTCCAACTCTTCAATTTTTGTTTCCAATTCTTCAATAGTCTTTCCATGATTATCAATTTCTTCAGTAACTTTATTAAAAATAGTTTCAACCTGAATCTGCATTTGCTCAATTTCATCTTTGCATTTGTCCTCAAGAACTGAAAAATCCAATTCAACACCCTTAACAAACTCAATGTCACCACCAATTGTTGTCATCCTTGAATTCAAATCTTTGAATTTCTTGCTGATGCTTTTCACTTTGGCAAACAAATAGAAATTAACCACCAACAAAGCAAGAAAAGCAACTGCGAGGATTGAAAAATAGATTTCCATATTATTTCATAAAAAAATTATACTTCTTTTAGTTTTTCAAGAATTTTAACCATCGCCAAAGTGTCCAACTCGCAATATTTGAGCAAATTCTTTCTGATTTTTTCTTTTACATCTGTTTCAACGTTTTCAAAGATTGTTCTGCCCCAAGCTTCAATTGCCATGGTTCCATTTTGAATATCCAATTCTTTGTATGAAAGCTCTGGCACCAAAACTGGCAAAACTTTTTTGATTGAGGCACTACCAAGAAATTCAGGGTGCAAATAATCCTTCTTGAACACTTTCATTAAGTCAAATACGCGTGAATTCAAATCTTTCAGAAATTCTTTTTCCTCTGGGTGCAATTTCATCAACTCAACATTGCGACCTTTCTCGAATGGTTCATACCAAACAATAGCCGTTCCAACAGGTCCAATATTGGCTCTCATAGACTCCAGCAGGCCACTTGTGGCATGTGCAAGGTCATCCGCCAAATATTCAAAATGCTCAAGCCCTCCATCTTCCTGCAAAACATGCAAGGAATACTGAAAAACCAACTGCTGACTTGTTTTATACCCATCTAAAAGAGGCACTGGTTTGCCAAATGTTTCATAGTCAAAAAAATATAAAGGATAAACAAGTTTGGCCAATGTGTTTCGCACAGCTTGTTTATCAATTTTTGGAACACCACTTTGTTGAAGTTCAATTCTTGTTCTCTGAGGTTCCGTGGCTTTGAAATCATCAGGAACATCTCTCGGATAAAAAATTTCATCATCAACCAGCATTCTCAACTTTTTCTTTTGAAAAATGTGTGCGGTTGAATATTCTGGAACTTCAGGATTGAAAATACTGAAACAATCACAGCGTTGTCCACTGCTCGCATAGATACAGCCACATCCAGCAGTTACAACATCATCTCTTTGCAAAAGCTCCAGTGCTTGAGATATTTCAGCCTTGGTCTCTTTTTCAATTTTCGCTATATCATCCGAAACTTCATTGAAAACAAACAGTGCGTTCAAATCTATTTCTCCATTTCTAATATATTCACTATTCAAGTGAACCAAGAAACTTTTCCCTATTTCAATCCCCGATTTTTCAATTACATTTTTTTGAAAAGCAATGTCTTTCATGTGATTGTGAAACAGATCAGTCTTTATGCTGGAACCAGACTTCACCTCATATAAATTCCATTTTTGAGTCTCTTGATCTAACTGCAAAACATCAATTTTTGCAAAAATGCCATCAGCTGTTTTGAAAGTAGCTTGAAAAATCGTTGCTTTCTTGGCAATCAATTCTTTTGTCTCCAGGGCGGCACCTTCCTTGTTAGCAACAAGAATTCCAGATGGAAAAAACTTCTTGAAATATTCTTCCACTTCATATCCATCCTTAATCAACTTTTTCAGAAATTCAGAAAATTCGCCTTCAATATATTCATCTGGCCTCTTTTTCTTGAGCCAAAGACATTTTGGACAAATCAAATATTCCTTGAAGTCTGTTTTTGATAATTTCATAATGAGACAATTAAAAAAATTCATTAAAGATAATGTCCAGTTTTTTATGAAACTCTTTCTCCTTAAGTTTTGAGAAACAATGTCTTGTAATTTTTATCTTTTTTATTTCTCCATATTTCATTAAAGTAACTTTCCACAAATTATTCTCATCTCTTTCCGCAATGATATCCATGAATAATTTGTTATTAATTAAACACTCCCAATAATGTAATTTTTCAGAAATATTTCTTGGAATCCAGTTGTATGTTATCTTTATTCTTCCAAGATCTTTTCTAATATCTCTAACATTTTTATATCTCTTTGCTAAATCCACATTTAAGCATTTATTTATTATATTTCTGAATTTTCTGTGAACATGCGGTAAATAAATCGATCTATTCGGAAATTTTCCTGAAATAATTGAGTCTTGTAAAATATTTTTCTCCCTTAAGGAATTCCACTGATTAGCTAAATGTGAATTTCCGTTCAAGCATCTATAAATTGTAACTCCGAACATATAAATATCACTCTGCTCTGTGGCTTCCACCTGACTATTGGAAACTTTTTCTGGTGGAACATGTATTGTATAAATCTCCTTAAAAAATGATAATCCATTTTCATTCTTTAAGCTTGCCAAGCCGAAATCAGACAATTTGTATATATTTTCATTCTTTATTAAAATATTTCCAGGCTTAACATCCAAATGAAATATACCCTTATTATGCGCATATTCAAGAGCATGCAAAACGCATTCTGAAATTTTTAAAACCTGTTTAGCATCCAAAAAATTTCTTACATTCAACAAGTTTTGGATGCTTCCTTTTTCTAAGAATTCCATATTAATCCTTATTCCATCTTTTAACACTTCGGCATCATAGACCTCCACGATATACTTTGATTTTTTTAAATATTCTAACACGGAAGACTCAAATAAATTTTTCTTAATTTCAGCTATTTTATCAACTTCTTCCTTGTTTTTAGTTCTGATATACTTAACTGCTTCTTTCCTATTCGCTAAATAAGTATTCTCACATAAAATAACTTCTCCAAAGTTTCCTTCAGCTATTTTATTAATTACCACTAATTTGCTTTGACTTTGCATAATCAAAAAGTTTCACTTAAAAGCGATAATGAAACTAGGCCGTCAAGAATCTTATCCGATTTAGCTATTTTATACTTTTCACAAACACTAATCTTTTCTTTTTCTAGCAATGTTTTAAAATCCTTGTTTGGAATCGACAACTTTTCCCTTACTGATACCGATGTTAATTCTAAAATATCAATACTATTCTGATAACAAAAAAGATGTAACATTGATGCATTTGCAAAACCCTCTACATCCTTTATTGCTCCCATGTATCTTTGAGGTGCCTGATAAGCAAAAATACTATTTGGATATTTTGTCCACAAATGAAGAAACTCATCCAAAACCTTGTTATATTTCTCCCCCCTACTTTCTGCGGATTCTAAGGGCATATTATCCTTATTACCTATAATTAAATTTCCAGAATCAATATCACACTCAATAAAATTTATTTTTTCTTTCTCAAACCTGAATAAAATTATTTTCATAGCGTTAATTTATTTCTTATGGTAATTTTCCACAATTTCAATTTCCTCTGATGTAAGCTCGTAGAGCTTATAAATAAGCTGATCAACATCATTCAACAACTGTTTATTTATATCGCTCTTATTTTCAGTTAAAATTCTCTCAACTACTATTTCAATTTCTTTCATTATATGTTTATTGCTATCATCAATCTTGCGAATTGGAAACTGTTCAATTTTGTACTTTTTCCATCGATTTGTTCCCATCCCAGAGCTAGTTGTTATTTGTTCAAAATACCAAAGTGCCAATCTTGAATTCAATATACCAAGCAAAAATTTCAAGTTATCTCCAATCATTGCAAATAATGTCGCTTCCGCTATAAAACCATTCTCGTCAAAAGCAAATTTAGGACTGTCTGATAATTCTCCCCAAATAATTTTTGGCTTATCAAACTCTTCAAAGTAGGCACAATTTCTCAAATTAGTCCAATGAGAACCTTTATTTTTACGTATTTCCAATTTTTCCTTATATTTTAGCAAGTGATCATATATTGCTGGATAATTTTTCTCAACATCAATTCTGGAGATGCCATCCCTCAGACCATTGTGAGAATTAATCATCCATAACCCAGACCATTCATATGCATATTTTTTAACATCCCGACCGCGAAGCATAGGTTTAATAATTTCTACAGATTTAGGATCTTTCAAAATTAATTCGTCTTTTATTTTCGTATTGATAACATACGCATCATTAAATCCATTAAGCAACCCGATGCGTATCTTTTGATTATATTTTCCTAGGGGCTCAGAAATGGCTTCAAGTTTTAATCTTATTTCAGCCGATTTATCATCACCGATTATCCACCCATTACTATCAAGATTTTTAATTATTTTAAAGTTTTCATTGAAGTATTCATCCATGGTCTTGTCATTACCGACTAAACCAAAGTTAGTTGCATGAAGCGAGGCATTATATGCCTCTTTTCTCAAAACGAGTATGTTTGATTCAACAATAGCAGATTCAAAAATTTGTGATTTATCAAAATTTATTAGAATTATTGGATTTGCCATACTGACAAATAGCTCTCTCAATGCTTTACCATATTTAGTTTTCATCCAAGAATTAGATGTTATATACGTCAGTACGCCGTTGGATCTCAATAGCTGAATACCCCTTTCATAAAAAATGCAATAAATATCAGCTGACTTTGAAAATGTACGATAACTAAGCAAAGAAAGTGTATCACTAATAGTTCTATTTTTTTGTAATTGAAAATAAGGTGGATTGCCTATCGCAATATCAAACCCTCCATTTTCCCTATTGAAAATTTCCCCAAAATGTAATTTCCAAGGAAAAAATGGACGCAAATGATCCTTTTTCCACTTATCTAAAACACCTTTTACTGCTAACATTTTTTCAGTTCCCTTCAGGATTTTTTTACTATCATTTACACTATTTTGCACAAAAGACTCAGCATTTTTAATCTCCTCATGACATTTGCTCTGAATTAATTCATCCTCAATATTATCAATTTTTCTTTTTAATATTTTTTTCTTTTCTGGATCGGATATACTGAAAAACTCCGCATGCAATTTTTCAAGTTTATCAGTCAGACTGTCACTTTGATCAAGAATAAGTTTCCCTTGAATTCCTCCAAGTTTAAAAAGTTCTTTTTGTTCTTTTGTCCTCTTGTCCATTTTTTTGCCACCACTAAAATCAAATTTGATAACACTGTCCCCAATGACCAAATCTTCCAGCAAGCTATTTCCTTGCATGATTTTATAATCCAAGTTTGGCAGTGGCTCAACTTCGTCGACATCCTCTTCAACCACAATAGACAGCCAGAAACGCAACTTGGCAATATCGACTGCTCCTGGGTCAATATCAACACCATACAGAGAGTTTTGAATCGTTTCTTTTTTTAATTCATACACGCTAAGCTCCTTAATAGAATCGGGTGATTTTAAAAATAATTCTGAATCGGGTGTTAACTGCAAAAATACTCGCAACCTAATTATCTCCTGCAACATTCCAACCAAAAAAGCACCACTACCACAAGCAGGATCAACGATCTTTGCATTTTTTAATAAATCATCAAGCTCTTTAAACTGCCCGGGCGCATATGATCCGCCTTTCCAAACTTCCTTGAGTTCACTAATATCGCGACTCAAAGCCTCTCCATATCCAACATATTCCCTAATGTTTTTCTCGGACAAATTTGAATGATTTGATGCTAAATAATTTATCAAACTCTCCCTGCACATGTATTGCACAATTTCACGAGGTGTATAAAAAGCACCTTGTCCCTTTCTGACATTATCTTCCAATAAATTCTCAAAAACTTTTCCGAGCATTTCTGGGTCAACGGAAACTTCTTGATCGTCTGGGGTATTTTCATCAATTGTAAAATTGTAAAGATCAAAAATATCCAAAATTCCACTACTTTCATTATTTGAAAAAATATCATTTGGAATATTGATAAATTCATCTTGCCAATTGTAATCACTGATTGGCTCAAATAATCCTCCATTCAAAAAAGGAA
>Ga0194059_1000276_pt1 | contig 25081 bp, 20 predicted proteins | sample SepL6211m_MetaG_FD_163426 | JGI IMG/M metagenome (GOLD analysis project Ga0194059, IMG submission 163426) | Anoxic zone freshwater microbial communities from boreal shield lake in IISD Experimental Lakes Area, Ontario, Canada - Sep2016-L626-11m | ecosystem: Environmental > Aquatic > Freshwater >... | reverse complement strand
TATCTTTGAATATAGATTAGACATACAGACAAATTAGATTTACTAAATAGCTATATTAAAAAGACTTTACTGATTTATGTAAAGTTAGGGGGTGTAAGCCCACGAAGGGGGGGGGATTCATTTGCATTCATTGGATGGTGGTGCCAATACAGGGATAAACTAATTCGTTAGCAAAAACTGCTCCCAATCTATAAGTTTTTCAGGAACAAGTTTCTTACCAACCTCATCTTTATCAAACCAGTCTCCACCAGCATTTTCAAGGTCGGTTTTAATTTTATGGTTATCTTTGGAGTAAAACCAGTATACTCGGTATTTTTGCTGGACATTATACTGACAACCTAGAAGTAGAAATCGCTTTATAGACACCGACATAAATTCATCTGCACTGAACCTTGGTTCTTTTAGGACATTTAACTGCCTCAAATCTAAATCTGTCTCTTCTTTTATCTCTTGGCGTCCGCGATTTATTAGGATTAGTTGAGCTTTTTCGGATATGGGTGTTTTTAGATCCCGGATCAAGTCTGGGGTGACAGTTTCGTTGTTCGGGGTGACTGTGGTTGTGTCTGGGTTGACAGCGGGCTCGCTTTGTTGGTAATTATCCTCACACTGCTTCAAAAATTCCAGTTCTTCATCAACTTCAAGACCACCTTGAAACCAACCCCAACCCTCATCTCCTGGAATCCATTGATGTCTTCGAAGAGCGAGTAAAAACTTATCCTGACGATTCTCGACTATATTGATAACAGTTATTCGACTGCGACCATATTGCATAAATTCTTGGACAGTAAACAGCCAAGCAAAAGAATAAATTTGCTTAAATTCATTATAGAATCGTTGCAGCTGTTTGTTCTTAAGTAGGATAAAAAATATTTCCAAGTAGTTTAAAAGCCACTCAAGCACAAAAAATATAGCAAAAGAAAAAAGTCTGATTAACCAGATTTTGGGTAACAAATTTACAGACCAAAATTTAGGCAAATCACCGTTTTGTTGAAGTTTTAACACAGCGAATCTTAGAAGTTCATCTTGACTGGTAAAAGATTTTTGTTCAGTTAGATCCTGCCTTGTTTGAGGATGCCAGTTGCCTTTTAAAATAATGTTTAAAGTTAATTCCATAGCGTTTTTGGCCTCTGATTTTTCAAACTTGATTGAATCTAAATTTATTCCTAATAATGTTTTGGTCATGATTGAAAAAGCTGGTAGTTTAAAATCTAAAGTCTATGAATTCGTAAAGTCAATTCCTGAAGGTAGGGTTGTCTACTATGGAATGGTGGCTAGTTTTGTCGGTTCTGATGCTCGTACTGTTGGCTGGATATTATCAGGAATGAGGGAAGATGAATACGACTCAATACCCTGGCAAAGAGTGGTTGGAAAGCAAGGAAGCATACCTGCAGATAAATTAGGCTTTAAGGGGCAACTTCAAAGACAGCTTTTAGAAAAAGAAGGGGTAGGGTTTGTCGATGATTTGGTGGATATGAAAAAGTTTTTAATGAGTGTGGATGGGTATATTTTTACCTAATGGGCTAACGAAACCTTTTGTGGAGTGGGCGAAAGCGGGAAGCTAAGGCTTAACCATACGTTATATTCTGCCTAAAAAGACCATGACAAATATTATTACGGCAACGATTACTCTGTAATAAATGAAGATGTTGAAGGTGTGGTTGCCCAAGAATTTGATAAGCCACCTTAGGCAGATTAAGCCAACCAAATATGAAACTACAAAGGCTATGAATACTGATAAAAGAGATAGGTCAACTTTGTCCGCAGTCCAGGCAGAGCTTTGTGGCAGTACACTTGTAGTTCCATTTTTTAGAATATTTAAAAGCAGCTTTACAAAATCAAGACTACCGGCTAGAACTATGGCTGGAATTGACAACAGGAAAGAGAACCTGACAGATACCGGTCTTGGTCTGCCAAGGAATAAAGCACCACTTATTGTTGAACCACTTCGACTCATTCCAGGGAAAATTGCCAAGGCTTGAAACATACCCACCAGTAGAGATTCACCGCGTGATATAACCTTAGATTTAGTAAATTTTTGAGCACTTGTGTGCAGTCTTTCAGCTAAAAACATCAACACTGAACCGGCCAACAAAAAGCTGGCAATACCAAATAAAGTTCGATTACTAGGGCTTTCAGCGAAACTATAAAGAATTGCACCAAGAATAACTACAGGTACGGTACCCAATGCAATTTGGGCAATTTCTACATCAGTCTGAAAATTTTTGTTATTATCTAGTTTGGCAAGCTCTGCCTCCAACTCAGGAGTTTCTAAAATCTCTTCAGGTGTGGGATATGTCCACCAAAGTTTTACATTTGCCCAAAATTCTGGCCATCGATTTTTTTTAAAAAGTATTTCTAAAACTCTAGCAAAGTACTTACTTAAATCTTTCCAAAAGTACTGGATTACTGCTAAAATTGTCCCAAATTGAATCACGTTACTAGCAATTAAACCAAAGTCGCGACCATTTGTGAGTAGTTTAGAAACAATGATTAAATGAGCTGTGGAAGAAATTGGTAAAAATTCAGTTACTCCTTGAGTAACTCCTAAAATTACTGCCAGAATGATTTCGTTTAAAAATGAAAATGACATATTATATTTTTGAAATTAAATTTTCGTAATCCTCAACCATTGTTTTTACAAACTCTAAGCCACTTTCATAAAAGCTGCTACTATTAATGTCAAAACCGTGTTGTTTCAACAACTCCTGTGGGCTTAGACTACCGCCACTTTTCAAAATTGCTTTATAGTCAGCCACAAATTTTTGTCCTTCTTGTAAATACCGCTCGTATAAAGCGAAAGTTAAAATATTACCAAAAGCATAGGAATAACAGTAAAAAGGTGTTCTAAAAATATGAGGTATCGAAGACCAGCCCACAGCAGTTTGTTCATCACCTTCAAACTCTACTAAATCTCCAAAAAGTTCTTTTTGTTTAGATCTCCAGATTCGGTTAAAATCTTCGTAAGTCAAATCCTGTCCGCTAGCAATCGTTTCGTGAACATCTTTTTCAAAATTAACATACATGATTTGGATAAAAATTGTCGCAAAAATATCCACCAGTCTCTTGTCTAAAAAGTCAATTTTCTCTTCGTCTGTGGTTAAAGTCTTACTCAAAACATCGGCAAAAAGTATTTCGTTAAAAATTGATGCAGTTTCAGCCAAACACAAGCCACTATCAAAAACCTGTTCTTTTTGAGCTTGAGAAAAATGTCCGTGAGTTGCATGCCCTAGTTCGTGAGCAATTGTGGGCACATCGTGTAGCTTACCTGTATAGTTTAAAAGTACAAAACTTTCAGTACCTTTTTGATAGCTTGCAAAAGCACCACTTCGTTTGCCAGGTTTTGGAAAAACATCAACTCGCTCTTGGTCAAACATACTTTTACAAAATTCATAAAACTCCTGGTCAAAGCCTCTTATAGTTTTTAAAAAAAGTTCCAAAGCGTCGTTAAATTCAATACTCTTCTCGGTTTTAGAGATTGGGGCGTACAGGTTCCAAGATTTTATTTTATCGGAGCTGGTATCTTTTTGTTGACCTCTGGAGATTAACAACTGTTTTTTAGATTTTAAATATCTTTGGTACAAAGAAAAGTTTTCGGTAACCGTTTTAAGCAAAATTTCTACTGCGGTATCTGGCATTTGTTCACTGATATTTCTTTGAGACAAGACTGATTCAAAACCCCGTATTTTAAGTTCACTCGTCCAATCCTTAACTAGAGCGTTGTAAGTGTTTCCCAGCGTAATTTGGTTTGCTTTACTGGTGTAAACTTGTGTAATAGACTTTGTAGCTTTTTCTCTGGTGGTTTCGTCAACATCCATTCTGAGTGAGCGGACTTCTTCTTCGCCAATTTCCTTTTCTTTACCTTCTAAATTAATTTTAAACTTAAAGCTGCCCGTAAGCTCTTCATAGAGTTTGTTAAAGGCTTCACTACCAGAGGATTCTTTTAGATTTAAAGCAAACTCAGTTTTTTCATCCAATAAATATTTAATATTATCAGCTTTTTGAATAAAATAGTTTTGGTAATCTTTAAGAATTGGATCTTTAGAAAGATTGATAAGCTTATCGTAACCAATATCTTTAAACTCCTGAGATACAAACAAAAGTTTGTTGGCAATATCCACCAGTTTTATTTGATAGCCAGACTCTTTTTTAATGATTTCTTGGTTTTGCGTATCCAGGGAGGATTGGTACATAAAGTACAGCATGACCTTGTTTACCAAGTCAGAAATAGCATCATCTTTTGTGAAAAATTCTAAAAACTGGGTAGGGTTTAAGCTGGCAATTTTACCTTTATATTGAGCAATAAAACTATCAGCCAGGGGTTCAATTTTATTAAAATCAATATCAATTTGTGGGTCGTTTATATCTTTGTAGAAATAACGTTGTAGATTCCATTTGGTTGGATAAGGCATAATTATAATGTATAATGAAAAATTAATAATGAATAATTTGTTGGCAATTATAGTGACTTTTGTGCGATATAATATTGGTTCACATTACCCTCTTTTCCATCTGCTGTGAAAGTTTCTAGGATATTTAAATTTGCATTTTTAGTTAAATCCTGGATTTCTTCTTGTGTGTAAATATGCCCGTATCGATAAGCTTTTTGGCCCTTATTCCAGTCTAAAATATAATCACCCTGGTTTAGATCTTTTGACTTTAAACTTAGCTCATTAAAGATTGACTGTCCTTCAATCGTTGTTGCGTCTACGACCTTACTGGCTAGTCTTGGTGAGGATAAAAATTGCCAAGTGGTGTATACAAATTTTCCTGTATTGGATAAAAGATTGTTAATACTTTGAAATAGTTGCTGGCGTTTTTCTGGGCTTGAGATATGGTGCATCACTCCAAACAAGACTATCAAGTCAAACTGGTTAGCATTAATTTTACTCAACCAGTTGTCATCGAAAATGTCTGCCTCCAAAATATGGAAATTTGCTTGGCTGTGATTATTTTTGGCAATTTCTAATAGGGAACTAGAAAAATCTAAGCCGTAGTATTTGAAATTTTTATCTGGTAGTTTTTGTTCTACAAAATCGTAAAATCTGGCATTGCCACAGCCTAGATCTAAAATTTTTAGTTCAGCAGCATTCGATTCTGCCTTGATTGACGGTAATTTTTCCTTGCTTATTTTATCCCACAAAACCTCCCAGCCTGGCCAGTGGTAATGTCTAGAGGAGTCAAACTCGGCAGCAATTTTTTGATAAAAATTTTGGTTTATTTGGTTGAGTTTGTTTGCTGTTTGGGAGTTCATGTTGAATTACGGGGTGGGTTTTTTTGTGGCTGGGTGATTCATCGGCTGTGTGGGTGGCGACTCGGTGGTCGCCTCTACTGCGTTACGTTTTTGTTTTTTGTGGCTGGGTGATTCATCGGCTGTGTGGGTGGCGACTCGGTGGTCGCCTCTACTGCGTTACGTTTTGGTTTTTTTTGTGGCACTCGGTGGTCTTTTGGCGACACGGTGGTCGCCTCTACTGCGTTGTGGTGTGTTGAAAATGGCGACTCGGTGGTCGCCGCTACTATTCCCATTCGATGGTGGCTGGTGGCTTGCTGCTAATGTCGTACACTACGCGGTTTACACCTTTGACTTCGTTGATAATTCGGTTGCTTACTTGGGCTAAAAATTCGTAGGGTAGGTGGGCCCAGTCTGCTGTCATGCCGTCGGTTGCTGTCACAGCTCTAATTCCAAGCAGGTTTTCATAAGTACGCCCATCGCCCATTACACCTACAGATTGTACAGGCGTGAGCACACAAAAAGCTTGCCAGGTTTGATCGTAAAGCGATTTTTCAGTGACCCACTTTCCTTCAACTTTATCGGGAAATGTATTTTTTAATTCTTCGATAAAAATTTGATCAGCCTGACGCAAAGTTTCTAGCTTTTCATTGGTTACATCTGAAATGATTCTAATGGCTAATCCTGGTCCTGGAAAAGGATGTCTGTTGATCATTTGCTCAGGCATACCTAAACCTCTACCAACTTTTCGAACTTCATCTTTGAATAATTCTCGAAGGGGTTCAACCAGTTTAAAATTCATTTTTTCAGGAAGTCCTCCAACGTTGTGATGAGATTTAATAGTATGACTAGGGCCTCCATTAAAGCTTATACTTTCTACTACATCAGGGTAAAGTGTTCCTTGGGCTAAAAACTTAAACTCACCTATTTTTTTGGATTCAGTTTCAAAAATTTCAATAAAGGTGTTACCAATAATTTTACGTTTTTGTTCTGGCTCTGTTACTCCATTAAGTCTATCTAAAAAGATTTTGGAAGCGTCAACGACGGTTAAATTAATTTTAAAGCTATCTCTAAAAAGCTTTTCCACTTGCTCTCTTTCTCCGGTTCTTAGCAATCCATGGTCGACAAACATGCAGTGAAGCTGATCGCCAATAGCTTTGTGAATTAAAACTGCGGTTACTGCTGAATCCACTCCACCACTTAGACCACATAAAACCTTATCACTGCCAACTTGCATTTGGATTTTTTCAACTTCGTGCTCGATAAAAGATTTACTAGTCCAATCTGGCTCTAATCCGGCAATTTTAAATAAAAAATTTGAAATAATGTGACTGCCATTTTGGGTGTGGGCAACCTCAGGGTGAAACTGGATTCCGTAGAAATTTTTAGCTGTATTAGCGATTGCTGCAATTGGACAATTGTCTGTTGAGCCTATCACTTCAAAGCCATCTGGTAATTGAGTTAGATGATCACCGTGCGACATCCAAACGTTAAAATGTGAAACACTGTTTTCAAAATCAAACAGTTTATTGGCAACAGGGATTGATAACTCTGTTCTACCATATTCTCGCTTATTCGAACCTTCAACTGTACCGCCTAATTTGCTACCCATTAATTGCAAACCATAACAAATTCCCAAAACAGGTATTCCCAACTCGAAAATTTCAGGATCTACATCTGGGCTTCCTGCTTCGTAGATGCTATTTGGTCCACCAGAAAATATAATTGCTCCGATTTGGGAATCGGCTTTAATTTTTTCAATAGGATAGGTAAAGGGATGAATTTCGGAGTAGACGTTTAATTCACGAATACGACGGGTGATAAGTTGGGTAAATTGAGACCCAAAATCTAGAATCAGGACTTTGCTCATAAATATTCTTTTTCATCAAATTTAAAGACTGTCAAAATAATTCATTTCTTGGCTTTAAACTACCTCTATCCTAGGTTAACCATCTGCTATGATCAGGGCAGCAAGAAAACTAAGCTTCAGGTTGGGCTACAAGATCCTGAATCAAGCCAGGGATGACAGTATAAATTATTGATTATTCACTTTTCATCTCTTTGGGTTAAATTCCCCGCTCCTTGGAGCGTATAAAACTTAGCTTGATACCCCGTAGCTTGCTGCGGGGAGGTTCATTTCTCATTTCTCAATTCTTAATTCTTAATGGCTCGTAAACTTCGCCGCTACAACATTATTCATTATAATCCTAACTAACCGCAACCCCACCAATAGCCCCATATGTCTGGAAGTAACTCATATTCTGTCCGAAGACTTGTCCATCACTTCTAACCACTCTTACTTCAAACCACCACTTAGGTTGATTCTGAGCTGCACCTAGAGGTAGTTTTACACTGCAACCAGTAGTAGTAGAGTAAGCCACATCAAAGGTTTTATTGGTAAGATCTAAATCAGCTACACTGCCTGCCAACTTTGCAGTACTAAGGTCAAAACCTTTAGAAGAAGTATCAGAATCTAATACACCATATTCTTTCAATCTAAATACACATCTAGCAGTAGTGTTATTAGCAGTAAATCTAGGATCATTAAGAGCTCCAGCATTGCCACCGCCTACAGTTAGGGTTAAGTCAGCTAAGCCAAATTTAACAGCTGCTGATTCTATTGGGGAGAAGGTTAGTTTAGAGGGATCGATAAAGAGGGTGTCGGTTAAGGGATTACCAGTAAAATTAGAAGGCACTCCAGATGTAGTAGGATTAGTAGATAATCCTGTAGTTGTTAAACTTCCTGTTTGAGCCCCAGTGGTACAACCAGCAGGAACATTACCTGTAGGGGTAAACACTACTCCACCAGAGATTACAGTAGTAAATGCACCATTAATAGTACAAGCAGTACCAGCTCCTGTAAATACTCCAGGTGTACTAGTAGGAATATTTGTAGCTTGTGGGAAAGTAATAGTACCTGATACAGCTGAACTAATTGTACCTGTTATACTTCCGTTCATGTTGGTTCCGGAGGTGCATGTAGAAGAGCAAAGACTAGGAACTGTAGAAGTTACGTTAATTGTAGTACTGCCTCCTAGGTTAGTTGTAGCTGTTTTAGTTACAGGGGTAGTTCCAGGGACTGTACCTACGGTAATACCAGTAGTAGTAAAACTACCATTAGCAGTTAAAGAAGCAGTAGCATTACCACCACCATTGTCTATTGATACAGTTACATCACCAAAATAAGGTATAGTTGGATAATTAGGGTTACCTGTTGCTTGACCGCTGCAACTAACACTACTTCCTGCAGGTGGATTTGTTGGGGTGCAGGTTAGGTTGGTGATTTGACCGTTGGTTGGGGTGAATGAGGATGAATTTACTGTTAATTGACAGGGTGTACTAGTCCCATCATTTGTATTTATATAACCCCCTACAGGACAAATAAGAATAGTTTTTGTCGCTGGAGAACTTAATGCACACATTATTTTTGAGATCATAGCTGTTAAATCTCTGGCTTGGTCTTCGGTCATTGCCTGATAACCTGATGGGCAATAAGTTCCATTATTAAAACTCCCGGTACTATAAAGAAGTGGTTTGGTGGGATTAGTAACTCCACTTAAAGGTGCAAAACTGTAAACAGTAACAAAGACATTGCTTGCACATAAGATATAAGGGGTTACTCCGCTGAAGGGATCCAAAGTAGTTGGTCTTCTGGTTATTTCTGTATAATTATTTGGACAAGCTAGTACTGAAGACAGGTTTTGATTTATATAGAACATCTTACTAGAAGTTGTTGCTGCTGAGGTAATGTTTTGTGAAGACACTTCTAAGTTATCATTTTGAATGCACATTATATTATAAATATTGTTAGAAACATTACTGTAGAGATAGCTTCCAATCGTATAATTAGCCGGGCATACAATAGTAGTTGCAGCTGGGGTACTCATATTATGAATTAGTAGTGGTAGACCTAAGATGGTTGTTGTTGCATTTAAAGCGGAGTTTTCAAACTGAACTATACCGTAACTACAGGAAGTACTAGACTGGCTTCCATCAAAGCACTGATATGTGTTTACCAAAGCAGACCGTTTGGTACATTGTAAGCCATTAACTATGAAACCATTTGCTACATCACAATTAATCCCCGCTCTAGCAGTATTCTTCTGAATTTGATTTATTCCCGTAAAGATTAAGCCTAGGATTAAAACTAAAGCTAGTACAAAAGTGGCTACTTTGCCTGTAGGTTTATCTAAAAAATATTTTAGTTTTTGTTTGAAATTCTTGAGGCGGCTTTGCTTCTGTGCTTTTTGGGTTGACATACTTCGGTGTTTGTTTTGGTTGGTGGCGACTCGGTGGTCTTGAGCGGTACCAGATATGGCGACACGGTGGTCGCCGTTACAACTAGAAAAAGTCTAGTTTGCTCTGCCTGTCTTGATTGCTACTGATTTCTTAACAGTCTGAGGCTTGGAGATTTTTTCTGATTTTAAACTCTTAACAATTTTAGATTTGGTATTAATTTTTTCTAAAACTTCAATTTTTTTTGGGCTTGAAATCACTGTTTTTTTAGCTTCTGCTTTAACCTCAACTTCTTTCTTTTCTTCGTTTTTTTCATCTTTTAAGGTGTTGATGAATAGTAAAATTACCAAGGATGCAATCCAAGCAACACCAACATATTTGCTGATGATATTAATTCGAGCATTGGTGTATTCCTGGTTTTTGGCTACCACTACAAAACCGTTGAAATTTCCGCTAACTTTGTAAGCTACAGCTGATAATCTTAGGTCAGAATACGGCTGCCAAGTTACTCGGTTAACATTATTGCTCCTTGCATAATCAAGTACTCCACTTGGGATCTTAGGAACCTCCCTTGATTTTACAATATTAGAGCCTAAAACATTCTGATTTACGTCGTACAAAACTACAATTGCAGATAAGCTTTCATAAGGATCGACAGCTTCCAAACTTTTCAGCTGATTGCTTGGCTGACCACTTTGCAAAACGGTTCGATAGTCAACTCCTTTGGTATACAGCTCTTCGTTGGATTCGGTTCGAATTACGCTTTGTGCAGTAGCTAGAATAGTTACAAAAACCAAAGTTAATAAAATAGTTGGTAAAATCCAGTGTTTGATTATGTGAGTTCTTTTTGTGTAAAGGGTGTTAAACATATATGTATTTATTTTTGTAAATTCAGTTTAACTTAGTTTTTGGATACAGGCAAATTTATGCTGTTCAGGCAAACTTTTGTTAAACTCTAGTATCCACGTATATACTTAAGTTTCACTTGGTATTTATTAAGAAAGTAATAAATGTGACTTTGCAGATACAGTCTTTTTAGTTCTGCTGAAAATTGTTGCTTATCGTTAGTTTTAGCTCCTTCAAAAAGCCAATATTTATGAATAAAAAAGTAAGGCTGATTGATCATCCAGATTTCTAAAAATTCAGGTTTTGGGGACAGATTTAAAATGAATTCTAAATTGTTAAACTTTAAAATTGCTAGCCCTTTGAAATCCCTGACCAGCTTGGAAGCCACCTTGGTTAGACTACCAGTTTCCCCGAGTATGAGGTATTTATCAGTAGTATAGTTTTCAACTAAAATATTTTTACTATCTTTTAGGGTTGAGTTTAGACCCCCCAAAATAATAATTGACTTTTCAGCCCTGAGCGCCAGGCTCATTTTTTCCTGATAGAAATCGTTTAAATTAACTCTATCAAGATATTCAAAATCTTCTTCTTTAGTGGAAAAACTACTCGGGGTAATATCAATTTTAGCTAGTTTTTTAAAACTTTCAAAACCCTCCTGGGTAAGACTGGTTTTAAACTCAATTCCTGGAAATTTAGCTTGAATGTCTCTAAAATGTTGATCGAGATAAAAACCCGATTTTTCTTTAGAAAAGATTAGTTGATTTTGGGCAAAGTAGATATTACTGTCGGTAGTTGCTGAAAACTTTAGCCCTTGGGTATTTTGGAGGATTTTATTTTCCAGAGCTTGTAAAATGTTTATGTTGGAACTTTTGTTTTCACCGCTTTCAAGAATTAGTTTGATATTATCAATAATTTGGAAAAGGGACTGGATTTTATCTCCTACGACTTTTTCCTGCAAAGGTAAGTTTTTTGGTCTGTAGAAGTAGCTATTATTTTGCCAATAAGGTTGAAGGGCAAAAATTAAAAAATCATTTTCACTTAAAAGTTTGGTTAAAAGTCCAAAAATTTCAGTTTTTTGAGATTCAGTATTTTGTGCTAAAATCTGTCTTAAAAATTCAGCATATTCAATTAAAGTGCCTAAATTAAAACTATCTTCAGCAATGTCTTTGATTCGCCAGATTACGGATTCAACTCTTGGCAGAAAGTAAGATAAATTCCCCCCGACCCCCTTTGCTAAAGGGGGGGTAGCGTTTTGACGTTCTAAGTTGCTCCCTGACAAGGGAGCTGGCACGAAGTGACTGAGGGTTGTTTGTGCGTCATCTCGATTCAAGACTAAATCTAAAACTATCTCTACAAAAAGATAATCCTTGCTGCCACCGTGATTGTGAAGTTTGTAGAAAAATTGTGGATTTTTGGCTTTCGAAAGGTTTAAAAAATATATACTTGCAACGATACTCGCCAGGTGCTCGGGTAGAGTGGTTTGGAAAAGTTCTAAAATTGCTTGGTTAAATTGAGCATTACCTAGCTGTTGAATTTTTTCGTGTTGTGAGGGTTTTTTAACTTCACCTTTTAATGTAATTTCAAGCTTTTGTGGTTCGATTTGGGTTGAGCTATCGTCTGGGTTTGAATCAATTTGGATTGAAGATTTTGAATAGAATTCTAGCTCTAGTGGAAGAAAATGATTTTTTAAATAGTGATAAAACTCTTGATCAGCCTGAGCACTTTTTAGCTGGGATAAAATATTTTCAAAAAGCTTGTAAGCTGCTTTAGAATCAAATAAAGAACGGTGGTAGCTACTGCCACTTTTAAAGTTTATCAGCTCTAACTTTTCAGCTAAAAATTCCAGGTTTACTGCCTGTAATTGCGGGTACAGAATCCTACTCAAATCAAGAGTATCAATCACTTTTAAATCTTGGGGTAAAAACCAACTTTCAGTCTGTAAAAAACTGATATCAAATTGAATTGAATGGCCTACGATTGCTACTATATCTTTGGAAATAGGCTCTAGCCAATTGGCCCAGTTTTCTTGAACCTCAGAAAGGTTTGGAGCATGAGCTAAATCTTGGGTAGAAATACCAGTGATTCGAGTAATTTTATCATCCAGGGTTTGCCTTAAAGCCAGCAAGGATTCAAACTCAGAAACCTCAGTAATTCTCAAAGTAGCCGGATCCAGCTCTACCACCACTGCCCCAATTTCAATGATCTGATCGCTAAGATGATTGACACCACTAGTCTCGGTATCCAAAAAGAGAAGCTTCATGGTTTAAGAGGTAGGGTGTTTTTTTGAGGGTGTCAAAGTAAATTGTAAATTATACATTTAAGGCAACCTGAGGTGCTCCCTCTTTTAGTTTTTGTAGTCTTCTATTGCTCATCATTTTGAAAAAGTCCCTCTCAGGAGGATTTAAACCACCACTTTCAACAAACTTTTCGCATTTTTCAGCAAGTTTAAAACATTTTTCAGCAAATTCTAAAAATATTGCTTTTAGTTTCTCTAATTCAGGTGGGACCTTGAGTTCGTCAGCTTTACCTATACCGATATCAATTGATCTTAAGTCTCCTTTTTCGTAGTAAGTTGAAACAATTTGACCTGTCTTTTCGTCAAAAATTATTTTTGGTATAGAACCGTCAACGTTTCTAAGAGAACGTAATAAGTATTCAATGAATGTGCCGGGAGAGGGTATTTGCGTTGAGCCATTTTCTAATAATCCCTTTAATTGAGCTTGAATTAGCGATCTTATTTCTATAGTTGCAGGGCCATAATCTTGAAACATTCTACTAAATTTCTCCCAAGCAGCAACTTTGAAAGCGATATGTTCAGGGGCTTCTGAGTCTTTATTTTTAGAATGGCTTTTGTACCAATCAGGAAAGTCGGGATGCATAATAGAAGGAATATTACCGTAGGTTACAGCCTCCTCTTTTGATAAAAATTCAGTTTCACACATTTTCTTAAATAAATCTCTAATTTCAGGTTTTTCAAGGTTTTTGTTTTCATGAATTTGTGTAATCTCGGGGATTGTGCTACTATACTTACTTGCGATAAGCTGATAAAGCTTACGTTTAGATGAAATAATTTCTTGAGTTTTTGTACTTGGTTTAGAGTATTGATCAGCATCAGGACTGGTAATTGGTAGATAGTTAGAAAAATAATCCCTAAGCCAAATAGTAATATTTTCACGATCGAGATTAATAATTAAACAAAGCTGAGCTATTTTGTTTCTTTCAAGTTGGGTTTGGGCATCTTCGTAATCAACTTGTAAAGCGGCTATTAATTTTTCTGGGTCGGAAGGTAGCCGAGCAATTTGAGAGTATAAACTGTCTATATCTTCAGGTTTAAAATTGTCTATTATTGTGTTTGTGTAACCAAGGGGAAAACCAAGTCTTCGAATAAAACTACTCGAGTCTTGGATTAATTCGTAATCTAAATTTACTTGTTGCTCTAGTCTAGTCGTTGCAAGATTCAACTCATCTGATTGATCTGGAATTGACTCCATGAACCTAATATCTAATTTTTCACTTCCCTGATTCAAAAATTTAATTGTTGGAAGTAGTTCGTCGAAGGCTTCCTCTACCCTCTGCAAAGCTTCGAGATCATCGCTCAAATTTATTTTAGTAAGGGCTGTAATTCGTGAAGACAAGTTAGCAGCAATATCAGTAATTTGTTTTCTCTCTGTAATTCTTAGATGTGTAAGCCTATTAATTTGTGATTCTAAACTCAATTTATAAACTTCTATTTTTTCAGCTAATTCAAAAATTTGTTTTTCTAGGCTCGACTTTAATTCTTCGGTAGATTCTATGGGTTCATTTTTAAATGAATTTTCAGCAGGGTTTATATCTCGAGCGTTGTTTCTAAGCAGTGTTTTATGAAGTGAATCTCCTGGCCCGCTCGTATTACTGATATTTGTTGTTGGAATTGGTAATTCCTCGAATTTAGCCATAACCTCTCACGCCTTGCACAAAACCCAACTCTTTGCAAGAACAAAATAGATGCGAACTACCTTTGACTTTACAACACAAGAAAAAATCATTTTTACTTCCATTTACAACCAAATTCTGGAGACGCAAGATTTATCCTGGCCCAAACTCCGCACCATTCTGCATAAATTCCCCAAAAACGGGAATAGTATTTACTCTAAAGATGAGCTAATTGCAGGTTTTCGTGAGCTAGATAAAGAGGGTCTGATTGACCTACAAAAAAATTCTGAAGTTTTGCAAACTTTACGTCTCAAACCAACTCGAACAATTTCTGGAGTAGCTACAGTCACTGTCTTAACCAAGCCCTATCCTTGCCCTGGAGAATGTATTTTTTGTCCTAATGATATTCGAATGCCCAAGAGTTACCTTAGCGACGAGCCAGGTGCCCAGCGAGCCGAGAGAAATAATTTTGATCCCTACTTGCAAACTTATCGTCGCCTCAAAGCCCTTTATAGCATTGGTCATTCAGTTGATAAAGTAGAGGTTATAATTCTAGGTGGAACATGGAGTTTTTATCCTGAACGCTACCAAATTTGGTTTATCAAAAGAATATTCGAGGCTTTAAATGAGTTTAGTTTGGGCGTGGATCACACCGATGAGGTGGAATTATTTTTGGGTAGCAGTAAGCTTATTCCTGAAAAATATGGAAAAAATTGGTTGAGTAGGGGAGAGATTGTGACAACTCCCCCTTTGATAAAGGGGGCAGGGGGGAATCTTGAGCAAGTAAACATCACATCTAATCTTGCAATAAATACTACAAATGTAGCGACGAGCCAGCTGCAAAATTCCCCCGCTCGCTTTGCTCGCACCCCATTTGCTAAAGGGGGTTTGGACGGAGTTAGTATTGAGGTTGCAAAGGAAAGGAGTGTTATTGTTGGAAGAAATTATTTACCTTATAACCCTGAATTAAAAGAAAAAGCCAGAAAATTAAGAACAAACCTCACATTACAAGAAAAAAAGTTGTGGCAAGAATTTTTCAAAAGTTTAGATTTTTCAGTTTTAAAACAACGACCAATTGAGAATTTTATTGTAGATTTTTACATTCCAAAAGTTAAGCTTGCTGTAGAGTTGGATGGGTTTCAACATTCCAAAGATTTCGATAAAAAGTACGATCTAGAAAGAACAAAAGCACTTCTAGGTTTAGGTGTAAGCGTATTGAGATTTACAAACAATGAGGTGGAACAAGATTTTGAAGAAGTAAAAAAATTGATTTTAAAAATAGTTGATGATATAGAATTACAGGGAATTAAAACTCCCCCTTTAGCAAAGGGGGCAGGGGGGAATCTTGAGCAAGTTAGTCAAGAAATACGTCAAACCTTCAGTCACTACGTGAAAGCTCCCTTCGTGCCCCACAGGTCAGTCGGAGCAAGTCCGACTTGCACTGGAAACTTGTCAGGGAGCAACTTGGCTGACACTGGAACAACTCCCCCTTTAGCAAAGGGGGCAGGGGGGAATCTTGAGGATAATTTCCTCTCCAACGCCACTCAAATTACCACTGCAAAACCAACCACATACAATCTGGAAGTCACTAAAATTATCAAGGAAACCCGTGGTAAACTCATTGAAGATTACGAATCAGCTACTTGGGAGGAACTCGAGCTCCAGCAACAAATCAATGAAACAGCAAAATGCAGAAATGTGGGTTTGGTTATCGAAACCCGTCCAGATAAAATTTCACCCAAAGAAGTAATCCGGATTCGCCGGCTAGGATGTACCAAGACTCAGATTGGTATCCAAAGCCTTAATGACGAGGTTTTAGATCTTAATCATCGTGGTCATCACGTCCAAGAAACTCGTTACGCTTTCAAGCTTTTGCGCCAAGCAGGTTTGAAAATACACGGTCACTGGATGGCCAATTTGTACGGCTCAACTCCCGAAAAAGATATTGAAGATTATCAAAAATTATTTTCAGATCCAGATTTTTGCCCTGATGAGCTCAAAGTTTACCCCTGTTCACTGTTGGAAACTGCTGAACTAATGGATTATTATAAAAAAGGACTTTGGAAACCTTATTCATTTGAAGATTTACTGGAAGTTGTCTCCAAGGTAATTGCCCAAACTCCTGAATACTGCAGGCTTTCTAGGGTGATTCGAGATATTCCTGGAGGTGACATTGTGGTCGGTAATAAACTCACTAATTTTCGTGAATACGCTGAAAAGGAGCTGGACAGGCAGGGGGTGGTCAAAAAAGATATTCGTAGCCGAGAAATCAAAGGTAAGGTAGTTTTAAAAGACGATTTGAGCTTAAAAATTATTGAATATCCGGTACAAATAGGTGTTGAGCAGTTTTTACAGTTTGTTACAGAACAAAATCAAATTGCTGGTTTTCTGCGTTTAAGCCTACCAAATTACGAAGCACACCCCTTTATGCCTGAGTTATCTGGCTGTGCAATTATTCGTGAAGTTCATGTATACGGAGGAGCGGTGTCGATAGGTCAAAATGATAGTGGTAAAGCCCAACACTTAGGCCTGGGTACTGAACTGATAGAAAAAGCCAAAGAGATTGCTGAAGAAAAAGGTTATTCTAAAATTGCTGTCATTTCAGCAATTGGTACTAGAGAGTACTATAAAAAACGAGGGTTTGAATTGGAGGGGTTGTATCAGGTTTGCTCTATTTAATTACCAGGAACTAAAAGGTCTTCTTTCATTCTTAGGCTTTCCAGCACTATTATCTATACCCCAAGAATTTTGCTCTTTTCGCCTTAAGTCAGCTTCAATTATTTTTTGATGATTGGTTTCGCCATCAACTCCAGTCTCAACCCGATCCAGGCCTTCGGTATAATTATCAATTTCCTTTTCTAATTTAGATATTTCCCGCTCTAAAGAACTTCTTTGTATGTTGCATTCGGTTACAAATCCTGTTATATCAGTCCCTGCTGGTATGTATTGAGCAAAAGCCCCCCCCCATTTAGCTCTAAGTTGGTGTTGGAGATCGTTGCAAACGTCATTCAACCACATAGATGTTGTTTTATCTGTGCACTCGAGCAAAGCCTTAAAAGTCTTTTTAGAAGGGTATAGTTCTAGTTTTAGTTTCAGAATTTTCAGCTCACTTATAAGTTGTTCTTTGGTTGGTCTGGATTGCATAGTCCAAGGCTAGGTCAATTTACAACTTTTGTAAATATAGTGCAAGACAACTCCCTTTATATAAAAATGCAGGTAGGGTGGTGATTTATGAGACTGTCATTACAGGGTTGTTTGTATAATAAAAAGAATTCCGCGAATCTACTTGCCAAAAATTCACCAGTTTAGGTTAATTATTCAATTATGGCCGAAACTATTTTAACAGGACTGAGATCCAATGCAAATTTAACTCTTGGAAATTATTTAGGTGCGATCAAGCCTATGCTCGATAGACAGGAAAAACTGTCAGAAGAAGATAAATTCTTTCTTTTTGCTCCAGATTTACATTCATTTATTACCCCAATTGATCACAATAAACTTTATGAGCAAACTCTTGAAAATGCTAAGATTTATTTAGCATCTGGAATCGACCCTAATCGTAAAAATGTTTTTCTATTCCGCCAAAGTCACGTACCGGCACATAGCGAATTAACCTGGATTTTGTCTTGCCATAGCTATTTTGGAGAAATCAGTAAAATGACACAATTTAAAGATAAAGCTAGTGTTAAGGGTCAAAACGTAAATGTTGGATTATTTACTTATCCAATTTTAATGGCGGCCGATATTCTATTGTATAACGCCGAGTATGTCCCACTAGGAGATGATCAAAAACAGCATTTAGAATTAGCTCGAGACTTAGCAATTAGATTCAATCACAAATTTGATCAGGAAATATTTGTTGTGCCAAAACCTTGGAAAGAACAATTGGAATTTACTAGTCGAGATCAGGGTATCCGTATCCGCAGCCTGCAAAATCCAGAGTCCAAAATGAGTAAATCTGTGGATGATCCAAAGGGAACAATTCTACTCATTGATGAGCCTAAAGCTGCTGCTAAAAAGATTATGGGAGCTGTTACTGATGATCTGGGTGTGATTAATTGGGACTGGGAAAAGCAGCCTGGAATTACCAATTTACTGCAAATTTTTGCTTTATTTACAGACACCAGCTTTACTGAAACGGCGAATCTTTGGAATGGTAAAACTAGCTATGGAGAGCTCAAAAAAACTGTAGCTGAATTAATCGAAAATTTCCTTACAGATTTTCAAACTAAGATTGCTACAATCACAAACGAGCAGGCTGAAAAAGTCCTTCAAGATGGTGAAAGAGAAGCAAATATGATTGCCGGGGAGACGCTACTCAGGGCTCAAATTGCTGTGGGGGTTAGGAGGTAAAAGAAACCTTTTGACAGAATCGATTCCCAAAACTACAAAACTAGAGTGTCAGCAATATCCAAAATACTCGTAGTCTTAGCCAATCCTGAGTACGAGCAAGATAGTCGAGCCCAGGTAGTTACCACACTTTGTAGGGAATTTATGGAAACAGTCCAGAAAAATGGGATTAATGTGGATTTAATTGATTTATATAACGATGAAGAATTTAATCCAGTTTTAGATCCTGAAAGTAAAGATACCAAGACTTTAGAGTTTCAGATTAGACTTCGAAAGGCCGATATGGTTGTGTTTTTTCATCCTATTTGGTGGGCCATGGTGCCTAGTATTTTAAAAGGATTTTTAGATAAAGTTTTGAACCAGGGTTTTGCTTATTCCGTACAAAAAGGTATAACCACGCCACTTTTAGACGAAAAAAGAGCCCTTGTTTTTGCTGTCGGAGAAAAGCCTGCTTGGGAAATTAGATTTATGTATCGTGATATTTTGAAAACTTTTTGGGAAAGAATTATCTTTAAAACCTCGGGACTGAAGGGTCGTCTATTTTATTTTGGATCGTTACGATCAATAAACCAAAAACAAATAGATTCGTGGTCCACCAAGGTTAGCAAGCTTGCAAATAACATAAACTCCAAAAGCGAAATTTTGGAACTTTTTTAGTACTTATGAATGAAAATCTAAGACGACTTTATTATTTATTTATTTTTCTTAGCTTGGTGGTGCTAGTTTTTTACTTGGGTTTTTTGTATGGTACAAGAGAAAAAGTGAATTCTGCTGCGGATAATTTAACTGTCAATAACCCCAATGGTCAGATTTTAAACAGTATTTCTCAGATTCAGCAGCGCTCAATTCAAGGCTCGGTAAATAGCGAACAAATAGAGACTTTTGGGGATATGTATTTTATTATCAATAGGAAAAATCAAACTGAAATAGTTATTAATTTACAAAGAGTTCCGACAAGTATAAAACAAGCAAAAGGTCAAGCCACCGTAGCTATTCCCCAGCAGTTAAGAGTAGATATTGCTCGTAGGGTTAGAGACTCAGATAATAAAGAAACATACCAATACGAAAATGTAAGTTTGGTAGAAAATACTTTAGCAACTCTTACTTTAAACGATGCTCAAAATGGTCTTAGATCAGGCTCTTTCTCAGGAATTATTGATTCGCCAATTATCGACAGTAATGGTGTAAAAAGTAATATTGAGCGTGTAGTTTTAAGACCGGTAGATGCCAATATTGTAAACGTTTTTATTGATCGTGATGCAGATTTACCATTAAAAATCGGTGGAAATGTTAAAGCCAACGTGCCTGGACAGCCGGCTCCATTTTTTTGGATAAAACTCTTTTGATATGGATAAATCAAATTTTTTAAAAAGTTATAACGGTTTAAACCAAGCACAAAAGCTTGCAGTGGATACTTTAGAAGGCCCCGTATTGGTTGTTGCCGGACCTGGTACTGGTAAGACTCAGCTTTTGAGTTTGAGGGTGGCTAATATCTTAGATAAAACACCTATCGATCCAAGTTCGATTTTATGCCTTACTTTTACTGATAACGCAGCTTTTAACATGCGCCAAAGATTAAACAATATTATTGGTCGAGATGGTTACAAGGTGGCAATTCACACTTTTCATAGCTTTGGTACTGAGATAATTAATCAAAACCCAGAATATTTCTTTTTCGGAAGTCTTTATAAACCAGCAGACGACCTGGCAAGAATTGCAATTTTAGAAGATATTTTATCAGCACTACCAATTTCCAATCCGCTTAACAAGTGGCATCCGAGTGAGGGCTGGACTTATAGAAATGATATTGAAAGTAGAATTAGAGACTTAAAACAGGGAGGATTAACACCTGATAAATACAAACAAATTTTAGAGAAAAATTGGGAGTTTTTAAGTTCAAGCGATAGCCTAATTACAAATCTTTTTGATCTGGCTAGGATAAACAATTTAAAGACTGAAAGTGTTACCCACTTTTATCAAGAGTTTAAAACTCTCCCGCAAAATGACTATAGTTTTAAGCTTTTGCAAAGTCTGGATGAAGCGGTTTTAGAGTCGCTATCAGGCCCAAAGTTTACCCATGAGTCTATGAAAATCTGGCGAGATAAGTATTGTGCCAAAGATAATCAAAATAGGTACCATTTAAAAGATTTTTTAAACTATGAAAAACATCTTGCCCTAGCTGAGATTTACTCTTTGTATCAAGAGAGTTTGCATACGCAAAGATTGTTTGACTTTGAAGATATGCTTTTGGAAGTAGTTTCGGGTTTTGAAAAATATCCAGAGCTGAAATATAATTACCAAGAAAAGTTTGAATATATTTTGATTGATGAATTCCAAGATACAAACGGTGTTCAAATGGCCATGGTTAATAACCTAATAAACCTTGAAGTTAGCGAAAGTAGGCCAAATATTTTGGTAGTTGGGGATGACGATCAGGCTATTTTTAAATTTCAAAAAGCTACGCTTAAAAATATTTTAGAATTTAGAGAAAGATACAAAGATCCAAAAATTATAACTCTGACCCAAAATTACCGTTCTAATCAAGAAATTCTAGATTTTGCCGAAGCAGTTATTACCCAGTCATCAACAAGACTAGCTCACTGGCCTGAGGTTAATAAGAAATTGGTAGCAGTAGGCTAACTGTGAAGTTGATAGTATAAACGCTGTGTTGGAGAGGTTACAAAGATTATTTGGCTACATTTGAGAGCCAATGTAATTCAAAGCAGTATCCAAAGCTTGCCCCATAGTCAAAACTGAGTTATCGATTAAGGCTGAATTTTCTACTATAAAACCAATATCCATCCTTTGCATCCATTCAATATCAATTTTATTTCTAGCCAGAAAAGATTCGTTAAATTCTGAAAACACCTTTTCTTTAAGTTCCGGAGTTTCTTTAAAATCAATATTTTTGGATAATTGTTTTTGTAGGTAGGCAAGATAATATCTTTCAAAATTAACTTCGTCTGAGACTTCTAGTAAAATTCGAATTATCTTCCAACCCTCGTCTTCAAGTTTTTTTACGTGTGGTGGATTTCCTCCGCGACCATCGAGCACTACAGGCTTGCCGTAATGACTCAAAATCTCATACATTAGCTCAAAAAATGCTAGCTGTTCCCAATCTTTAGAGGCAAATCTAGCTACATTGCTACTAATTCTGGGTTCACGTAAATCCGGAATTGTTAAAGTTTTTCCGTTGTAAGAAATTTCAAGACCGGTTGAGTTTAATTTTATATCTAATAAGTTTACAATTTGAGAGATTGTCTCTGGTGTACATTCAAGCCCTGTATCTAGGTAAGCATATGTAATCGATCTATGGATAAGTCCTGAGTCAAAATGAGTTATATCTAAGCTTTGAGCAATTTTCTTGCTAACCGTACCTTTACCAACTCCTGCAAGTCCATAAACACAAATCAGGGTATTTTTTGAAAACTGTTTTTTTAATGATGCAGTTTTTTGTTTATCAAACTCTTTATATTCAAATTTTTGGGCAATATTTGGAGGATAAACTGACATCTTAAATTTTTAAACTGCTCCCTTATTTTCAAGTAAATTAATGTCAAAACCTTTGTCTGTTTCTGTAAAGTCAATTTTTAGTCTATAAGATTTGCCTGATTCTAAAGTTACTCCATTAATCGTTACCTGGTTAATTGTACCGCCTGTTTTAAAGTATTTACCAGTAGTAAAGGTAGACTGAGTTATACTTAAGCCGTAGACGTTTCCACTTTTACTAGTTACCTTAGCAATTATTTCCCCAGTTGCGAGACTAGCACTACTGCCAGAGGAGGAGGTTATACTCGAACCACTAGAATTTGATCCAGTACTTGTAGTTGTTGAAGAAACGGCTGTGGAAGAAGTTGTGCTTGTCGATGTTGAAGAAGCCATACTTGAAACACTAGAAGAACTTGAAGAAGATTTCAAAGAACTGTTAGAAGATGAGCTGGTTGTACTAGTATCAGTTTTTTTATTAAAACTTTGGTTTAGAAGAAAAACACCTCCTAAAATTAAAAGAACTGCTATGATAGCTACGATGACGCTTGCTTTGTTGGATTTTTGTTGCATATCTAAAATTAAATTTATTATTGCCAATTACTTAAAACATCTTTACCAACAAGTCAAGTAGTTTACTATGTCTAAAACTGTTGAGCCAGGTTTCACCACTTCCAAAATTGTTTTAAATGTAGATCAAAAAGATTTTTTGGAGACCTTATCTGGCAATAAACTATACCTTAGAAATAGTTTTGAAAAAAATCAAAAAGAAATTGGACAACTTCTAGAACAAGGAAGGCAGAATGCCATGATCTACCTACAAAGAAATCAGCTGGGCCAGAAATTGAGTATTTTTGAGGAAAATAACTTGTTTACCAGTATTGTGGAGCTTCAAAAAAAACTTGGCCTAAATGATTTACCAAGACATATTGAATGTTACGATATTTCTCATTTATCCGGCACTTTCGTGTATGGTTCAATGGTGACTTTTATTGATGGTAGGCCTGCTAAAAAATTATACAAACTTTTTAAGTGTAAAGAGCAGAATAATGACTTTGAAAATCATAAAGAGGTTTTGAAAAGACGCTTAAAAAGAGCTTTAGATTGGGAGCTAGAAAATCTTCAAAAACACCAAGCCGATGATGGATACAAGGACAAAGTTAATCCCTGGAAATTGCCAAATCTTATAATTGTTGATGGGGGTAAAGGTCAGCTTTCCTCTGACTATTCGGTTTTACTGGAATTTGCGTTGCAGTTTGAAAATCATCAATTGCCGTTCAATGTTCAAATGTGTGCCCTTGCAAAGAAGGAAGAAGAACTTTTTTTACCAAATTCTTCGGGGTCGGTTTTAACCCAGGGGCCTACCAGATTTTTAATACAAAGAGTACGCGACGAAGCCCATAGATTTGCAATTACCAATAATCAAAATGCCAGGCTAAAAACTGCAACCAAAAGTAAACTTGATCAAGTCAAAGGAGTGGGACAGGTAACCAAACAAAAAATCTTAAAAACTTTTGGCTCCACTGAGAATATGGTGGAAAGTCTTTTTAAAAATCAGGAACTAATCTACGAATTAGTGGGTAAAAGCATCACTGAAAAGTTAAAAAAACATTTTGGGGTATTGTAGTTTACTTTAAACCACTTACTAAATAAATCTGTCTTTCACGCTCGTTTTCTGGAGAAAGAACTGAGGGTTTGCCAGGGTTTGATTCCCATAAAATGTTTTCAGTTTTAACTCCACTCACATACTCCAAAAGATAATCAGCGTTGAAAGACTGACTCCAGTTCTCAGAGGGTCCTTCATAATTTTGTAAACCTATATTTGCTTCACTGGCGTACCCTTCGTCTGTGGTAGAGCTTAAAATTAGCTTTTTTTCGGTAGGGTCGATTTTTACGGACACTGACTTGTTTATGGTATTACTTCTTGCAAAAAGATATACCTGCTTTAAACCATCTTGCAAATCTTTGCTACTGAGAATGAAACTGCAGGTAAAACTTTGGGGGATAATTTTATCATAGTCAGGGTAGTTGCCTTCTCCGTAATGAAGAATTAGTTTCTGCTGGCCAAAAGCGACAACGAACAAATCACTATAAAAATTTAGACTTATTTCTGCTTCACTGCCAACTGCAGCTAACAAAAATTGTAAACCTTTTGGAAGTACGAGGTAATTTTTTACTTCTTGATTATCAGCTTTTAGATTTGAAAAAGTTGCCTCAACTTTTGTTTTGCTCACTCGATATCGATCTGTGGATACAATAAAAAACTTATTTTCATTTGGGTTTACAGTAAAGCAAACATTCAAGAATTTTGGTTCGTAAACATTTTTAGCCTGACCAACTGCAATAAAACTTGACTTTATAGCTTCGGATAATTCATTGGACTTGGCAGTCACAACGCCCTCCAGATTTTCTAGATTTTCAACCGGGGCTACAAAATCAGCTAGAAGGTCAGTATTAATTCTAAGAGTGTGTTTACTTTTAGGGCCTTGAACGAAAAGGTTGCTTTTTTCAAGATCAACCTCAAAACTAACGATTTCATCTGTTATTAAAGCTACACTACTGGTTAAAACCTCTGTTTTTACCAAAAATTCAACAGCTTCTTCAGATAAATCTAGGTTTAGGGGTGATACGGAGGCAGTATAGTAACTGCTAGAATTAATAGCTTCAAATTTTACATTTTCTTTGGTGACTAAAACCTTGGTGAATGTGAAAACCTCCGCTTCGTTTCTTTTGGGGCTGACTTGATTGCAAACAGCTAAAATCTTCATCAAATCTTTTTGTGGTAGGCCAAGAAATATCATATAATAGATAAATTTATACCCTTTTTGTAGCAGACAAAATTGTGTATGTCAAGAGGTATCTCTAATATTTCTTTGCTTAATTTCCTAAACTACCCACTAACTAACCGCAACCCCACCAATAGCTCCATAAGTCATAAAGTAACTCATATTCTGTCCGAAGACTTGTCCATCACTTCTGACCACTCTAATTTCAAAGAACCACTTAGGTTGATTCTGAGCTGCA
>Ga0194059_1000275_pt1 | contig 25110 bp, 18 predicted proteins | sample SepL6211m_MetaG_FD_163426 | JGI IMG/M metagenome (GOLD analysis project Ga0194059, IMG submission 163426) | Anoxic zone freshwater microbial communities from boreal shield lake in IISD Experimental Lakes Area, Ontario, Canada - Sep2016-L626-11m | ecosystem: Environmental > Aquatic > Freshwater >... | reverse complement strand
GCCAGTGGCTTTGACGACATGGACGACGATATTCCGTTCTAATTTATACCTAAGACCATTTGTGTAAATTATTATCCCCAAGGCCCTGCTAATGCAGGGCCTTTTCATTTTGTAGGTCAGAAATTTATGTAAAGTTTCATTGAATCGAAATCATAAATGTGTTACCTTGAACAATGTACTGTTTGTTCTAAGAAATTACATATTCAATGCGATTCAGGAAATTCCAGACCCAAAGCTTTGTGATGCAAAGCGGCGAACGTTACTGCCTGTTGTTTGACAAGACTGCCGGCATGCCGCTTTTTTACCCAAACCTGTTCGTCACGACACAGGTGAGAAACAAATCCAACTCGGTTGCTGCGATGGAGTCGACTCTATCCGGCATCAATGTTCTGCTAAGTTTTTGTGATGAACATCGAATTGATTTAGTTGAACGCTTTTTGAAGCGGGATTTTTTTACCTTTGGCGAACTGGATGCGATCCGTGACTATTGCCAGCAGGATTTTGGCAAGCGAAGTATTGAATCGATTGAAAAAGTTAGATCGATCAATTCCATAGGCGCACATAAACCCACAAGAAAAACCGGACTCGCGAGTGAATACATGCGCCTTTCGCACATTGCCAAGTACGTGGAATGGCTGGCGACAATCTTGCTCGAAGATGCTGTTGATCGCAAGACCATGGTCGATATTGCAAAAATGAAAAAAGGGTTTGAATCGCGACGTCCCTCAGGCAAAGGACGTAACCAACTGGGCCGAGAACAAGGGCTTGCGCAGGAGCAAGAGCTAGTCCTGCTGGAGGTTGTTCGACCTGGCTCAGAGCGCAATCCGTTTGGAGACGAAGCTACCCAGGTCCGCAACCAATTAATTATCTTGTTGCTATTGCACCTGGGTATTCGCAGTGGTGAGTTGCTCAATATCAGGGTGTCGGATGTAGATTGGTCGAGAAATCAGATTGTCATTGCAAGGCGAGCGGATGAAAAAAACGACCCCAGGCGCAGACAGCCTTTGGTGAAGACTCTAGATCGGCGATTGCCAATCAAGGACACACTCGTTCAGGCGATGCACAACTATGTGCTTCAGTTCCGGAGAAAGGTCCTAGGCGCAAGGAAGCACGACTATTTGTTGGTGACACACAAGTCAGGTCCAACTCAAGGGCAACCTATGTCCCGGTCTACTTTGATCAAAGTGATCGACATGGTGGCGCAAGCAGACCCGAGTCTTGCCAGACTGCATTCCCATGAGCTGCGCCATACCTGGAACAACCGGTTTTCGGAATACATGGATACCAAGGTAGATGCACCAAAGCAAGAGGAGCAGGAAAGCCAGCGCTCCTATCTGCAAGGCTGGAAGCCAGACTCCGGTACTGCAGCAATTTACACCAAACGATTCACGCGCGAGAAGGCGATTGAGGCGAGCCTCAAATTGCAAGATGGCATAGCTAGAGTTCCGGAGAATTTGCAGCATGAATGACGAACTTGAATCGCGGGCATTCGAAGAGTCATTCAATCCAATTGAATTGCCTAGCCTGGCAACGGAAGACACACGGCATCAGTCAAGGGCAGGGTATTGGTTCAATGAAGATGATCCAGTTTGGAATTTGGACAAAGACAATAAAGTCTATTTACATCGAATATTCAAGTTCTTGCCGGACGAGGCGAAACATGGATTCATTTCAACCCTTACTAACTATGCAAAAACAATGGCTGGGGCGACAACAACGATCGCTTTCGAATCGTTTTTTGTCATGCTGCGAGATACAAAGCCAAAGAAAATTGACACCATTGCATTATTGAACTGGCGTGCAAAGCTAACCCGAGAAACCGAATGGCACCTAGGCGTCGTCCGAGTGTTTCTATACAGGTGGCATGACCTTGGCTATCAAGGTGTTGGGGATGATGTCGTAGAACTGTTGAAGGGTTGGACGATCAAGGGGAGTATCAAGGGAGATGCGGTCAAGCGTCTTGACCCCACTGAAGGGCCACTGACAGACAATGAATTGTTAGCTTTCAATGAGGGCGTGATCCGGGCATTTGAGCAAGCCCAAATTACGTTGAACGAACTAGCAATTTGTTTGCTCCTGAGCCATACGGGGAGGCGTCCAAAGCAGATCAACCATACGAAAATCGGTGACTTGGACGGGACCAAGGTGAATAAAAAAGGTGAGACGATGTTTCTCATCCACATTCCTCGGGCCAAGCAGCGCGGCGAAGTGTTCCGGGACAGTTTCAAAACCTTTGCGATGACGCTAGAACTTTGGACTGTTCTTAATGCACAGCGTAAAGATGCCATTGCGTCAATCGAACGGCTGTTAGGGTACGACATTCAAGAGGCGGATAGAGCGGCGTTGCCACTGTTTCCCGATTTGGGTGCGTTTGATGGCATTGAATCAGTAAAGGAGCTTCGTATTTTTCTCGCAACGGACTACCTTCATCCAAAGTCTGAAAAGGTAACTGATGTAGTCAAGAAGGTAGTAAAGGTCGCTCGTATAACGTCAGAGAGAACGGGCGAACTTATGGAGCTTTTCGCCACGCGGTTTCGGTACACAAAGGGTACTCGTGCAGCGAGGGAGGGATTCGGGAAACTAGTGATCGCAGAGTTGTTGGATCACACCGATACTCAAAACGTAGATGTATATACACAAAACGTACCTGAGCATGCGCAGGCCTTGAACAAGGCGATGGCCCTTCAGTTGGCACCTTACGCACAAGCGTTTCAAGGGGTTCTGGTGGACCGTGAAGCTGACGCAAAACGAGGGGACGACCTTGCCAGTAGGATCAAGTTTAAAGGGCAGAACACCGCTACATGCGGGCAGTACGGCTTCTGTGGGGCCAATGCACCTATTCCTTGCTACACGTGCCAACACTTCCAGCCCTGGTTGGAGGGCCCTCACGAAGAGGTGCTTGCGGACTTGTTACAAGAACGGGAGCAAGTAGAGCAAATTACTGGCGACGCAGCGATGGCGGCGGTGAATGATCGAACTATATTCGCTGTCATCAACGTCATCCAGCGATGCCACACCCGACGCTCTGAAATAGCTAAAGTGGTTGAGAAGGCAGGCAAATGATGGCCGATATCAAACACTTCACGCCTAAGGTCGAACTTGCGGCTTCCGAAAACCTTAGCGAATTCATTCGCATGTGTCGCGAGGATTTGACGGTTTTCGGCACCCAACTAATCTGGAATGACACCAGTTGGCCTGGTGCCATGAATTTCACAAAGTTGGGTGCACATAGTCAAGGCTATCAAGAGTCAGATCGCATGGATAGCGGATTCATAGAGTTCGCCAGAGCCTACTTTCGATACCAGCAGGGACATAAGCCAACGGGGACAAAAAATGAATCCAAGGCCTTGCGCGTGATCGAAACGGCGTTGCTTCAAGTCAACGAATTGGCCGATATTGCGCAGATCGACATTGCAGTTCTTGACGAGGCAGCGGTGTTGGCGAGAGGTCATTACATGCCCGGTGCAGCTTATCACTGCGGGCGAGAAATTGAAAGACTGGTCCAGTTCATTTCAGAAAAGCAGTTGATTGCGACGGGCTTAAGCACTTGGAAAAACCCAATCAAGAAGCCTAGCGACATCACACTTCAGACAGGCAGTAAGGCAAAAGCCATACAAGACAAGAAGTTGCCAAGCCCAGAGGCGATGGACGCTCTTGCAGAGATATTCGCGAATAACCCGACCAATCCAAAAGACAATTTCACTTCCAGTACCTTTGCGATGACTATGTGTGCTCCGTCGCGTATCTCTGAAATATTGGAATTGCCAGTAGATTGCGAAGTCGAAGTACCCGACTCAACTGGTGCTATGCAGTACGGCTGGCGTTTCTACTCCGCAAAGGGGTTTGAAGGCGACATCAAATGGATTCCAGAAGTAATGGTTCCCGTAGCCAAGGAGGCTATCCGTCGAATTCGAGCGTTAACAGAGGAGCCGAGGAGACTCGCGAAGTGGATTGAGACAAATATTGACAAAGCGTACAGACACGCCGAGTGCCCTGATGTGGCGGATGACGAGCCGCTGACTATTTTTCAAGCATGTGCATACTTGGGTCTTGCGAGAGAAACACGCAGGAGCTGCACAAGTAGCCTCTTTCAGGTGAATCTGGCAACAAAAGACAATGTGCATACATTGAGCAGCCTATGGGAATGGAATCTGGCCAATCAACCACAAGAGCATCCTTGGCTGAATGAAAACAAGCGAATTAGGTACAGTAACGCGCTTTTCTGTATGACTCGCAATCTCATTGGTGACCAGCGCGGGACTAGCCCTGTGATTCTTTGGGCACCCACTAACAATGTTTTTAATAATATGCTGTCCCCGCGTGAGTCCCTCGAAAACCACAAAAGCATATTCGAACGCAATGGATATAAAAACAAGGAAGGGCAACAGCTAAAGTTGACTTCACATCAAGCGCGCCATCTGCTTAGTACGCTTGCTAATAGAGGCGGACTTTCGCAAGAGCAACTCGCCAAATGGGCGGGGCGTGCAAATCAAAAGGACAATCGCGTCTATAACCAAATGAGCGAATGGGAGATGGTTGCAAAGGCCGAGGCTTTGGACACTTCACTCACGCTTTTTGGTCCAAAAGGGGAAGTGAGCCAGCACGTTCCGGTGACAACACAGGAAATCAATTTGATGGAGCGTGGTGCGTTGCACGTGAGTTTATGGGGTGTGTGCAGCCACGACTTCATTATGTCGCCCTGCGAAAAATTTCGTGACTGTCTTAACTGTGAAGAGCATGTTTGCATAAAGGGTCCAGGAAAAGATAATACCAACCGCCTAAAACGTATCAAGGAACGTTTGGCTCAAGTCGAAAAGGACTACGAAGCGGCAAGACTAGCCTTGGGCGAAGGCGATTCTGGCGCTGATCGCTGGTACGAATACCATCAAAAAACCGTGGAACGATTGCGCCAATTGGTCGAAATTCTGGAAAGTCCTCAGATTGAGGACGGAGCGCAAATCAAACTGCGAGACGGCAAGGACTTTAGCCATCTACGCCGAGTGATTCGGCTGAAAGCTGTCGAATCGCTGGATCGGGATATGCCAAATGCGGCAATACTAGTTGAAATGACTGAGGTCTTGGGAGGCCGCCTTGGCTAAACATCTGCGACCCACGGATATCAGTGCCATCATTGAGATGATTGGCGGATGGACTACTGAAAAGCTGACATGGGAGGGTATCTGCGATGCTTCTGCCACGGTCATTGGAAGTAAGCCAACCAGGCAGACGCTAAATGCTCACGCATCAATCAGAGAAGCCTACGAAGCTAAAAAGCGCGGATTGAAAGTGCATGGACCAAGGACGGCGATGCCAAGCAGTTTGGCAGTAGCGGCTCAGAGAATCGCCCGACTGCAGTCGGAAAACGACGCGTTGAGATCAAGAAACGATGCATTGCTAGAGCAGTTTGTAAAGTGGCAGTACAACTCCTACAAGCACGGGGTTAAGGAGCATCAATTAAACGGAGACCTTCCCCGCATTGATCGGGAGCGAACTGAAAATGCAAAATAACTGTCTTTGCAGCCTAGCCACCTTGAAAATTGGTGATCTCAATCGAGCGACTGCTATGCAGCGATAGCGGAATTTTGTCTCGTTGAATTGACTACCCCATAGCTGACATCCACCTCAGTGTCCTCTGTCAGCTATGGGATACAAGTTCAAGGAATGCAGCAACCACTAATGACCAAATGCGGCCAAATGGCATTTGCAGTTTGCGACCGACAAAGCTTACATAAATGTCATTAACGATGCCCGCTAGCGGACTTTAAAGATCGTCTCAATGTGCGACTTGCGTGTGATGCATGCGCAATCGAACCTCATTAGCATCGCAAGCAGATAAGCTGATGCATCATTCAGCAGCTAATTATCTAAGCCCTTTGGTTGGCGCAAGTTGTTCACCAAGGAATTCACCGATTTCCTTTACTGATTGACCCGCCTCAGGAAAAAGACCTACAAAAGCTTGCCAGACATGCCACATGTCCTTGTACGTTTTGATTTTTACTGGCGTTCCACACGCCTGCATCCTCTCAGCCATTTTCAAAGAATCATCAAGCAGTGCTTCGCGAGAACCCACATGAATAAGTGTTGGGGGTAGCCCCATCAAGTCAGCGAATTGAGGTGAGATATAGGGATCCTTCAGGTCATGGCTGCCCGCATACAACCCCGCGGCTCCTTTTAGGCCAGATTGATCTGGAAAGAACGGATCTACTCTTGCAAGGGTCTTATGGGTCTCGTTGCTAAGGGTCAGATCAGTCCATGGCGAAAGTAGAGCCATCGCGTCTGGCTGCTGCATTCCTTCGTCGCGCAGGCGAAGGCACAGTGCCAATGCCAACCCGCCGCCAGCCGAATCTCCGGCAATAGCCACCTTTGCCCCAGGATGACTTGCACGCAGGGCAAGGTAACACTTCATTGCGTCATCCAGCCCTGCAGGGAATGGGTCTTCCGGAGCCAGCCTGTAATTCACTATGAGAGCGGTTGCACCTGCAGCTACAGCCAAATGAGCTGCCAGCCTGCGGTGAGTGAGGATGGACCCCGTGACATAGGCTCCGCCGTGCAAATAGAGAAGCATTGCCGATTTCTGGCAATCGTTCGGTATCAGCCACTCTGCTTGCAGTCCCTCAATAGTCACCTGTGAAGATTCAAGATTTTTAGGCAGTTTCCCTAGCTTGCCGCTCGCCCGCTCTCGATCTGCACGAATAGCTTCAATCGTAAGCTTGAGATTTCTAGACTTGGCAAGTTGCCTCTTTAGAAAGTGGTAGAAGAATATTGATCTAAGTGATTGCATTTGAAAACTAATTTATTGATGGATGAATCTAGACAGCGTGCTGCTACGTTTAACATGCAGGCGCTGCTTTTCAGACTTTTTGCTCCGGCAGCAATTCAGCTTTTCGCAGGAGTCTTCCAAACTGGATCAGCAAACCTGCTCTATATGAATTCAAGGGCCATGCGCTTTGCTTGACTCGCCTACTCGTCGCAAAGCAAACCTAGAAGACTTGGTCGGACATACAACCGATCAACACCATCCGCTGCAAGTTCAGGAACCCAGTTGCGCAACTCACTTGCCGCATTGATAGCGGAATACAAGACGCTGGCCGAGATCGTTGGGTCCTGTGCGCGAACCGAACCATCCAGGAAGCCGTCTACAAACAAATTGGCCATGCGCTCGATGACTCTTTCCATTGAGCGGAATACACGTAGTCGTTGTTCTTGACCAGGCAGCGCACTGAAGCCTGAACCTCGAAGCAGTGGGCCTCTTTCCGACATCTGAAACCGGATGAGTGAAGTAGTTACAGCAGCAATCTTGTTAGTACTTGTTCCACTTGTCCGTTCGGCTTGCGACAAAAAGTGCCGCTGCACCTCAAAGCTTCGTTCAAAGCAATCGGTAACCAAGTCAAATTTGGTTTCGTTGTAGTAGTAAAACTTTCCTTTGGTTGCATTTAACAGCGCAGAAATCTTGTCCACTGATGCGCCGCGATAGCCTTGCTCATTGACCAGTTCAGTTGCAGCCCTCAGAAAGGACTCTGCTGTTTCATCGCTAGCAGCAGCTGGCTCGGGCAGAGCCAAAGTATCCGGGCTGGCACTTGCAAATGATGGATCGACAATGCCATGCAGGACCGCATCCGCCACCCGTTCAGCAAGACGTGCATATTGACTGGGTTCACAGCGTTCTGTCCAACCAGAAAAATTGTTGGCAATGGAAAGCAATAGGTGCGTGCGTGCATTTAGAGCATCATGGCTGAGCTCAGGAGCGTCTGCGCCTTTCAATAGCGTCCTAAGACTACGGAACAAGTCAACGTAGGCTGCGAAAATTGTGGATGCAAGTGCATCTGGCAACGAGCGTGTATCGCTGAAGCTGATTAATGTAGGTCGCTCGCCTCTTTCTATAGAGGCCAACAGCTCAGCAAGTAGGACGAAGAAGCGCTCAACCCGCTGGGATACGTTGGGAGCTTCCGACGCTTGACCCACTAAAGCCTTTGTTTCCGCAATGGACGTGAGCAAGCAAGCTGCGGCTAAATCTTCCTTCTTTTGGAAGTAGTACGTAATCCCGCTGGTGACAAGCCCTACAGCAGCTGCAATATCAATGAGTGCGGCGCCCTTAACGCCATGCTCGTTAAATTGCCGGGCGGCCGCGTCCAGGATGGCCGTGCGCATTTCTTCAAAGCGCCTGGTCTTTGGTGCCGCTTTCTGTTTAGGCGTACTTTTTGGCGTTTTAGTCACTAATGTCCCTCGATAAGTAATAGTAGTGGCGCCCCAGCGCAGCTCTCCTCGCCTACGTTCGTAGCACAGTCATGACGAACGGTCGGCCAATGATGCCATGCGCATTGCCAGTTCCCTTGTGCCCTCACCAGGCAGGCACACCCACCCATACGGCTCACGCTCAAATGCACTCCCAAGCGATTGCTTACGGCCGCCGATTTTGCAACCAATGCGTTCAATCCCATCCATCACGCCCCCATCCATTACGCCCCATTCAGCCAGGTCCAAGAACAGCGCTAGCCATGGCTGATTCCAAATCAAATTGAATAGTTGGTATCTAGGTGTTTACCCTATTATCAGTGGTCTTTTTAGTGCTTAGTTCATTTATTTGAAAATATGGTTTGCTAAATTTATCGGTCGCCTTTATCATTTCGGGCAACAAAAGTTGTGGTGTAACTAACAAGGCTCCGTGGACATTCCGATGACAGAAACCGTAGATCTGAAGGCCTTCCGGCAGGAAGTGCGCTCGTGGCTGCAGGCCAATTGCCCCCCCGAAATGCGCAAGCCGATATCGCACGAGGATGATTCTGTTTGGGGAGGACGCAATGCAAAGCTTTCCGCCCCTCAGAAGCAGTGGCTGCTGGCGATGGCTAGTCGAGGCTGGACAGTGCCTACTTGGCCCAAGGAATATGGTGGTGACGGCCTAAGTCACGACGAAGCCAAAGTACTTGCGCAGGAAATGGCAGCGCTAGGCTGCCGTCCTGCATTGCTGAGCTTCGGCATCTGGATGCTTGGCCCTGCCCTGTTGAAATTTGGGACTGAAGCCCAGAAACTGGAACACCTCCCCAAAATTGCACGCGGTGAGATTCGTTGGTGTCAGGGCTATTCCGAGCCCAATGCAGGCTCAGACCTTGCATCTCTGGCTAGCCGGGCAGAAGATCGGGGTGACCACTTCATCGTCAATGGCCAAAAAATCTGGACCAGCTATGGCGACAAAGCTGACTGGATCTTTTGCCTAGTTCGCACCGATACGGCTAAAAAACATACCGGCATCAGCTTTGTGCTGTTTGACATGACCACCCCAGGTGTCAGCACCAAGCCCATTCAATTGATCTCAGGCAAGTCGCCATTTTGTGAAACCTTTTTTGACGACGTACGTGTAGAAAAGTCGAACCTGGTCGGCACATTGAACGGTGGCTGGGACGTCGCCAAATATCTGCTCACTCATGAGCGCGAAATGATTGGCGCCATGGGGGAAGGCACACTCCCGCAATCCATGATTCAGATTGCGGTGTCGGCAGCCGGCAAGGACGAACTGGGACGACTTGCCGATCCGCACTTGCGCTCCCAAATCGCCGAGTTTGATATGGATGAAGCGGCGTTTCACTCCACATTGTCACGCTTTGGTGAATTGGTGAAGGCCCGCCAAGCGCACCCTGCGATGTCTTCAATGCTCAAGTACTACGGGGCTGAACTTAACAAACGCCGCTGGGAGCTGATCATGTCAGCAGGCGGTACCGACGCATTGGAGTGGGAAAGTGACCGATCAAGCCATGGAGGGCTTGCCCGCGCATGGCTGCGTACCAAGGGCAATTCCATTGAGGGTGGGACCAGTGAAGTGCAGCTGAACGTCATTGCCAAACGCATTCTTGAACTTCCTGGAGCATAAACGTGGCCCTCATCCTCACTGAAGAGCAGAACATGTTGCGCGAAAGTGCGCGCGACTTCCTTGGAACGGAAGGCCCCGTATCGCAGCTGCGCCGGCTGCGTGACACAGCGGATGCCACCGGATTCTGGCCACCCCTGTGGAAACAATTTTCGCAGATGGGCTTTAGCGGGGTTCTGGTGCCAGAAGCCCAGGGCGGAATGGGTCTGGGCTATGTCGAAGCAGGCATTGTCATGGAGCAAATCGGGCACAACCTCAGTGCCTCCCCATTTTTGGCTTCCAACGTAGTGGCCACTACGGCAATCATCAGCGCAGCAAACACTACTCAGAAAGCCTTCTGGCTTCCACGATTGGCAACTGGAGGTGCAATTGCGACTTTGGCTGTAGATGAAAACGCTAAGCACCAACCATCAAAAATTGCTCTGAGTGCAACTCCAACAGCGCATGGATTCGTCCTCAATGGCAGCAAAACATTTGTGCTGGAGAGCCACGTAGCTGACCTGCTCATTGTCGCAGCGCGCCGCGCTGGTGACCCAGGCGATCTTGAAGGCATTACTCTGTTTCTGGTCGATCCCAAGTCCGAAGGTATCGAGATTGAACGCACTGCCATGGTCGATTCGCACAACGCAGGTCGAATTCGATTCAATCAGGTCAACGTTTCTTCTGAAGCCGTACTAGGACAAGTCGATGGAGGTTGGGCACCACTGAGCGCTGCCTTGAACGCGGGCCGTGCAGCAGTATCTGCCGAGTTGCTGGGTGTTGCTGACGAAGCCTTTGGTCGCACAGTGCAATACCTCAAAGAGCGCAAACAGTTTGACCGCCTAATCGGGGAGTTTCAGGGTTTGCAGCACCGTGCTGCGCATCTGTACTGCGAACTTGAGATTACCCGCTCCGCAGTCGCAAGCGCGCTGGCCAAACTCGACGCGGACCCATCGTCCGCCGGTGAATCCGTATCCATCGCCAAGGCCCGTGCTGGTCGAACAGCAACATTAGCCGTCCAGGAAGCTGTGCAAATGCATGGTGGCATAGGTATGACAGACGAATTCGACATTGGCTTCTTTATGAAACGCGCTCGCGTTTTGCAGGAATTATTTGGCGACTCCAACTACCACTTGAACCTCCTCGCCCAGCAGCGAGGCTATTAATCGACATGAACCACACCAACTACGAAACTCACCAAAACGTTGCTGTCATCCGTCTGGACAATGCGCCTGTGAATGGCTTAAGCCATGCAGTGCGCAAGGGGGTTGTCGATGGAATTCGTCAAGCCGAGGCGGACGCTGCGGTCAATGCCATTGTCATCATCGGCACTCAAAGCCTGTTCTCCGGCGGCGCGGACATGCGAGAGTTTGGAACTGCGGCCGTCAGCGCCGAGCCCAACCTGCTCAATGTGATCGGCATCGTGGAGACTTCCACAAAGCCGGTAGTTGCCGCCATTGGCGGAACCTGTATGGGCGGCGGACTGGAGTTGGCGCTTGGTTGCCACTATCGGGTTGCTGCACCTGCTGCCCAACTTGCTTTACCTGAAGTAAAGATTGGCCTACTTCCTGGTGCCGGTGGAACTCAGCGGCTGCCCCGCATCATTGGCGTGGAAGCTGCATTGAACATGATCGTATCGGGGGAAACCGTGTCCTCGGATCTGCTCAAGACGACGCCGCTGTTTGATGAATTTGTAGAAGGTGACCTGCTTGCTGGTGCCATAGCATTCGCCAACAAAGTCGTTGCCGAAAAACGCCCCCTCAAGCGCATTCGCGACCTTAAAGTCAGCCATCCGAAACCGGACGCTTTCTTCATGTTCGTACGCAATAGCGTTGGCGCCATGTCCAAGAATTATCCGGCACCACTGAAGTGCGTAGAGGCAGTACAAGCCTGCCTCACGCAATCCTTCGAGGAAGGAATGCAGACTGAGGCCAGGCTCTTTGGAGAGCTATACCTTGGTAGCGAATCACAGGCTTTGCGACATCTGTTTCTGTCCGAACGCAAAGCTGCGAAGGTCGAAGGGGTTTCGCCTGAAGCAAAGCCTCGGACCATTGCCAGCGTCGGAATCATTGGCGCAGGCACCATGGGCAGCGGCATCGCCATCAACTTCCTGCTGGCGGGCATTCCGGTAACACTGCTGGAGACCAAACAAGAGGCGCTGGATCGGGGTGCTAAACACATCGCTGACTACTTTACTGAGCGCGTTACGAAGCGCAAGATGAAACCAGAAAAGGCCCAGGCCTTGGGAGCATTGCTCAAGCCCACGCTCAGTTACGAAGACTTGGCTCATGAAGACCTCGTGATTGAGGCTGTATTCGAGAACATGGATGTCAAGAAAGCCGTATTCGAGAAACTCGACAGCGTCTGCAAACCTGGAGCCATTCTGGCTTCTAACACATCGACGCTGGATCTGAACAAGATTGCGAGCTTTACCAAACGTCCTCAGGATGTGGTCGGCGCTCACTTCTTCAGCCCGGCAAACGTCATGAAGTTGCTCGAGGTAGTTAGGGGTGCAAAGACTGCGGACGATGTGCTTCTGACCATCATGCAGATTGCCAAGAAGATCAAGAAGACAGCGGTTATCTCGGGTGTGTGCGATGGCTTCATTGGCAATCGCATGATTGGTGGATATGGCGCGGAGGCAGCCAAGATGCTCGAGGAAGGCGCAAGTGTCCAGCAAATCGACAAAGCACTAGAGAAGTTTGGGATGGCAATGGGGCCGTTTCGCATGACCGACCTGGCTGGAAATGACATTGGCTGGTCCATCCGCAAAGGTATCAGTCAACAACATCCCGAATTTGTGTGGCCAAGTTCCGCGCTTCTGGCTGACAAGCTGTGCGAAATCGGCAGATTTGGACAAAAGACCGGTGCTGGCTGGTACAGCTATGCCAAGGGCAAGCGCGAAGCGCTACCCGACCCCGCAGTGGACGCACTTGTAGAAGCCCACCGCAAGGAACATGGATTTACCGCGCGCAAGATCAGTAGTACAGAGATTGTGCAGCGCTGCATCTTTGCACTGGTTAACGAGGGAGCCAAGATTCTGGAAGAAGGTATTGCTCAGCGCGCCTCTGACATCGACATCGTCTATATCTTTGGGTACGGATTCCCCGCTTACCGTGGTGGTCCGATGCTCTACGCTGACCGCGTAGGCCTACTCGCAGTTCAGCGCGCAATGGAAGGATTCGCACGCAACGACCGCGCTGGTAGCGATGCGTGGGCCACAGCACCGCTACTTGCCCGCCTGGCGTCCGAAGGCAAAACCTTTAACTGAATACCTTAAAAGACATATATGAATGATGCAGTAATCGTTTCCACCGCTCGCACCCCATTGGGCAAATCATGGCGCGGTAGTTTCAACATGACACATGGTGCGACACTGGCTGGTCACGCCATCACGCATGCAGTTCAGCGCGCAGGTATCGATCCGGCTGAAGTAGAGGACGTGGTGATGGGTTGCGCCCTGCAGCAGGGTGCCACGGGATACAACATTGGTCGCTATGCTGCCTTGCGCGCTGGACTACCAGTAACGGCAGGTGGCACCACGATTGACCGTCAATGTGCCTCAGGACTTCAGGCCATTGCAGTTGCCTCGCAGAGGGTCATCGTCGACCACGTTCCAGTGATGGTCGCCGGTGGCGTGGAGTCGATCTCCTGCGTACAGGGCACAGTAAACACACAATACTTGGTAGATGAGTGGGTCAAAGAGCATCGCCCAAGCTACTTCCTGTCCATGCTGGAGACTGCTGAAATTGTCGCCAAGCGTTACGGCATTGCCAAAGACGTACAGGACGAATATGGAGTACGCAGCCAGCAGCGCGCAGCCGCCGCACGGGCCGCTGGCCTCTTTAGTCAGGAGATCGCTCCCATCACCGTGACCATGGGTGCTGCCACTGCCATGGGCATGGGTACCAAGGAAGTCACGGTCAGCGAGGATGAGGGCATCCGGATCGATACGACACTCGAAGGTGTGGCAAAGATTCGCTCCGCCATGCCTGGCGGAGTGATTACTGCAGGCAATGCCAGCCAGTTTGCAGATGGAGCCTCAGCAGTCGTGGTGATGAATAGCAAGTTGGCGGAGAAACGGGGCTTGGCGCCATTGGGGATCTTCCGGGGCTTTGCAAGTGCAGGCTGCGAGCCTGACGAGATGGGCATTGGACCCGTCTTCGCCATACCTCGGTTACTCGAGCGCGCAGGTCTCAAAAATGACGACATCGGCCTGTGGGAACTGAACGAGGCGTTCGCTGTGCAAGTTCTGTATTGCCGCGACAAGCTGGGTATCCCTGACGAGCGATTGAATGTCAACGGCGGCGCCATTGCTATGGGCCACCCCTACGGCATGTCCGGAGCGCGTATGGTAGGACATGCACTGATCGAAGGCAAACGACGCGGTGTGAAGTACGTGGTCATCACCATGTGCGTCGGCGGCGGCATGGGTGCTGCCGGACTATTTGAGGTGGCGTAATGGCCGATCCAGATCCACGTGACTTTTGCGATCTCGCGTCCATGGTCGCTGACCATGCGCGCCAGTACCCGCATACGCTCGCAATCGTGGACAGAGAACGGCGTATTGACTACGCCACGCTGGACAAGTTTGCAAACCGCGTTGCAGCGACACTGCAGCACGCAGGTGTGAAACCCCTTGAAACAATTGCCATTTGCGCCTCGACATCATTTGAGTACGTTGGCGTTTTCTTGGGGGCACTTCGTTCCGGTGTAGCCTTTGCGCCTCTAGCACCAAGTTCAACTTCTGCACAGTTGATGAATATGGTGCAGGATTCAAAGGCACGGGTGTTCTTTGTTGACTCGCAAGTCGCTCAGACGCTTGATAACGACGGCGTCCTGACGCCCGAAGACGTTGCACGCATCCAGCTCGACGCCATGAACGGATCGAGTTCCAAGACACCATGGCTGCTTAGCGAATCGGTTGTACCTGCCACTGTAAACATCGAACCAGACTGGCCATTCAACGTCATTTACTCGTCGGGCACTACTGGCTCACCCAAAGGAATTCTTCAATCTCACTTCATGCGCTGGGGTTGGCTCAAATATGCGCCGTTGGCTGAATTTGGGCCGCAAGCCGTCACTATGGTGGCGACCCCGCTGTATAGCAACACGACGCTTACTTCCGTACTTCCAACTCTGGCCTATGGCGGATGCCTGGTACTGATGGCCAAGTTTGATGCCAAAAACTACCTGGATCTCGCACAGAAAGAGCGTGCAACACACACCATGCTTGTGCCAGTTCAATATCAGAGGCTGATGGCCTTCGAAGATTTTGACAAGTACGATCTTTCCTCGTTTCACATCAAGTTTTGCACCAGCGCACCATTTCGCGCCGAATTGAAGGCAGATGTGCTGGCCCGCTGGCCTGGGGCCCTTGTTGAGTTCTATGGGATGACCGAGGGCGGCGGCTCCTGCATTCTTGAGGCTCATCTTTTCCCTAACAAGCTGCACACGGTGGGCAAACCGAGTGATGGGCATGACATGCGACTAATTGATGAAGAAGGTCGTGAAGTTCCCCGCATTCCGGGTGGAGCAAGTCAGGGCTCTGGTGAAGTAGTCGGTCGATCCGGCGCAATGATGAGCGGCTACCACGGACAACCCAAGAAGACAGCCGAGGCAGAGTGGTATGACTCTGATGGCAATCGATACATCCGTACCGGTGATGTAGGTCGATTTGATGAAGACGGTTTCCTGATCCTGGTAGATCGCCGCAAAGACATGATCATCAGCGGTGGATTCAACATCTATCCAAGTGACATTGAAGCGGTCTTATTCCAGCACCCTGCGGTGGAGGAGGCTTCCGTCATTGGCGTGCCATCCGAAGATTGGGGCGAAACACCCGTGGCATTCGTCGTCACTAATGGAAAAGACGACGTTAATGAGATGGCCATGCGCACTTGGGTCAATTCACAACTTGGCAAGACACAACGGCTAAGCGACCTGCAATTTGTGACAGAACTGCCCCGCAATGCGATCGGGAAAGTACTCAAACGCGAGCTTCGGGAACTCTGGATCGCTGATAAAGCAGGAACAGCAAATGCAAATTGATTTCAATGGACGCGTTGCAATTGTTACCGGAGCGGGCGGCGGCCTAGGTCGCGAACACGCTCTGGCGCTGGCCGCTCGCGGTGCAAAGGTAGTTGTCAATGACTTTGGCCGACCTGCATCAGGAACCGAAACAATCACCGCGGCAGACGCTGTTGTGAAAGAAATTCTCAGTGCTGGCGGTCAAGCGATAGTCAGCCACGCCTCAGTCACTGATGAAACAGCAATACGAGAAACCGTAGCCGAAGCAATGTCAAAGTGGGGGCGTGTCGATATCCTAATCAACAACGCCGGAATCTTGCGCGACCAGAGCTTCACCAAAATGAACCTGGACGATTTCCGTCTCGTCATGGAAGTGCATCTGATGGGAGCCGTGATCTGTACCAAAGCGGTATGGGACATCATGCGCGCACAGAATTACGGTCGCATTGTTATGACGACATCCTCGTCAGGACTATTTGGAAACTTTGGGCAAAGCAACTATGGCGCTGCAAAAATGGCGCTTGTAGGCTTGATGCAGACTCTCTCAATCGAGGGAGCTAAGCATGATATTCGCGTGAACTGTCTCGCTCCTACTGCTGCAACCCAGATGACCCAGGGGCTTTGGCCCGATCAGGTACTCAAAGCCTTCCGACCCGAATTTGTTACCCCAGCAGTGGTTGTTCTTGCTGCGCAGGATGCGCCCAACCGCACCATACTGTGTGCCGGCGCAGGCACCTTCGAAGCTGCCCACATTACGCTGACCGGCGGCGCGTGGGTTGGCAATAATGAACAAACGGCAGAACACCTGCGAGAGCGATTGACAGAGGTCACCGACCGTACGGGAAGCGTAGTGCCCAAAAGCGCAGAAGCGCAGGGTGTGAATGAAGGTACTAAGGCACTTGCAGCGATAGGAGACACCAATGAGTGACGATCTGGCCAATACCTCGGTTATGCCCAAACGTCGGATTTCGAGGGTCAGCAAATATTCCTATGCCTTTGGTGCTGTAGCTTTCGGGCTAAAGGGTGTCGCTCTGGCTCAGCTCATGCTGTTTTACAACCAGGTACTGGGCCTGCCAGCGTCATGGGTTTCGATCGTCATCGGCATAGCGTTGATCGTCGACGCCATCGTAGACCCGGTCATTGGTCAAATCTCTGACACATGGCGCTCAAAGTGGGGCCGCCGTCACCCGTTCATGTACGCTTCCGCTATACCAGCCGCTTTGGCAGTGTGGGCGCTACTGAACCCGCCGCGAGACTGGGCACCAGAAGCACTTGTCGTTTACCTGTTGGCTTGTGTCATTGCTGCACGTGTTTCGATATCACTTTTCGAGATACCGTCTTCCGCGTTATTACCTGAACTAGCCCATGACTACGACGAGCGTACGGTATTGTCGACCTGGCGCAGCTTAGTGGGACTGGTGCTACCGATTGCTATCGTCGTTATCGCTATGGCGACGTTGATGAAACCATTTGTCAACGCCCAAGGCCAGTCCATGCCAGGTCAGCTCAATCCTGTTGGCTATGCAAACTATGGAGTGCTGCTGGCTATTATTATTTTTCTCTCAATCATGGTATCGGCCATGGGCACGCACCGCGAAGTCAAACATCTAAGTGCAGCAGTACCGCATGCGTCTCTCGCGGAACTTTTTTCAACAATACGTACAACATTACTGGACCGCAATTTCCTGGCACTGTCGGTTGCAGGAATCGTCGCAGGCATAGGAACCGGATTAGTTGGTGGCCTCAATGAATATTTCAATACGTATTTTTGGGAGTTAAGTGCAGCACAGATCTCAACCATTACCGGCTCGCTGCTGATCAGTCCGATTGCAGGCGCGATCACCGCGCAGTACTTTGCGCGTCGCTTTGGAAAAAAGCGCACCGTAATGACCGCCTACTTCCTGGCAATTTTTTTCGGTCTGCTTCCGATAAGCCTGCGCCTACTTGGTTTGTTACCACCGAATGGCAGCCCCATCATCGTTGCCATTTTGGCCATTGATTCAACTGTGGCTGTTGCACTTGCAGTGATAGCGGTCATCCTGGGTACCTCGATGATGGCAGACATCGTTGAGCGTGTTCAGACCAAGACAGGGCAACGTTCTGAGGGACTCATATTTTCTGCTGACACCATGTTCAAGCAGATCGTAACTGGCGTAGGTTCCATGGGAACGGGATTGATTCTTACCTTCATCGCATTTCCCGAGAAAGCAGTACCCGGACAGGTTTCTGTCGATGTACTTCACCGACTCGCCATGGTCTACATGCCAATTACCCTGATAACCAATTGCCTCGCAATACTTGCCATTTCATACTACTCCATCAGTCGTGAAGAGCATGAAAGCAATCTGACACACTTGGCCACTGCAGGAAATACAAAAGCCAAATAGCGCTGGTGCAATTTTCAATGAATGAATGGTTGTACGGCGAGTGGATCTGGAATTCAATTCTTGTTCTAGGTTTTGTCGCTCTCATATTTTGCGCTAGCGAGGCGGCTGGATTCCTGAAGTGGCGGCGTAGCATTGCAAACAGACTGCTGAAAAATAGCTCTGTTATTGACACTGCACTGGGTCCGGTGGAATTCGCAGATTTTGGGAAAGGTCCGGTACTCCTGATGCTGCACGGGACTCCAGGTGGCTACGATCAGGTCCTGAGCTTAGTGGAGGCGACGGGGTTTATTGACTCCGGTATCCGCTTCATCATCCCATCCAGACCCGGCTATTTGCGCACTCCGATCGAATCGGGTGCTACACCAGCCCAACAAGCGGCATTATTTGACGCACTTTTAGCCGAACTAAATGTGGATACGGCCTTTGTACTGGGCGTATCCGGTGGCGGACCCAGTGCTATGCAATTCGCAGGGCTTTTCCCGAACCGATGCGCAGGCCTTATCCTTGAAGAAGCAGTCACACGTCAAATTGTTGAGCACCCGATTCGCTGGCCGGCGATCCTGGTCGACTACCTGATTTACTTCTTTCGAGAGCATCCGATTGCCGCGTTGAAGTCACAAGGTATTGTTGACCCCGTTGTTCTGAATTTGGCTCGATCTGCAGGCGAGTCCGTCTCTCTTTTCTCTCGGCGCAAACTTGGGCAAGTAAACGATCTCACTCATTTTGCAAAATTACCGCCGACGGACTTCAAAGCCATTGCATGCAAGACCTTGATTCTTCACGGAACACTTGACAAGGAAGTACCTATTTCGCACGCTGAACTGGCGCATGAGCAGATCGCGAATTCAAAATTCGTGCGGATTGAAGGGGCTGATCATTCAATGCCCGCTCAAAACTACATGCAACTCAATTCATTGATCAGAGATTTCGTACTGGACAACTGAATTTGTGGGCCGCGATAAATCGGTCATTTGGCCAGCGGTCAGCGTTTCTTCACAATAAGGGGTTGCAGCGCGGCGTGAACGAGCGTCGGCTGAATCATCGCCGCAAGTAGCGCGCTATATGCGAACTTAAGCGCCACATAGGTGAAGAGGTCAAGGGTCGGGCTTCCCAGACTCTGCATTACATATACGGTTGCACATCCAACCATAGTGCCTAGGGAGCCTATAAACAAACCGCCTCCCCAAAATGATGTTGGCATCACGTACCTAAGCCAAGGCGAAGGTAGTGTCGAAGCCTCAAGATCCTTTCCTTTAAGTGCCCTAATACGCATTACCGTGCGCACAATAAACCAGCTGATACTGGGCAATAGAAATCCCGTAAACATAAGGTCAACCGCATAGGCGCCTTCAGTCCATAGACCCAACGTAGAAGCGTCACTTTTTGCGGTCCAAGCGATTGCGCTACCAATCAGGCCGTTGATCGCCCCGGGCGTCACTCTTAGCGCAATGAAGCTGTTGTGGACGCTCACAATTTAAGAACCCTAAACAATGCGTGAACCTTGCAGATGTCTATCAACTGCCCAGACCCTGTATTGCCTGTTTGGCGGCCTCAAATGCCTGCTTAAGAACAGCCTCTTTCCATTCCGTCGTATCGACAAAAAATGCATCGCGCATTTCCTGACGAATACTTTTTGCCAAGACAGGATCAGGATCTTTTTGAACGTGCAGCCAGTGGTCTGCGGTCAACGCCAACATGACCCGTTCATAGTCACGCGTACCAAATTCGAGCGCAATGCCGGTGTACTCAGCTTGGGGACACTCCTGCCGAATTGCGCACCAGAGATTTCCGCTCAATTGTGGCGACTCGGAAGAGCCGTCGTAATAGGACGTCACCTCACGCCCCCACCACGATCGAGTGCGCTTTAGGGAGACTTGGTCATCCGTGTTAAAAAATATCCGCTCACCGTGACCACTTGGACCAAGTCCCGTATGGATATCAATCCATCCCAAGCGTTTAGCGTTTGTTGCGCGTTCTCTGAGCACATGCCGAAGTGTCATGTTGCTCCAGCTGGGTTGCTGTCCACCGAACATCTGACCCTCGGGGTGGTGGTACTGACCTGCTGAGAGCGCGGATATGAAGGCGGGGAAACCACGCTTTGCAATGAACTCTTGCACCTCTGCTTCAACCGCCGCACCTGGGGGCCACTGAGGCGGAATTGCCAGATGCGCAATATCGTCATAACCGACATTTCTCGGGAGTTCATTACTGAAGTCCATGAAATTGCGGTTCAGATCGATGTTCTCGTGGGTCACCCGTCGCAGCCAAGAAAACCCATGAGGGTTCAGTGTGTGAATGTAGAGAACTGCAACACCACTTGCAGCCACAAGGTCTAACCACACCTGGTCTTGCAACAGCGCTACTTGTATCGCCGATCCACAGAAACCCTCAATTCCATGACAGCCGCTACTGATCACGAGCATCTCGCGGGCATTGGCAGGACCTTGCAGTGCGACATCCATCGCCAAGGCTTCCCCCTCTCGCCCTCGCAGCGGATGCTCGTACGTCTGAATGGAGAGTCCCGCCTGAGATACATGTCCAAGAAATTTCGCTCTGGCCTCGGCGTATGTTTCTGCAAACGGAGACTTCACTTCTTGCATTTGCATTTCATTTAAAGCGAGTTTGGTCCAAACAGCGCACCTATTCCACGAGACAAGGCTGCTGGATAGACAGATTCGTGTGTCTCTTCTTCAAAAATCTTGCATGTCACTTTGAGATTCGGCATTTGGAGTGCGCTCAGCCGCTTTGCGAGTTCTTCAACATGCTCAGCCAATAGGTGCTTGCCCTGCGAGTTTCTCAACGCTGCCAATACTGGTTTGAATGCATCGGGTGCTGATTCAAACTTGACACGCACTATCTCGTCGCGCTCCAGATCGCCGGCAGCGAGAAATACCCGGGCACTGACGTTTTTTCCTTGGCCTGACCAAGCAGGTGGCGTGCGCATCAATGCGTCGTCATCCCACCATAGGGAAGGACTGCAAATTAGGTAACGCTCAAATTCTTCTGGTTTGCTTAAAAGTACCCAGGCCGCAAATAAACCACCAAGCGACATACCAATCAAGGTTCGATTTGACGAATCAACTGCGTATCGGCTCTCAAGGAAAGGAGCCAGTTCTTCCTTAATGAAACTCAGAAAGGAGGAAGCTCCGCCTGTCCTGATTTGCGAATCAGGCAATCCGGCAAATAGCCCACCCATACGATCAAAAGCCGGTACAGCGACGGGGGTGTAATCTCTTGAGCGTTTTACAAACGCGTCTGTCATCATTCCGTCGGTCCGATATCCAATGCCGATGACATACGCATGCGGAAAACCTGCCAAAGCACCACCGCGAATGATGTCGCTCACTAGGCCAAAGTTTGAATTTGCATCCAGTACGTAGACTACCGGAACTTTTTGGTCTGGCGGCAGTGGCACCATGGGATGTGCCACCAGAATTTTGAACTCGTCACCTACCGCCTCAGAAGACAAATAATGAACTTCAGTGTTCGCCAATACAGACCATGTGTTATCAATCATCTTCTGTTGCGGTGGTTGAGCAGATCGAGCAGTAGTGCTTAGAAGTCCGCCCGAAGGGTAACTCCTAGAGTTCTCGGCTGAGTAATCGTCACACCAGCCGGAGTCAAGGTTCCTGAAGTAGCGCCTGGTCCAATGTAGTTGCCATTGACGGTAGTAATGCCCTTTTCGTCAAATATGTTCTTGGCATATAACGAAAGCGTCCAGATGTCTTTACTGAACGCAGCTCTCAGGTCAACCACGTCATAAGCAGGCATCTTACCCACCGAACTTTGTACACCTGTTCCGACCTTGGTGTCGTCAAAATAGGCGTTGCGCTCCCCTACATGCCGAACTGTTGCTCCGAAACTTCCCTGCACACCCGAAGCCACATCAAAACTGTAGTCGGCAGTCAGCGCAAATGCCAACTTGGGTGTAAACGGGATTGTGTTACCCGACTTCGCGTTGATACCCGTGATGTTGATGTCTTCATCTAACTGGGCATCTGTCAAAGCTGCATTGCCTCCAAGGACCAGGTTCGAGCTGGCATGCCACCGACCTTCGACTTCCAAACCACGCGTGTGCGCCCGGCCACCGTTTCCTTGGAAGGATGTACCGGTTACAGGGTCTACACCACGGGCTTGAATGTTCTTCCAGTCGGTGTTGAAGAGCGCAACTGCGTAGTCAAACTTTGCGGAGGGCACGATCCCCTTGAGGCCAAGTTCCAGATTCATAAGACTGTCAGAGTCAAACGTTTTCGGTGAAACGGCTCCCGCGACATTAAAATTCGGACCTCCTGGACGATACCCAGTGGCAACCCTCGCATACACCATGGTGTTCGCGTCAAGGTGCCAGCGCGGAGAAATCATCCCAGTAGTATGTGATTCTTCTTCGTTGACATCACCTGTAGGCGACGGTGGCGCACCCAAGATGTTCAATTCATTCTGCGAATAGGTCTGTCGGATGGACGTCTGACGCACCCCAACCTGAATGTCGAACGGATCGCTAATCTTGTAGGTAGCGTTGGCGTAGACCGAGGTTTCCTTCAAGACTGCACCATACTTAAAGCTCAAGACTCCTGGAAAAATTGGTGTGAAGGGCCCACCAGCTGCTCCAAGCAGGAAGTCCATGTTTTGGGCGCCAACAACTTTCTCATCGGTATAAAAGGCACCCACCAACCACATGAGCGGCTTGCCGTCAGGTGATGTCAGCCTGAACTCCTGTGTGGCCTTTTTGTTGTCTATCAAGATCGGGAAGTTCACGGTATTCGCGCCAAAAAGAGCAGCAAGTCCGCCAGAGGTAGGTGTCAAATCGACTGCCGTATCACTTGTCCCATGAAAGTAGCTAGTAGATGACAGCAATGTTGCGAATCCGGCATCGTAATTAAAGGCCAAATTCGTCCGATCTTGCTTCACTTCGCTTGGATTGATTGGCAATTGCCAATTGACCTTCTTGAAATCGCCATTGGCCGGCTTTAGCGTCAGCAAATCTGCTTGGGCTGTTGAATCATCTTCACCTCTAATCGACAGTGTGTCAGCAGTGATCCTGGCGCTGAATGTTGAATTTGGCTTGAGCAAGGCGCTAAAGGTTCCACCGCGCACCTCAACTTTGTTGATGTTGGTCTTTCCACTTGCAATGTTGTCCAAGTACCCCGCTTCATCCCGACGGTAGCCGGATACCCGAACGGCAAACATATCGGTAGCAATCGGCAGGTTCACCGCTGCACGGACCGCATTTCCATTTCCACCGCTGCCTACCTGGCTATAGCCGACCTCTGCACGACCATTGAAAGCTCTCAAGTTGGGTTCTACAGTGACGTACTTAATCAAGCCGCCTAGAGCGCTTGCACCGTAAAGGGAGCCCTGCGGCCCCTTTAGTACCTCAACACGCTCAATATCCAGAGGATTTGGGTCTACTGTCAATGTTGAACCACCCGAATAGCTGGAATTGAAGCTAACCGGCGATTCGTCTACATATACGCCGACGGTAGAACTGGTTTGGTCGATTCCCGTGGTGATTCCTCGTATGGCAAATTGCTGTTGACCGGTACGGACACCGGAAACAACCAATCCAGGCACATATGCCGCCAAGTCCGCCACACCATTCACACCCAACTCGTCGAGCCGCTCCCCTCCTAGTACACTGACTGCACCTGCTACATCTTTGGATAGCTCTTTTCTGCGGTTTGCAGTGACGGTGACATCCTTAAGAGTTTGAGTCTCGTTTTTGGCCTTTGCATCGGATGATGCCTGTGTGCTGGCTGAACCTGTCGTTGGAGCGATCGGCTGCGTTGTTTGAGACCACGCTGGTGCAACTGCCAATGCAGCTACGAGCGGTAGTGGTTTGAATCTGAAGAGTCCCCGTGGACGAAGCAGCTTGAAGGTAACTTTAGACAGCAAATACATATCGTCTCCTAAGCGCGGCGTAGCAATCGGATCAACATGTCCAACGCCACCCGCATCTGTATCGATGGGCTTGCGGCAATTCGGTTAGCGACTTACGCCGGCCTAATTGCCGCCACTCTTTGAGAAGCCCCTATAGGCATCGACAAAAGTTGCTCTGGGAGGATTTGCTTGGGTACCTCAACATCAAAGAAAGTCGAAATACCAAGTCCTCTCCAGGACCTTTTGGCGCATAGGCCGCCCGCTCAATTGCAAACACCCTGAGGAACCTGCAATGGGGCGATGATGCCCGATAATTGAAAAGCCGGTATATTAGTATTAACCCGATGTTACCTGCAGTAAGTAGCCTTTTATTTACTAATTTGAAAGTGTAGTTTCTATAGTTGATCGATTGTGGACGGCAATTTACGGTTCTGCGAGCACGTAATCGCACAATGACAGGCTTCAATTTCACTATGGAAAATGGATTCGCAAGCGAGTCTTTTCGAGTCGTGTGAAGCGGTTTCCTGAAAACGTCAAGAGCAGGATTGACGACAGCCGCCTTGTGCACTTTGGTGGCCTTGACATTTTTGTTGTCGTTCCGTCAGGCGTTTTGACCAAATGTTGGTCATCGAACTCAATGGCGTCGTATTTGGAGATGCGCAAAGTGATGAAACTCGCTAAACAGCATTCCCCCAGATTGAAAGAGGCACTGAGTCAGTTCGAATACCCGAATTCTTGTGAAAGGGCGAAGAATAGAAATGTCAACTAACGGGACACGCGGTGTGCCGGCAAAAAGGGGACTTTGCTTGCTGTCAGCAATCAGCCTAAAGCGGCGCCGTCGAACCTGTGATAGCGACACCAGAAAATTGATATACGGTGGTCAGGGAATTCCGGAGAAGTTGATCCGTCAGACCGGGATATACATTGATGCCTTGTCTCATTGGGAAACATTCTGGTCATCAATATGCCGTTTTGGAG
>Ga0194059_1000273_pt1 | contig 25134 bp, 24 predicted proteins | sample SepL6211m_MetaG_FD_163426 | JGI IMG/M metagenome (GOLD analysis project Ga0194059, IMG submission 163426) | Anoxic zone freshwater microbial communities from boreal shield lake in IISD Experimental Lakes Area, Ontario, Canada - Sep2016-L626-11m | ecosystem: Environmental > Aquatic > Freshwater >... | reverse complement strand
GTTTTAATTGTTTAAATAATATTGAATCCTCCCGCTATTTGTTTCGCGCAACCTACTCCATTGACTTGTGCATTCTCAAATGTTATAAAGTCCCCATAAGAGCCATTACCAACAAATGCAATACTCGAAAGAGCTATTCCTCCATTTACCATAAGTCCGGCAGGCGTTCCTGTTACTGTGAAAGCAAGTATTGGTGTAAAATTAACTCTAAATGATACTATTGTAGGATAATTGATTATCGTATCAATACCCTCTGTTGTGCTACCAACTAGATTGATAATCCCACAATAATTACAAGATATATTTAAAGTTGTTACACCAGTAATATCAATAGTTTTATCAAAAGTAGAACCTAAATTAGTAATTACTTTTTTATCATAATTAACAGCAGAATCCCATATAAAACTTTGCAAGCTATTATTGTAAACACATTTGTTATGTGTAATACCTGAATTTAAAACAATAGTTCCATTAAAACCATACGCAAAGTAACCATCAATTATATTCCCTGCATTACTACTATGTTGTACATAGCTACCATCATAGTATCTAGCTTTTATTATACCAGAGTTATTAGATGCAGACATTTCAGATTCATCATAAATATAAACTACTATTGTACCAGAATTATTATCAGCATCCATACCAGAAGAATACCCTGCAATATGAATATCTGCATAACCTGTATTAGTATTTAGTTGTAGATAATTATTAGTTCCATTAAGAGAAAAATAAACATTACCTGTATTTTGTGCAATAGAAATATAACTATTTTTACCTGTAATATTTCCTGTGATTGAGCCTCTATTATTCAATAGATTGATATTAGAATTTAAACAATCTATAATTATATCTTTAGTATTGTTATTACCCCAATCAAAGTTATTAAATGTATTATAGTCAATCTTATTATTGCGAATCTTATCTTCTCTATAAAAAATAATATCGCTTATTATATCATAAGTAACTACATCAAGTACGGTAATATAACCGTATTTATCACTTAAAGTACCTCTAGTAATAACTGTGTAGGCATCAGTATTTACATCAGGTGTATTGGTACTAATATCTCCAATAGAAGTAAGTTGATAATGAATATTATTCCAAATAACCATATCCCCTTGTACATAGCTTCCTTGATTAGCTAAGTTCCAAATACCTTGTAAATTACCTGCTACTTGTGAAGTAATATTAACTACATCACTATAATCTCCGATGCCTTGAAAATCTGCATTTTGGAATATTCCTACACCAGTAGTTTCAAAACCATTACCATAAGGATTGGTTTTTAGAATAATACCATAACTTCCAGTTGCATCACTAATAAGAATATTTGTTGAATAAGGCAGTGTATTATTATTAGCATTAGTAAGCCAATTAACTCTAGTATCAACTTGTAAAGTATTAAATATAGATGTTAAAGGTGCGGATTTTAAATTACCTTGATTATCACTATAAAAGAAATTAATAGGAATAGTATTACCAGAATCATCCCTAGTATTAGGGTACATTTGAAATTGCCATTCTCCATCGTTATAGATAGAAAATATTGAATTAGTAGTAATTCCATCCCAATTTGCACCACTAGCAAAAAGTGTATGTACATTTGTTATGCTAGTAAATCCCCAACCATTAACATCATCTAATCTAAAATTCCATTTCCTACTAGAACCAATAGGAGTAAAACTCATACCTATGTGGTCATAACCTGCAAAAAATATTCCACCATCTCCGGCAAAACCACCATTAAACCCTGAATTTTGTTTAGTACCATCATCAGTATTAATACCAGATAATAAAAGAAAATCTCCAGAATTATTTGTTAAATAACTTCCACTAAATTTACCACCACCTGCAAAAGCAGGACTAGAATTATTATCTAAATGAGAATAGTCATTAGTTATTTCTGTAGAGGTTACAGTTCTAGTAAATTCAGGGTCAGAAGTAATTCCAGTACCAGTACCATAACCCACTCTACTTAAAGGTAAGCTAATGCCACCACTTCCAACACACTTGTTTATAGCCTCACAAATAACACCATAGTCTTCACAACAAGGGTCAAGGAAATTAATAAGTGCTTGTCCGGCTTTACTTCCGAACATAGTTAGTATTGCGCTCTTATTTAATTTATTACGTTCTCCCATGAGTTATGTACGTTTAACTAGAATTGAAACAACTGCCTTTCCACCTGCTGTAGTTTTAGCTGTTGAAACGTGAATTTTAGAATTAGTTGCTACTGTTGCTGTTACAAAAGAATAGTTAACACTCGTTGCTTCTACCTCCGTAGATAATGCAGATGAAAGAGGTATTGTTAATGTCCTGATATTAGCAGATGAAACACTATCATATACTACTATTGTTCCTGCATCTGTTCCAGCTAATGCCTTAGTTACAGTTGCGGTAATATTGACAATCGTGCATTTATACGGAAGATATACATTAATATGCTGTGTAACTTCCCCTGTTTCAAAACTCACGGGGACATTTATGGTTTCATAGAAATTTTCTAGCTTACTTTGTGGAATAAACGCATCATTCTCAAAATCAGGCATAACCTTAACTACCCATTCACTTCCGGTGTAAATAACAGTAATTGTACTCTGTGTTTGAAGTTGCTTTTGTGTCAACTCTGTTCCAAAGATAAAAAGGTGCGTACTATTTGTAGTGATGTCGATGTTAGCCTGATAATCAAATACATACTTTAGTCCTACAAATGGTGTACCGGAGCTAGTTATGGTGATGTTCGATGTAAGCGTTGCTGTTCCTGTTACTAAATAAGAACCAATATTCTTAGATACTGGTAAAGTAATTACACCAGAATCGGCTGCTAATTCAATAGGTTGTACTATAATATATTGTGGCATTTATTAAATTTTAAATAGGGTTATTCTAAATAATGAATTACTACCGTTCCCAGATAGTGTATCTAATATTAATAAGGCGAATGTATTTGCAATAGTAAAATCATGCGTTCCACCTGATGTAGCTATAAGATAATTATTATTTTGAAAGATATTACTAAGAAAATCTGTTTCGTATGTTTCAAGTTTTAATTGGGTACTAGATATTTTAGTAAGATTTGTAGTAACTATGGAACTATCTGTTGATGAACCTCCAATTGAGCATGCAAGAACAGTTTGCCCCATTAATTGAACATATCCAAAAGATGAACTAGTGCTATCTCCTATACTAAAACATGTTTCTATCTTCAACATATCACCATTATTAACTAATGTATTTGCTGGCAAAGTATAGGTTTTTAATGTATCAGGGGATGTTCCACTAGCCGTATCAACGGTTAGATTATTATAAAGCAAAGTTGTTCCATTAGTCCCGGCAGCACCCTTAATATTAGTTATGAGTGTCCATGTTCCTGCTATCTTCTTATATACACCCTCTGTAGTTGTAAGCAAAAACAAATCTCCATTTGCACCAGTTCCACTAGAAGGAACAGTTGTTCCGGTTGTCCATGTTGCTCCATCTACGCCATTAGTCGGAGCAGCCAATAGGTTAGTCCAAACAGTTTCAGAAGGCAATTTTGTTTGAATAAATCCGCTATCTACACGTAACTGCGGTGTTTCACCATCTGCTCCGGCTGCTCCGGCTGTAGATTGTACATAAGACAACAACGCTAATATTAATTGTTGCGCGTTTGAATCACTTGTAATACCCAAATCTGCTAAAAATGAGTTAACACATACTGTTATGTCCGACAAACAAATTGGTCGCGTTACATTTTTAGCACAAGGGTCACATGCGTTACATGGGTCTGGGCTATATCTTCCGGTACATTGGCACATTTTACTTAAATTTTATTAGTTCGTTTCAAACAATAATCCATCAAAAAACCAAAAGGCAGTCGGGTCGTTGTTGGTAGATAATCCGGCTACAAATACTTCTCCTGTAGGCATAATCTTGATGTTATACAAGCCATTATTAATCAAATTACTGTGCCGTCTAAACACAATATATTTTGTTTTCTTTGGTCTATATAATGTTGGTAACGTAAAGGCTGCAACGGTATTATCGTATCCAGATTCACCAAACAATATACCTCTCATATAAACAGTCCCGGTGCAATCTTTAGAGTATCCTAAGTTATCTGCATCCAAATAATCTGTTTGCAAATTACCCTGACTATAATGTGATGCAAATGCTGTAACATCTACCCAAATTGGTTTATCGCAGGCTGTTTTTATTCCACCGAATAGCGTATTGATTTTAGTCAATACACTATCATATAAATTCCCTAATTGAACCTGTAGATTAGGATACGCTTTTGTAGTTTTTACACACGTATCCGGGAGCATTATTGGACATGGTTCTTTGTCACAATCTACTTTTACTATTTCCTTACAACCCAAACACTTCGCCATTACTTATATTTTTATAGACATAATTTATTCACAATCGCTTGTAACAAATCTTTCACCGTTTTAATTTCTTCGTTATTACAATCATCAATAACAGATAAACATTTCAAGTCTATTTTGCCTACAATGGATGTATTTAGAATGTCTACTTCTAGTTTTTCAATCTTCTCGAACAAGCTACATATAGCTGCATCCTGTGCTTTAACTGCATCTTTGTTAGTTAATACTCCGGCAACAAAGTTATAGTCAATGTTGGTACACCAATTATATCCAATTTCGCTAAAATGAAGTTGAGGGAAAATATCTTCATCGTATATCTTATAAAAGTCTGCTGTAGTATCCTCTAGGTTTACACAATCCTCACCATGCAAATCACTATGCTCACTTATCGAACCTTCATAATCAATACAACGTGCGAAGTTTTTCACACATCCATTATCTCCATCTTTGCATCCCTTACAACCCATTACACATGATTTAACAAAACAGTTATTTTTTTATCATCTAAGCATCCATTTCTCTCTACAATTCCTAAAACCATAAAACTAAATGCTAGTTCATTCAAGCTCACAGTACGTTTAAGGTCGTAATCTTTTTCATTTACGTACCTACAGCCTTTATTCAACATCCGTTGTTCTGCATCCAATATGGTTCTTTCAGTAAGCATCACGGCAAATCTGAAACTAATAAGTAAAAATCAACACTACCTGCTGTTGCTGCATTTAAGTTAGCTACAGTAGATGTAGCAAAAGCTCTAACTGAATGAACAGCCGTAAAGTCTTCTGCATAAGGAACTGCTATACTTCCATTGCTTCTTACAGTTGCACCGGGCGCTTGCTTAACATTAAATGCGCTACTATAACGGGTAGCAGAGTTTGCTAAATCACCAACACTTAATGTATAGGTTGCAATAGCACCTCCGGCAAATGATACAGTATGATGTGTAATAGCCTGATGAAGAACTTGCTTTGCTGCTAATGAATAAATCTCAACGTTATTTGTTAACGCTGCCGTTGCAAAATCAGCATAAGTCTTTGTTACCTTAACCCAATAAGGCACACCACCAACTACCGCTCCATGCGGGACGCTAATACCCATGCACTTTTTTATATTAGTGCATATAATCCCATAATCATCACAGCATGGAGTCAAAAAGTTAATGAGGGCATTACCTACGTATTTGCCGAATATAGTTCGCACTACACTTTCGTTTATCTTGTTCATTTTGTTTTATTTTAATTTAATTATTTATAATTGTTTCTGCACTTGCTATTAATTCATCTAGTTCTTCCTTGTATAAACAAGCACTCGATACCCGTATCTTTGCTCTTATCTGTGCAAGCCTGCGGTTGATATTATAGAGTGCCGTCTTGTTCTCATTACTCACGCTATCTAGGTTCTGTTCTACGTTTAGCTTTACTGCCGAAATCATGTCATTTGAATATCCGCAATCATCCACCACATATACAACTTTGTCGCGTGATGCTATACCGCCTCCACTTGACCTCTCTACCATTCTATTACCGCTTCCTCCACAACTACTACATCCCATATCAGCCTCTTTTTAGTTCCTCCTTTGCCATTTCATAAAACTTCATCGCTCCATCAATGTCACATTTTCTTATACATAAGTGCGCTAGGTCTAAAAAATACTTCACTTCCTGTAGCCACTTCTTTTTATCACTGTCACACATGTTACATACCATACCATATACTTTGTCGTCTATGTCACGTTGCAATTGGTCGCTTTTAAGCCAATACTTTTCTTTAGCAAATTCGCATCCATCACAGATGTAAATTCGTATCTTATAGACTCCATCAGCAATATCAACTAAATCTACATCCGCTAACTGATATGTGTAGTCCAATGAGTTACTATTGTACTCATGGTTAAAGTGCTTCGTAAAGTATTGTGTAATAGCTTTTCGTGAACCCGGAACAGTAATATCAACGTATGATGTTTCAGACTCCAAATGTTTCCAATCGGACGTATCTTGGATAAAAAGTTTCTTTGGATTATAAATGGGTAAAACCTCAAAATCCAAAACTGGTAATAAACTATTTAATGGACTTGACATTGGTTTTATTCTAGGTAATTACAACGAAATTTGGTATCGAATCAATGACTTCCTGTGAATGAATTTTTTCATTATACAATACAATCATTTTGTTTGGCTTTATCATTTTTATCACGAATCCTGCTCCCATATTCTGTGTTAATGTTGCTATTAATTCTGTTTGTGAAGAACATTTCCATTTTCCTATTTTAAAAGGATAAACTACTTCACTAACATCATCTCCATCTGAATCTCTTAACAAGATATATTTGAATGACAACTTATCATCTCCACTCAATATTCCGGCTAATACATCAACAACTTCCTTTGGGAACTGTGCCGACAGATTTTTCAAAGAACTCACATAACTGCTAAACTTCGACACTATCTTTTTTATCTATTTAATGGCGATGAGTTTTACTGCCCATCGCCACTTATATTTCCTTATTTCAAGTCGTTAAAGAAGTTAATCAACGCTTGGTTGTTTGCTTCCAAAACATACTGATAATTGAATGTTTCAGTAATCGGAGTATCCATGTTTATATTTGAGTCATAGCTCTTAGCTACTTCAACCAAAGCTACCGGGTACTGTTTATCGAACTCAAATTTGATTCCGTTGCCCAAGAAGTAAGCACTCACTTGACCTTCGTAACGAACTCCGCTTTGACGGTCATCGTTTTCAGCAACCAAGCTCCACAAATCATATCCCCAACCCGTTCCGGCTGTAGAAATACTAATGGTTGTACTCTCAATTGGAGTTTGAACAAACGGACTCTCTAAAAGAGTAGTATCGGTTATTGCATTTCCAATGAAGATGTTGATTACTGGTTTGATAACTCCAATTCTATCCGCTAAACAAACTGGAGGAATGAATTGATATGCCTTTTGTTTCAAGCTGATACCACACAAACAATCACTGTAAGATGCATCAGGCACTACAACGTTCCATAATTGTCCATCATAGTCATACGGTGCATCTGCGTAGTACAATTCAGTATAGCAGGCATCCTGACATACGATATTTGTATTTACAGTAGCGGTATAACGTCTGCGGCAATTAGCCGGAGCAGGGCTTGTGTTTTCTACAATTGTAAGCAATGGATAAGCAGCTCGTAATTCAGTCAATCGGCTAACACCATCACACAAGTCTTGCAAATCAATGAAGAAGTCCTGTGTTGAACGAGTACAAGTAGATGATAATACCCAAGCTACAGCACTAGCAGCAGCCAGAACACACATGTTCGTAACCTCTGTATCGTAAGTAATTATCGCGGTTGCTTTAGTTGCACTAGCAGCTAAAAATGTTACTCTGTTTGCATCTGATAGTAGCGTTGACAAAATAACAACATAAGTTCCCTTTGCAGAATTTTGTCCAACTTTAACAGCACTTCCTGTTACTGCATTCGCAAGTGTTTCAACTGTAGCAGATAAATCAGCACCAGCATCATCCAAAGAAACAGTGTATTTGAATCCACCATCCACAGTAGTTGAACCACTAGGACATGTTGCACAATCAAATAAAACAGTCAATGGATTAGTCGGTGTATATGCTGTAGGCAATGAAGCTGCCATAATCTGATAAACAGAACTTCCTCCACTTCGGCTCACACGCACTACCGGGTTTGAATAGGTTGCTTGGATTTTAGCTAAGTCACCATCGCTACCACTATCACACACTGTAAGCGTGTAAAAGTTAACGTTTGATGTCGAAGGCGCAGATACACAAGATAAAATAGGTGCAATTGAATAGAAGTCTTTCAATTTAGCAGTTCCTATTTGCAGGTCACGAAGTTGATTCACCAATTTAATTGTCGGTGTAGTACAATCTGCCGGAGTACAATCAGTTGGAGGGCAATCGCCATCAGCCAAAGGAACGTCAACGCTTACAATTGCCTTAAACTCATTATCCAAGACTCCAAACAGCGCCAACCCTTCACCCATCACAGTTACCTGAAAACTTGTTGATTTTCCCACTGTATATGGAAGTGATTTTATTTCATTCAATCCATCATAACCGATGATTATGTGGTTAAGCTGATTAGGCTCTGGATACTGAATGTCTTTGGCTTTTACACCATTGGCATTAAACCGAACCGTTTCAATTCTTTGGTTTGCACCCACGCTATTAATACCCGTAGTACGGCTATTTTGACCAACTACTAGTGAGAACTTAGCGTCCCCATACGAACCCTTAGTTAAGGGGTTAATATATTTACCAGTTGTGGTGTTTAAAAGACCAATTTGACCATTAGCCAATTGACCGCGTGTACCAGTTGTTTTAGGCGCTATCGCTCCTACGAACGTAACCCTACTTCTACCGTTGTGTAACATGTTGTTTGTTTTTTATTGTTTTTTTTTAAAATTATCTGTGTTTACTTAGTTTTATTCGTTTCTATGTGAAAAGCTGCTGCCCTATTAAGGATTTCATAACACAGCTTATCATCAAATTCTAGTCCTACATCTGCTACTCCGTAGCCCAAGCCTAAATCATCATCAATATCGAGTTTATCAACTCTTTTCGGGTATCTGTAGTAACTTAGGTTTACCTGTGTTATTACAAAACCTTCTTTGAAAACATTTATCCCATCATCTGCAATCACATAAGGCGTTTCTCTAAACGTATAGTCGGGTCTTAGGTTATAGTTGCTTAGTGTTTCTGAATTGTTTTTATCCTTTACTGGGAACATTGTCAGAGGAACATCAGCGCACTTACCATTAGTTACCAAACACGTAGAACTGCTTATGTCGAAGTAATCATCAGGCAACTTGAAAATATCGCGGTCTGCCTGTGCTACCTTAACCGTTAATGCCTTATTTGGTATCAGAAGTTTCTGAATATACCGAAGCATCTCCGGGTTATTGTTGAGCAATATTTGTCCGACAACATCTATGGTAGCCCGATTGATAAGCAATACTGCTCTGTAATCATCTAATGCAATCCCTTGATTCCGAATGTCCCGGTCAACGATTTGCTTTATCAGAACAATTACTTCATCTACAGTCATTTAAAGAACGTTTTTATGCAGTTACTAATGTGTCAACTACTTTATCTTTTTTCACTGTCTTTGCACCTGTTTTTGATTTGCGTTTTTTTGGCGCAACAAATGCCTTAGATACTATTTCTTTTCTTTCTACCAAAGCGCCTTGCGGTTTCTGTAAGCTGTCTACAGCCATTTCAGAAAAACGTTGGCGCAATTCTGGCTCTTCCAATATTTTATTTACCGCTTCTGTACGGGTTTTTCCCAAGTTCCAATTGCTCAAAACATATCCGTCATCACTGTGAGTAATTTTACCCTCATTGATAAGCGAACTTACTTGTGCAGTTACTACGATTTTAAGTTTCTCATCGCGTGAAATACTTACTTCGTTCTGGTCATTGATTTTAAGTGTAGTCAAAAACTTCGTAGAGTTCAAACTAACCTTAACCCACTCCTGAAACTTACCGTACATTTCAAACTCTTTTGTCTTCAATGTATTTTGATGTCCAACCTGAAAATAATTTAGGATGTCAACCAAAAACGATTTGTTCTCCTTCACCAATTTTGCAAACACCTGCATACAAGTATAAGCGTTTTTGGTGCTGTTCATAAAGTCAACTTCTGCTTCCTCTTGACACTCAATTACATATTGAGCATTTGGGAACAAACTGCCATCGCTTAATGAACGTGGACAAATTAACCCGGTTCTCATAGCCATACACACATCCAAAAACTTGTCGTCACTGGTAGTGTCTATGATAGTGTTATGTGCAAGTCCAAATTTCCAAGTATCGAATGCCGTATCTTGTCCATATACCGACTTGGTGTTTTTTACCAAATCTCCATAGACCAAATTCATTTTCTCAATATAATCTTTTCGGTCTTCAAGGGCTTGTTTTTTAGCCTCTGTAGTCATCCCTCTAAAATCAATAGAGGTCAAATCTATACCTAAATCATACTTGTCTAATACGGAAGGAATAACAGCGCAATCGCCACTAAATCCCTTGCTTACTATCCGGCTTAATCCCAAATCATGTAGCTCCGGTGGAGTATCACCATTAATCTTGTCAAGTATCACGTAAGTGTTTCCTTGAATTACCTCGAATGTCTTGTCTTTTCCGTAGTTGAATTTCATTGTGTATCTGTTTTTATCTATTATTAATTAATTATACTATTTGCTTCTTAGTTATACCCGTTACCTGCTGTTTGAGGCAAAATAACCAATACGTCACTTGGGTCTGATACTAATATAGAACCAGTTGTAAGTACGCTGAATTGGCTTTTAAGTCCGGTAGAAGAAGCTAAGTGTCCTTGTCCCATAAATGCGCTACCGTTGATGTCATTGGTAGAAATAAGTGGGCGTTGGTCTTTTACTAAGTAAGTGTTACCTCCTTTAGCTGCTTGTTCCAAAACTGCTTTTGTGTTGATTTCAATTCGTTTACCACGGCTTGTAAGATTCTTCAAGAAGATGTCTTTACAAGATGGAACGATTGCCATCCATGAAGTAAGCGAATCTCCATCTAACATCATAGAGGTTGTATCTCCCATAATGTGGTCGAAAGATGGCTCATGTGTCATTTCCAAACGTCCAATGTTCGGAAGCGGTGCTTGCATGATACGGATTGGAGTATAAGAATACCCACCGGAGTACGGTGTAAGTATTTTGCTTCCACCACCAAGCAAGTTACCATCTAACATGAACGTGTTGTTCGCTTTAAAGTAGTCACCATACATGGCTTCTACAGTCTGAATGAATCTTCGTCCGGCAGTCAACGGTATAGTAATCTCATCATAATGTAAGTTAGATGGATTGCCACGCATAATATACTCTGATGCTTCAATCAAAGCATATTTAAGCTGATTTTTTGTTTTGTAACGGATGATTTTTGCAAAGTTCAAGATTTGAGTCCAATACCCGGCATTTGAACGTACAACTCCATCTTCACCTTGATACTCAACAAAAGGTGAGAATATCAATTTGTGATTCTGGTGCTTAATCGCGGTTTTGATAGCCAAATATTTAAGCAAACTTGAAGTTCTCATTTTGCTGTTCGGCATGATAGCCATTTTACCACCGTCCATTTTATATGGAGCGATAATAACGTTCATATCTCCGAAGTCGTCACCATAGGTATCTGGTAGGTTAATGTTTTCAGTAAGCAAAGAACCTGCGATTTCTACGCTATCAGCATAAGCAGTCCAACCAACTTCAACACCAGTGTGTCCATCTCCGTAGAAACGTCTGGTAATTTCTTTTCCACCATTCAACGGGTCAATTCCACGCAATCTACGTGAGTATTCGCCTTGTGGGTGATTCGTGATAAACGCTTCACGCCCTTTCTGTAACCATTTGTTATTGAAAACTTTTACATTTTCAGATGGCAAGATAAACGGCACTTTCCAATGCGCACCATACGGTTGCACTTTATGGTCTGGAGAAACCATTAGAGAAGCATTCTTCTCAAATACGTTGAATGTAATAACAGTATATGGCTGTAGGTTACGATTAACCAATACCCAAATAACAGCACCGTCAGCACCCACTTCTGAATCACCTTCATGGGAGTCTTCTACCCGGATTTTGTCATCAGCGGCTTCAATCATTTGCTTGTACTCCAAAACACCATAAGGTGTAGGGAGAGTAATAACGTTGGATTTCTGCAACGGAATATTAATTAATGAAGATTTAGTAGCAGTCAACTGCTGAAATGCCACATAATTCGGCAATGACGTTTTTAGCTTAGAGCCGTCCGTCATATTATATAGTGTATCTACCTTTGCTAAGTCAGCAACAGTAAAGTCAGCTACTTTTTTTTCTTTTGAAATGAAAGATACTAATCCCATTCCGTTGTTGCCCAAATTGGTGCTGTCTAAAACCTGAATATTCGTTGCCATGTTATTTGTGTTTTATTTTAATGTTTGTTTTTATACGTAAATAAGTGTCTGTTCTTTTTTTACCGCAGTTGGTGTTATTTTTTCGTCCCCTGTTACTCGTTTCGTTATGAGTTTCTTAGCCCCGGCTTCTTCTGCTTTACCTTTGTACTTAGCTAAAAACTTATCCTTATCACTAAGGAACTCATATAACTCATGTACTAGTTTCGGATTTCCACGTGTCTTTAGATATGCGTTATCCAATTCCGTATTTCCATTAGCATCTCTTTTAAGCAGCGCATCTACAACTTTGCTTTTCTCTGTTGGTTTTAAGTCCTTAATGGCTTCTGATTCCAACAAATCTTTTTTATACTTCGCTACTCGTTCGTTTGCTTCTTTTTCTTTAGCCTCAAAAGCTGCTCTATTTGCACCTTGTTTTGCTTTAAGCGCTCCGGTTATTTCTACTTTAGCGGTTTCGGCTTCCTGTAGCTTTTCTTCTGCTGTTAGTTTAGTAATATACTTTTGAGCCTCTTCTGCTGTATCTCCGCGTAAGTGAACCCGTTTGGTATAGATGAGTCTGTTTTGATTCTCTTCATTTGCCTTCGGGTCTGTTGACTCGATTTCAACTGCATTAATCTCTTCTTGTTTCTGCTCAAGCAAAATATACTCCTTTACATTAAAGCCTCTGTCTTTTAATGACAGGTAATCTTTTTCAGATTCAGTTAAGCCCTTTTCAGCCTTGAACTGCTTTTGATGGTCAAGTATCTCTTTCCAAGCATCTGCATCTTCCGGTGTAACACCTTCTTCAAATTCAACTTCTTCCCATTCACCCATTGCTACTAGAGCATTATACTTTTCAGTATTAGAGAGTTTCGAGTAATCAGTAGGTAAAGAACGTTTTTCAGCATCTGCTGTTTCATCTTTCTTACCACCCTCTTCTGTAGTTTCAAAAAACTCATTAGAGAGTGTATTTGCTGCTTCATCAACTAGGGGCTTTTCAACCACTTTGTTTTTATCAGCGACTTCTTCTTCTTTTTTTACATCCGGCTTCGCAGCAGGTGTTTCTTTTTTTTCATCAACTACCGCAGCAGTCTTTGTTGTTTCGTCAGCTAGTAAATCCATTAAGACGGTATCGCCTGTATCGAAAATATCTAGTTTAATTGTTTCTGTGTTGTTATTCATTTCCATGTGACAAATTTATGTGCTTGTGAATTAATAAAAAGGTGTTGATTTTATTTGTTGGCTTTTTGCCGTCTTATATTCTGTGTTGACTTTTTTAGCATGTCGATTTCCTTGTTCGTCTTGTTAGTTTGCGCTATTGCCAAAGCATTATCAGATACGTATTTCTTGGCATTTATGTTCTCTTCCTTCACATTCAAGTCACGCTCTCTAAAATATTTCTCTTGCTCTTGATTTAATTTATTTTGTTGAATATCTGCTTCTGATTTTATACGTTTTGTATCCGCATTTGCCCCCTTTATCTGTAGGTCTAGTTCTTGAAACACGCGATTAAATGATTCTGAATCCTTTGCAAATCCACTTGAAAGAATAGCTTGACGTTTCAGCGCATATTGTTCTTTAATTTCTAGTAATTCTACTTCTTGATTATGCTCTCTAATATCTAAAGCGTTTTCTTGTTGAAACTGTTGGTCTTGTAACTCCATCTGGCGCTTATGATTTAGCTCTTCTATCTTTTGCTGCTCTTCTTTTTTTAACTTCAAATATTCGCGCAACTCTAATTGAGAATCTGCAAACTGAACCTCTATAACGTCTTCAACGCTTTGATTCATTGTATTCATGGACAGAACAGTAGCCTTCGCTTCATTAAGGGCTTTTAGTTGCTGACGGTCATTCTGAAAATATAACCTAAGCATCCGAAGTGGATAGTTTTCGTCTTTGAATTTCAGCAAATGTTTTATGCCGTCATCATCTACTAATTGTACTGTTGCATCACCATCATTGAATTTAACCCATTTAGCCACCTCACAGTGCATTGTACATGTACGTAACTCCAGTTGCGCGAAGTCATCAAATAGCGTATCTAAAGTGGCGTAAGTGGAAACATTTTGCGCTGGTTGTCCGTCCGGTGTTTTTACAATAGGCGCAATTTCTTCGCCTACATTTATTCCTATTTGCTGATACGCTAGTCGTTTATAGTATTCAGCTATTTGTAGTTTAGCATTTATGATGTTAGTCATGTCGGCATTGAACATCTGTATGGAACTAGATGATTTCTCATTGCCTCCTTCAAGATTTTGACTCGTTGCTTCTGTAGGTAATACGCCCCATTCTTTAATCAATGTGTAGATATTATCTAGGGTTTCATCTGCATCAGCGCCTTTAAACTTACTGTGCATGAAACGTAAGTCCATGTACAAGAAGACTCCAAGTTCTTTTTCCTGATATTTTTTAGCCTGATTCATATTGTAGGAATACAAGCCCATTAGTACCTTAACCCGTTTAGCAATAGAATCTGTAGTAATATCGCCACATACAGGCGCTAATACATCATTCATGCCTCCTTCGCCAAACACCTGATACGGCACTCTGTCGCCACCTACATAAATGTTGTCCTCTAGTTTGACATTATTTTTAGCCGATATTTTTGCACCCCATCGGTATTCCGGTTCATAGTATTGTATGTATTGACCAACTTCACCTCTTTGCATAAACTCACTAATCGACCACGGCTTCTTTTTGAATCCATTATCACGTAAATATCCTTTCTCAAGGTTTTCAGTCAAGTATTCTGTAATAACAGTACCAAACTCATCATAGCGCTTTAGCATATACATGAGTCTATAAGATAGCCAATAACCCTCTGTATAGAGAAATGTATTTAAGCCTCTACGGTATTTGTCATTAGAATTAGTTGTGGTTATGAAGTTATTCACCCGCGTTCCCACAGGAAAACCAAATTGTTGTAAAAGAACTTGGTTGGCAATGTCTTCAACATAATTATCATAAGGCGCGATAACAACTTCATTACCCAAGCGTAGTGCTGCATCTTGTACAGTATAGCTGTTTCGATTAAGCCCATACGTGGCATTAGACTGCGTTATTTGGTCAATTTGTTCTTTATTCAAATAGTGACCAATACGCTGAATTATTTCATTCGATGTAAGTTCATCCTGAAAACCAATTATCTCACACTTTTCAGCCTTTTTATTACTTAGTGGTGTCTTATGAAATACTTGCCAAAAGCCCCAATATTCCGGTCTGTAATAATCCAAACCTACACGTTCGTGCTGAAAACATTCACCATACAATATACGGTCTTTGAGTTTATTCCTGTTTAGTTCAGCCATGTTAAACCTAACATAGTCATCTTCGGTTATTCGCTCTGCAAATTCTTGTATCTGTAATCTAAATGGCTTACCCCGTAGTTTTTTGATAAAGTCCGGTGTATTCTGCTCGTACATCTGCTGTACCTGTTGTTGGTACGCTTGATATTCCTCCTCTGATGCGAAGTCATTTTTAAAAACATCAAAGCCCTGTTCTATTAGGCGCTTATCCATTTTCTGTTTAAGCGCCTCATCGAATGTCTGCCAAAATCTTTTGGTCATTTCATCCTGAAACTCATTTTGAGAAAACTCATCTACTGCATCACAAATAACCTTGTGTGAAAGTTGCTGATATTTTTGAACAACAATATCTACTATATTTCGTAAAAAGTCAAAGTGCATAATACCTGAATCCTCTAGTGAATCCAAAATATTTGCATCAGGCATTGCCTGATTTGCAGCCTTTACAAAAGACAGTGCTTCATCGTAGCGCACGATGATTTGTCCTTCATACATACGCGCAATATCCCCGTATTCACGCATCTTTAAGCCATACTGCTCGTATCCGATGTTTTCCATCGTATCAATACATCGCTCCTTAAACTCTTCATCCTTTTCGCTTTCGGGAATAGTTTGTTTAGGAAGTTCAGTAAAGCCGTATGCGAGAGGATTTATCACTCAACTGGTATTTTTGTTTCTATAAAAATATTGCTACCGGACTTTGGAGATGCAGTTTTTTTAGCCATCAGATATATTTCAACCTCGCCAAATTTATTGGCTGGCAACTTATTTATCTCTTCCATTTTCAGTGATAATTTAATGGTAGAATTAATGTTTGTTTTATCCTGTGGGTTATACCAACCCTGACCATAATAAATCCTTTCTTTGCTTTCCATTAGCCACCATTTTTGTCAAAATTATGGGAATCATTCATATTTTACTATGGCATTATTTTATTTGTTGAACTTTTAGTTGTTTTAATGATTTATTTGTTTATATTTGCCGTTAAATAAATGACATGAATACTGCACAACGTAAATTTTTAATAGAGCGAATGCAGCAAAAAATAAATTATTTAATGCAGATAAGATTATTAAAGCAGTAAATGACCTTAAAGGTGAACTTAATAAGTAATGTTAATTACTTTCGTTTAAACACTAAACACACCCACTTTCCTGCGAAAATTACTAGGCATCCGGGTCAACGGTGGACGCTTTGGAGTATTGTCGTGTTGAACTGAATTTTCGTCTTTGAATTTTGGGATTATGAATTTTGTGTCGAACCACTCATTAAGCCCCAAAGCCAATTGGAACGCCACTCTACGGTCAAAGTTCTTGTACTTTTCTGCCTGTATATATTCTTCCAATAGCATAGGGTCTGTTATCATTTCCATACCAACACGACCAACTACCTCCTCTTGACTATCACTATCATAGTTCATATCATAGGGCTTACATAGGTAGTTCATTTCACAGCCATCCAAGTAAGCTATATTTTTTGCCGGTGTACGTGAGAATCCAAGTTCACTGATGGTTTGTGTATCTGGGTTTTGTTGTTTCGCAATAGCAAGTCCTTTTTCCAAGTATATGGTAGTTGCTGATTTACGGTCTAAAAACGATTTAAAGCTACCTAAATCCTCTAATTCAGCTAAACATCTGGCATTATATAGTTTTAGTAGTAAATAAGCCTGATTATTGAACGTTTCTTGAATCTGTGGACGTGATACATACCATGCTACTAGTTTAAGTTCACCCCCAAAGCGCTTTAGTATATATACTGTACCCAAAGACGGTGAACTTTTAGTTATGTCTTGTTTATAACAGTCCATCCCCGCAACATAGGCAGCAAATGGTGGATTTATACTAATTGGTTCTTCACAAATAACTACCGGAGCATTCCAAGCGCCACCCGCAAATGGGAACTTATCATAGGGTTTATAGTTTGACTCATTTACAATAACCTTTTTATTTATTTTGTCCTCTGTGAGCCAAACATGCTTATACTTGATTTTGCCATCTTTCACCATATCCTGTAGCATTACTTGCGTTTGTCGCGCTAATGCTGTATCGAACTTTGATGATTCACCATATTTGAAACAGTCTTCCGGTTGGAATGGTAAAAACATGCTGGTCATATTTCCTTCTTCTTCACCCTTATTGTATGCGCTTGTAATTAGCTGTTTACATGTTTCAGTAGCGGTAGCAAAATCAGTAACTTCTATTTTGAATCCTTCAAGTTCATCTAATTCATCTGGTGTAAATTCGCATTTTAGATAATCGCTGAAATTGATTGTCTTCTTTTTCCCTGCATACATGGACATTTGACATGGTACGAAAAATCCTATTTTCTTATCTGATATTTGACGATACTCAAATCCATTTACTGTTTCTGCATATTCCAGTGGATTACAAACATAAAATCCATTCACATTTGCATTTAAAAAGTCGCCTTCACAGTCTTTTGATTGAGTAACGCTACCGCCTGTGCCTGCAAGGATACTGCTACACGATAATCTTCCATCAAGTGTTGCAAGTGCCGGAAGTAATGATGTAAACTGCGTAGAATAACTTTCTTTACCTACCTCATCAAAAAACACTTCAATGTACTTACCCCCGGATACTTTCTGACTTTTACCTTTTTTTGAAGGCTCTAGGTTTACGTGGGTTACAGATGAGAAGTCAATATCTTTACTATTTGCGCTTAGTTTTATTTTCAAAAACATTACCGGACTAGTATCTCCAATAGCACCAATCTTTTGAATGTCCTCAAAACACTCCGGTCTGTTTTTAAAGTTTACGTCATAAGCATCCCTTATGTGATTCAAATCCGATGATGATAATCCGGCAACTAAACTATTGGAGTCTTTAAACAACAATGTTCTCCATGAGATTCGAGATGCAGCTAAAGCAGTTTTACTGAAACGTCTTGTACCCACTGCCATGAAGGAGGCAAATTGCTTTTGAGCCTTTAGATAATAGTATTCAAAATACCATTCATTATCCCTGAACATTGGATTAATGATTTCAGTTTCGGTTTCACCCGTAACTTCATCAATCATATTCACTGACAGTTTGAAGAAGTTAATGTGATAGTAAAGCCAACCGCTAAAGTAAACACCACCACACCATAGTCCTGTTTTGCAATAAGACAGGTGTTTTAGCCAAAACTTATTATATTCTTGTGGATTTCGCTTATCCGGTACTTTTTGATTTATAAACCAATCTCTGTACGCCAAATTAGCTGGTTGATTAATTGATTTTAAATCTGTGTTAATCAAAATATCCGTAAATGGATTTAAGTCTTTACCACCTCTTAATTTACCCAAACCTTTTTCCTCTATCTCTATACCAATACTTCGTTCCAAGTTAAGCATCATTTCACCTACTTGGTCTATCATTTTTGCCTGAAAACGACCCTCTTCATAACGGTCATCATCTACCTCAATTTCTGTCCAATCAATATTTCGGATATTGTTTTTCAGCTTTTTAAGCATTGATTCGTATGGCTTATGAAGCTCCCTTTGAAGTGCTATATTCTCTTCAAACTTATATCCGTTCTGTAAATCTTCTTCGTAACGACTCACATAGGCTTTATGCTTATCCAAAAACAGAATTGTTTTGTCAAGCGATTTTGTCATGTCCTTTTGAAACCTTCCTTCTTCCTGTCGTCCTAAATCTGCATTTTCATTGCTATTTAGTGACCAATCCGTGTCTACAATGTATGTTCGACATCTACTAGCATAGACATCGCATTGTAAAATCAGGTCTTTAATCAGTTCTAGTGTCTTTTCGGCTGTTTTCAACTTTTGTTGTTAAGTTTGTAAATATTCTTTTCAACAAATCTAATATTATTATGTTTACTGCAAGATTCCACAGATAAACAACCCACAGAGAATGCAGAAAACAATCGTAGCCTTAATAATCTACAACAGGCTTAAAAACCTAAAACTGTGGCTACAATGCTGGCAACAGTGCGACAAACCAGATACACAGTTAATCGTAATACACAATTCAGACCGGGAAGAAGACTCAATACCATATAGAGTTGAATGCGCTAAGTATAATGTTCAATTAGTAGAGCGAACTAACATCGGTATGGACATCGGTGCGTTTCAGGATGTTTGCTTAGAAAGACTAGATTATTTCCCGAATGATTGGGACAATTTACTTTGGGTTACTGATGACATAATACCAATGTGTAAGGACTTTGTACAAAAGTATATTGATGCACTAACTGTACCAAATGTAGGTGCTGCTTGTTTGGAAATATCGCGTGAGGTAAAAATGCACATACGTACTACCGGGTTTATAATTTCAAAAGAAACTAGCAAGCAGTTGACTTTTGGAGTTGATAAAATTACAACACTTCAACAATGCTACGAATTTGAACACCAGAGCGATAATAGTTTTCTGGAGCAGATAAAGCAAATAGGCAAAACACCTGTACAGATTACAAAGTCTATTGCTGATGGTTATATGTGGAATGTTGGCAATCGTAGTGAATTAAACCGATGGGATGAGTTCAATAAAATGTTTTACAATATTGTACGCGAAAAAGATAAAGTAACTTTTATCTGTCCAATTTATAACCGTTTCCCGGAAATAGTTTCATCGCTAATAAATCAGACGCATCAAAACTGGCAACTACTGCTAATACACGATGGAGTAAATACGAGTGGTTTAAAAAAGGTACTTGATGCTATAAATGATGAGCGTATCACTTTTATAGAGCGACCTACAAGACAAGAACAATGGGGGCATCCACTTAGACGGTGGGCATTACATAACATTGATGAACTAGCACCGGGTACTGATTATGTAGTTGTAACAAACGATGACAATCATCATGCACCAACGTATATTGAATCACTACTCAATGGCTTCAAAGACAATGTAAATGCTGTAGCAACATATTGTTCAAGGTTTGTTCATGGTTATTTGAGTAATCAGTTTGATGGAACGTATAGATTTGGTATAATTGACAGCCAATTAAAGCTAGGTTATATTGACTGCGCGTGTGTTCTGATTCGCAAAGACATTGCAAAACAACAAGGTTGGAGCGATATGTCACATAGTTCTGACTGGACATATTTTAAAGGCATAATTGACAAACATGGCAGTGATAAATGGGTGAAGGTGTTGGGGTGCTTATTAGTTCATAATTAAATTATAAATAAAATGTGTACAGTTTTTTGCTCAAGAAATAAATGTAACTCTCCTAGACCAAAAACATATATCGACTCCACTATTGGATGGATATGTGATGAATGTAAAGAAGAATTTAAACTCTATCTGGATAAGCTGCAAATTGTAGCAACTACGGAGAGTGATATTAAAAACAATTTGGAAGTTTTTATGGTAACACGTAAAGGCGATTATAATGAAAAAGCAGAGAAGACAATGACAGTTGATTATTTTTTTAAAGAACATACACGATGACAGAACTTGAATCTACCTATATTAAATCTGTTTTTGACCGCATACAAGTTGCACTAAACAAAAATATTTCACTGGAAGAAAAGAGTGAGTTATGGGATTGGTGCTACTCTCATAGTACACAGGTTGAAATCACAATTGAGAACCTAGAAAACATGGCTAAAAACAATCTTACTTGGGGATTCTTTGGTGGTACTGTTTCAGTGGATAATCAAGATTCAGTCCTAAAATTAGCAACCGCTTTAGGTGTGTTTGGAGTTCAAAATCTAGAGGGAGGTAAAAATCATACTCCAGTAGTTAACAATCATTCTCTATCTTGTTCAGAGATTTTAGATAAAATACAAGATAAAATTGGATTCAAAATACAATTGCCCAAATTTATTGGTGGAAGAGATGTGCTAATGACATCTTATGGCGTTATAACAGACCGCCATTGCCATTATTTATGGGTTATGAAGCGTATCATTGAACTGTTTCCTGATAGAGATACCCATATAGTTGAAATTGGTGGTGGATTAGGTCTATTAGGCTACTACTTAGACGCTTGTGGATATAAGGACTACACAATAATTGATTTAGCCCGTACAAGCGCATGTCAGACTTATTTTCTAGCCCGTAATCTACCACATAGAAAACTCATTTTGTCCGGTGAAAGCGAAAATCCTTTTACCATTTTTGATTGTGAAAATATTAAATTATTACATTCAAGTGATTTTGCTAATATTGAACCAAACACTTTTGACCTAATGGTGAATATGGATGGACTTACTGAAATGACAGTAAGTGAGGCTACTAAATATATGCAATCTAATTGCGCACCTACGTTATTAAGTGTAAATCATGAAATGAATGACTACCGGGTGTGTGAAATTAGTGAACCAAATAAAAAACTTGTTTATCGTTATCCTTTTTGGATACGTGATGGGTATGTAGAAGAACTTTATCAAACAAAACAATAAAAATAAACAACGTGGGTAATCATCGAGAAAACGAAATCGGAAGCAAATCTTTTACTATTGATAAATGCAGAATTTGCGGTAAAGATGAATTAAAAAGCTATTTGAATTTAGGTATGTTGCCTCTAGCAAACAATCTAGGAGAAACCCGTGAAGATGCGATTAGCAAAGACTGTTTCCCGCTTAATGTTTTGTTTTGTCCCAACTGTAGCCTATCACAGTTATCAGAAGTCGTAGACCCGCGTGTACTGTATAGTCACTATTTGTATCGCAGTGATATGAGTCAAGGTTACATTAACCATTGTAAACAAATGGCTTTAGACTTACGCAAAAAGTACAACATCATTGATAATGTTTCTTTCGTTGTTGATGTTGCCGGAAACACAGGAACACTACTGGAGCAATTTAGAGAACTGATGCCAAATTTGAAAGTTCTGAATATTGACCCGGCTAAAAATCTTGCTCCAATTTGCCGTAATAAAAAGATTCCGGTACTAACTGAATTTTTTTCTATTAACTCTGCAATGGATACGTTTCTAAGTTATGGCAAAGCCGATATAATAACAGCGACCAACGTTTTTGCACACGTAAATTCTGTTAGAGATTTCATATTATCTGCTAAGTTCCTTTTGCATGTAAATGGCGTATTAGTGCTAGAATTTCCATACATCAAAGACTATATTGATGACCTAGAATTTAGCACAAGTTATCACGAGCATCTTTCTTATATAGGCATCACACCACTCGCGCTTCTTTGCAAAGAAACTGACATGAAAATCATTTCTGTAGAAAAACAGGATATTCATTGCGGTACAGTTAGGGTTGAAATAACTCATAATACATCAAATAGAGTAATTGAAAAATCAGTAGATGAGTTTTTAAACTTGGAAGAAAATGAAGGCTTCAACAGCATATTAAAATACATTGACTGGCAACTGAATGTAGATAATCTAGTGGATGAATTAAAATCTACTGTCTACAAAATAAAAGCAGAAGGTAAGACTGTCGTTGGTTTTGCGGGAAGTGCGAAAGGAAACACACTGCTTAATGCCTGCGGATTCACCGATAATGAAATCAGTTATATTGTCGATGATACACCAGAAAAACAAGGCAAATTCTCTCCAAAAACAGGTATTAAAATTGTTTCTGTAGATGAACTAAAAGTCAATAAACCGGATTATATTCTGATACTGGCTTGGAACTTTACAGAAGAAATTATTAAGCGCCTAGATGGTTTATATGATGGAAAGTTCATAATTCCTGTGCCGGAGGTGGTGATTCGCTAGTAGTATGTAAACCTACAAGTGATGGAGTCCTAGATTCATCTTTTAATTCACTTATCGGGACGTGAATTTTAAATTCCACGGATACTATATTTTCTGGTTTTTTGTATCGCTCAAAATAAAATACCACAGGTTTAATATCCTCAATCACCAACCCGTAGCGTTTAGAAATCTTGTATTGAGTATTTATTTCGTTCAGATGCTTCATAAAGCCTTGTATTAGCGAGCGAAACTCTTCTAGGCTCATGCTATGCTTATTTATATTGCAAGATGCACAAGCGGGATTATAATTACCATGATGCTCATTCTGTGGATGGCGAACACTAACAACCGCACCCGTGTAGTAATCAGTATTTCTTCTAATCGGCTCGATATGGTCAACGTGCCAACCTTTCTGCAACTTTTCACCACAGTAGGCACAATGACCTTCATATTTATCGAAAACTTGTTGTCGCTCAATTTTTGTCATTCCATAACTTTTTCAAACATCTCAAAAGTGCATTTAAGCCGACCATTCCAATCGTTAAGCAATGAGTTATTTTCACACACTTGTTTGCTAATTCTCTCAAACTGACCTTCTTCCATAAGTTTCAAAATAGCCTCTTCATAATCAAGCGGAAATACAGCCCCGATGAAATTATTTATCTCCTTCGCCATGTACAGTGGACTGCCAATTAATACACAACCTTTTATTGAACCCTCGTTAATTTTTAATGCTGATTTGCAAATATTAAATTGATTCTCAACTAGTGGTTGCAAAACAACGTCAATTTCGTCATAAAGCTCCATATAGGAGTCTACTGGCTTCCCACCTAGCACAGTAACCTTTAAGTTCTTTTTGCGCGTAAATAGGCTTACAATGTCGTCCCATATTTTATGCTTTTCGTACCCGGAAATTACAAACTCACAATTAGCAGCAATTTCTTTGTTTGCAGCTAAACGGTTTATTACAGGCTTTAGTAAAGCCCAATCCTGATAATGTGACCATGAGCCAATAATGCCTATACGTAGTTTACCACTAAATTGTTTTTCTAATGGTTTCGGTACAAATTGACCTTCGCCAATTGGCAAAAAGTTTGGTAAACACATTCGATTCTCTGCAAAGTCACCAAGTTCATCTGCAATAAGCAAGTTTGTTGCACTCACGAAGTCAGAAAACTTAACTAATTCTGCCCACTCTTGAATATAAAAGGAATGCGTTTCGCACTGAATGGTTTCATCAAATGCGTTAATCCACTTGAATCCGTATTCATTTCGCCAAGCCTTTAATTGGTCAATACTAAATGGAGTAAACCAGTTATTATAAACGATGTCAATATCGCTAAATGCTTCAACAAGGCTTTCTTTTATTTGGTCAAATGATAGCAATTTTAGTTCAATTAGACCTTGTGCCTCAAGTGCCTTTAGTGGCAGTTGGATTTGATGATAACGGCTTCCTTTGCCGTCTACTATACCTAATACGCGGAGTTTTTTATCGTTCATTTTTGTTTGTTTTTTCACTTTCCGTTTAGTGGTAAATCAATTGAATTATAGTATTCCCGTATTTGTCCACCAATCTTTTTATCCGTTGCAGCCATCCATTCACGGTCACGCGGTATGTCGATGTAAAATATTCGCCTTTCTTTTGGTATAAATCCAAATGCTTCATTGTCGAAATAGTTATTCAAGTATGCTTGTTTAGCAGCCTTTACTATTTCTAAGTCTTTTTCGTCAATGTTAGTCAAGTATGCCATTTGACGAAGGTTCTCAATAATTTCTTCATCCGGTAGTGTAATAGCCTGAATAATATTCATAGCCCACTCATTTACATTCATTTTCTGAATATCGTAATCGTATTTAAGAGTTGAAAATATTGAACCTGCAACTTTCTTAATCAATAGTTTTTCCGGTGCAGATG
>Ga0194059_1000270_pt1 | contig 25224 bp, 31 predicted proteins | sample SepL6211m_MetaG_FD_163426 | JGI IMG/M metagenome (GOLD analysis project Ga0194059, IMG submission 163426) | Anoxic zone freshwater microbial communities from boreal shield lake in IISD Experimental Lakes Area, Ontario, Canada - Sep2016-L626-11m | ecosystem: Environmental > Aquatic > Freshwater >... | reverse complement strand
CAGACAAATTAGATTTACTAAATAGCTATATTAAAAAGACTTTACTGATTTATGTAAAGTTAGGGGGTGTAAGCCCCTGACCCCCTCTGCAGAGGGGGATTTTAAAGGGGCAATATACTTTCTGAAAATAAATCTAGTCTTCGTTCAAATTACAAAACTATCATTATACCCATTTTAAGGGCTTGAGTTCGGCTATTTCCCCCTCTCCAGAGGGGGACAGGGGGTGTTCTGAGTGAAACCAGCGTCCGCTAGGACAACAAACTGGGCTAGCTGGTTGATTACTAGCTATAGTGCGGTGCGGGCGTAAGCGAAGAAAACTCAGTCAGCTTACACTTACTTTACCTTTTTAAGGAAGAATCTTTGTCCTTGCTCTTACTTGCCCTCACCCCGGCCCTCTCCCATTGGGCGAAGGAGTTTTAATTACCAGGTAACTAAAAGCCCCCTTTAGTAAAGGGGGTTGGGGGAATCTTGTATTTCCTTGGGAGGATAAAACCGTCCCCTACGTTATATTACGCTTAAGGGTATTGACAACTCCAATCGCCTAAGTTAAACTTAAACTACAAACTTAAAGTTTAACTCTGTTTATGACTACGATTACTGCCTTACAACTACGAGACAACTTAGCTAAAACTCTGGAAGATATTTCTAATTCTGATGAGGAGGTTTTTGTTACTTATAGAGGAAAGACACTCGTTAAAATTTCTGGAATTAAGAAAAAAAAATCTAAAACAAAATTACAAAAAAAATTGGAGTATTTTGATACTCCTGAATATATTGAAGAGTTGAAAAATTACAAATCATTGCCAGAGTTTGATGAAGCTAATCCTCACCAAGAAAAAATTAATTTAAGAAACTTAAGATTAAAAAAATATGAATAGAAGCTGTTTAGTAGATAGCAATATTGTCTTGGATATAATTGAGAGAAGAGAAAGATACTTTGCCGTAAAAAAAATCCTTGCCAGTTATGATAGCTGCTATATTTCAGTAAATTCCTATCTAAACTTATTCTACGTACTTAGAAAAACCCTTAGAGATAAAGAAAAAATTATCAATGCAACGAAATTTTTAGACTTATTAGATGCAACGAGCGAAGCCTGCAAAGAGGCAGTAATTATAGGTCAAATCCCAGATGATATAGAAGACTGTTTTGAGCTATCGTTGGCTAAAAGTAACGACTTAGACTTCATCACTGCAGATAAAAAAATTACTTCAAAGTACAGCGGTTTTTATAAAAGTATAACTCTCGTTCAGTAATTCTACTTCCCTAATTCATCCAACACCCTTTCTGCCTCAATCTTCTTGATTTCTTCAATAATATCTCGAATACCTCCTTCTAAAATTGTGGGAAGTTGATTCCAACTTTGATTATATCTGTGATCGGTAACTCTATCTTGGGGGAAATTGTAGGTCCTAATTTTTTCACTTCGATCTGCAGTGCCTACCTGCTCTCTTCTTTCTGCCATTTCTTCAGCGTGTTTCTTTTCCTCGTAAAAATCAAACACACGACTAGTTAATACTTGAAGTGCTCTGATTCTATTCTGTTGCTGGTTTCTTTCATCTTGACTCTGAGCTTCAATTCCCGTTGGTAAATGCTTGACTTTGATGGCTGAATAAGTTGTATTTACACTTTGTCCTCCAGCACCCTGACTGGTTGAAGCAGTGATTTCTACTTCTTTTAAATCTAGTTTAAATTCATTATTTTCCTCAATCAAGGGCATTATAGCGACTGATACTGTGGATGTATGAATCCTGCCCTGTTTTTCCGTTGTGGGAACTCTCTGAACGCGATGGACGCCTCCTTCATATTTAAACCAGCTGTAAGCTCCTTCACCTCGAATTTCAGCAATAACTTCTTTAAAACCGCCCAAACTATTTTCAGATTTGGAAACCACTTTTAAATTAAAGCCTAGTTGTTCGCAAAGTCTGGAGTACATTCTCAAAAGATCAGCGGCAAAAAGAGCACTTTCATCACCACCAGCTCCTCCGCGGATTTCTAAAATAATATTGTAGTCATCGCGGGTATCGGTAGGGGCTAGATAACTTAACAGTTTAGCTTCCAGTTTAACCAATTCTTCCTTCATTTCAGTGTTATCAGCTTCGGTAAGCTCGATCATTTCAGCTTCAGACTTATCAATTTCTTGCAGGAGTTTGTCATTTTCCTCAATAGATTTTTCTAACACTTCGATCCTTTTTGCTAGGTCAGCTTGCGGCTGTAGTTTTTTTTGTTCTTTAGAAAGTTTGATTAATTCGGCGGTGGTATTTGTTGAAGCTAATTTCTGATTTAGATTGTCGTACTGGCTAATTATTAGAGCTAAGGGAAGGCGAGACATATTTAATAATACAATATTCTCAGTTACGCTGATTTTTGGCAAGCAAGCCTTAATTTAGACCTAAGCATTACCTGAATTATTTAATAGTTGTTATACGGTTAAATCGCTTAAGCAGTGGGCAAAAATACTATTATTTTACTTATTATTTTAACTTGATTTAACCTTTTTCAATTTCCATTGTATTACTTTCCAGAAGCTAATCTTTAAAAAACTTCTAAATAATATACAATATGTTCTACAAAATATTCACCCCAATTATGGCCGTTTCGATGGCTTTTACAGGTTTAATTACCACTACAAATGTAAAAACTTTTGCTCTAACAAGCGATTCTAAAGCAAGTATTAGTAGTATCCGAGCCGAAAATCAAGCTCAAAAATGTGATAAAGTTACAACCAGGATCAACACTCAAATTGAAAAGTTTAATGCTAATAAAGACAAGCATATCCAAAATTACCAAAATACCAAGGATAAAGTAACTGATATGGTTACTAAGGTAAAAAACGAAAAAGGTGCCGATACTACAAAGCTTGAAGCAGATTTAAAAACCTTGGATTCTAAAATTCAAACTTTTGCTTCTGACTATGCTACATTTATCAAAACTTTAGAAAGCACCAAAACACTTGCTTGTGGTAATTCTGATGGTGAATTTAAAAATGCACTAGCTTTAAGCCGAACTCAGCTAGCAACATCTAAACAGGACTCAGCTGACATTCGAAGTTTTATCAAAGATACAATCAGACCTGATGTACAAGCAATTAGAGATCAAATCAAAGCATAATTGATATGACAAATACTCAACCTAACGCCAACAAAGCCCTATATATTAGGGCTCTGGCTGTTACAGCAATACTCGTTTTGGTTCTTGCTGTAGCTGTAACATTTTATTATAGAAACAATCAATCCAAAGCCAAAGATACGGTTAAGACAGCAATCGAGTCTATAGATAAAAATCAGCAAAATATTTCCGAGGACGATTTCGACACTTCAGGCTTATCCGACGATTCGCTAGGTCTAAACACATCTTCAAGTTCGAGTAGTGTTCAAACAAACAGGCAACAAGCAGATAGCACACTTTCCCAAATTGACCAAGCTTTGGGACTCGACCCTACAAATGATTTTTCAGACCAGGGTTTGGCAGAAGCAGCCTTGACCAACTAAGAAAAGGTGTTGACTAGAGTTGGGTTCAAATTGATATAAATTACATTGTGACTGATCAAGAAATTATCAAGTTAACTCTGGAAACAGACAAAGAAAATTTTGCATATTTAGTGGAGCGTTATCAAAGGCAAATTTTAGCTTATATTTCTAGACTTTTAAATTTTAATCAGACCAATACAGAAGATGTAGCTAGTCAGACTTTTATGAAGGTTTATATAAATTTGGCAGCTTACAACCACACCTTAAAATTCAGCAGCTGGTTATACAGAATTGCTCATAATGAAGCTATAAATTTTTTAAAAAGCAATAATAAGCACCTTAGTTTTGATCCACAAAATATAGATTTTCACGAAATTGGTGATGATAAAGACCCCAGGATTATGAGTAGCCAAGATTTGCAAAAGTACCTTGATAAACTAAGCGATTCAGACAAAAATATTCTAACCTTATTTTATCTTCAAGAGTTATCCATAGCTGAGATTGCTGAAATTTTAAAAACCACAACTGGAAGCGTAAAATCCAGACTGAGCCAAGCTAGAAAAAAAGCCAGGCAATTATTATGACAGAATTTTCAAATTTCACTCAAAAAATTCAAACTCAGATTAAGTCTCTGGAGCCGATTAATCCCTGGTGGTTTAAGCTTCGCAGCTTCAGCTTAGGTTTGATTTTAAGTTTGTTGGTTTTGGTGTCAATCTATGGACTAAGTTTGTTTATTTTTGATCTTCAAGGACTGCAAATTCTAACCGAGTTTAGCAGTTTAGGGCTTAGTGATTATCTCAGTTTACCTTTATTCGAAGTTTTGGTTTTGGCTCTAATACTTGGATTTTTAGGCTATTTTTTATATAGACAAACTGATTGGTTTGGGGTTAGGCATAGCAGAATTTTGCTAGGCAGTATTTTAGGTTTTATCCTAATAGGAAGCTTTGTTTTTATTAGTCTTCCTGTAAGTAGTCAGGTTTTAGACCATACTCAAAACGTTGTTGATGCAATCCCTTATCGAGCAAACAGGCTGGAGAAAGTTCAAACAAAACTTCAGGATAAATCAATTTTTGTAGGTAAAGTAACCAAGATTAATCTAAGAGAAAAAACTTTTGTAGTTAAAAACCGATTTGGTGAAAAAACTTTTACCGTTGAAAAAATAAAGGATCTGCCAAAGAAAAACGAGCTGGTGGCTGTTAAATACGAACAAAATGGAAACGTCTATAATGTTAAAGAAGTTAAAAGATTAACCTTGGCTTTGGCTAAAAAGTTGATTAAATTAAGTGAAGAATAATTCATAGAATGTTTAACTTATTATCTCTGAATGCACATATTGACACTAAATGTATTTTTAGTTAGTATATATCTATATGGCTACGCAAACAAAACAAGGCTTTGTCAGAATAACTTTAGATGAAAATCTTTCGAGAGCTATTGATTTAATCCAGCAAGAATATCCCTTATTGAGTACTGCTGAAGCGGTAAAATTAATCTTATCTCGAGGGCTAAAGCTGAAAAGACCAAGTCTAAGCAGCATTTTAAGTAATTTAAAACAGACCAATCCAGTTCAGAAAGATCTGACCGAAGATGAAATGTTTACAGAATGGGAAAAATTTAACCAAAAAATCTAGCATGATCTACAAGATTGTTTTGGATACAAACGTGATTTTTTTAGCCCTGGCTTTTGATAAAATGGTTGAGGAGGTTTTTCAGTCTGTAATTGATAATAAAGACAAGTATTTGGCCTATAGGAGTTTAGAAACCCAAGGTGAGCTTGAAGAAAAACTCAAATCCAAAAAGTTTTTGAAATATAGAAATTTTAGTGTCGAGCAAATATCAGAGGTTTTAGAATATTATTATGAAAATACAGTTTTAGTAACCTCACTTTTTACTGTTTCAAAGTCACGAGACCCCAAAGACAACAAATTTCTAGAACTAGCTAAAACTGTGCAAGCTGATTATCTGATTACTGGTGATAAAGATTTGCTGGTTTTGAAGGAGTTTGAGGGGTGTAAGATTTTGAAGCCTGGGGAGTTTTTAGCAATATAAAGGATTGACGAAATACTGATTTTCAGATGATCTGAATATATGACTTTACAAACTACAACTAGAATCGGTAAACGAGGTAGCCTAATTGTACCAAATTCAATTCGCCAGGCAACCAATCTAAAAGATGATGATACTGTGATAGTTTCTGTCGATGATGATGGCAGGATTATTATTACACCAGCAATGACACTTCCGCTTGAAGTATACTCATTAGAGCGAAAAGCTGAATTTCTTTTGTCTAATACGGTTGATGAAGATGATTACAACGAAGCTGTTTTGGAGGTAAAAAAGATGGGGGTTGATCCGAAAAAAATAAAGCATTATAGGCCGTAATATGAAGGTATTTTTAGATGCAAATATACTGTTTTCTTTAGCTTGGAAACAAGGTTCTGGACTTAATAAATTATTTGAGATTGAAAATGCAGACTACTTTACTTCGGGTTATGCTAAAACTGAAGCTGAAAGAAACTTACCAACTTTTGAGCAAAAAGATAGGCTCGAAATTGTTTTGAAACATGTAAAAATATTTCCCACAAACACTAATTTTGAAAAGATTAAAGACATAACTTTAAAAGAAAAAGACTTACCGATTTTGAATGCCGCCATAGAGCTAAAATGTGAATACTTAATTACTGGAGATTTTAGGGATTTTGGACAATTTTATGGACACAAGGTAGAAGAAGTGATTGTATTACCGCCGCGAGAGTTTTTAACTATATTTTTGAATTAATGTTCAACCTTTCACTCCACAACTGGCGTTGCTTTACCTCCCAAAAGTTTCAAATCCCTACCCGATCTTTTATTTTGATAGATGAAAATGGCAGCGGTAAAACTAGTTTGTTATCAGCCGTGTATACACTATTTTGTAAAAAACCGTGGCCTGGGACTAAGTTTGCTGATCATCTTTTATCTGGCTCAGGCTACTTTGGAATCACTACCGATTACCCAGATTTTTCTTTTACAGGACAAATAAATCCAAGTGGTAGGCTGTCCACCAAATACGAAAAACCAACGGGGGAAGTTAGTTTTAATCAAATTCTAACCAAGCAAAACTGGCCTAAGATTCTAACCTATTTGCCTTCTGATAACTACTGGCTTGGTCAATCTCGCACCTCCAAACTTGGTATTTTAGACAATCTTTTAAGCCAAACAAGTGAGGATGATTTTGATGCCGCTTTGAGTAACTTGGATAAAGTTTTAAAAAGCAAACAAAGACTTTTAAAACACTGCCAGGAAACTGAAACAGCGGCTGATCCCATTTTGGTCCAAACTCTTTCTCAAGAAATTTTAAAAAGCTCAGTTTTGGTGTGGCAATATCGCCAGAAATTTTGGATTTTGTTAAATAAAAGCCTGCCTGAATTTTGTACCTGGATTAATAGTAACCTTAAAGATTGGATATTAAAATGGGAACTAACAGACGTGTACGGTCAGAGACAAAAAGTTGATATTGAAGATATGGATTTTGCACAGATTTTAAACCAAAACCACGACTGGGCCAAGCTATGGCATAAAGAAACTATTGTCGGAAAGCTTTTATTTGGGGCTCAAAGAGATGATTTTAGTATTGAGTGCAACCACCTTCGAGTTGAAAATGTCCTTTCCAGGGGTGAAATGAGACTGCTTGTATTATTTATAAAAAATCTAGCAAGTCAAAATATTTTAGAAAAAAAAGAACATCAATTGTGGTGGTTTTTAGATGATATTTACAACGAATTAGATGATAAACGAGAGGAAATTATGTTTTCCAGGATTATTCAAAAGGCAGATTTTTCAATCTCTACATCCACAAAAAAGCCTGATTTTGAGAGTTTGGTGGTTGGGCTGGAGGATTTGGTTTATTTATAAATTAATGAGACTATCATCAATACTCCGAATTATATTATCAGGCTAAACCTTACAAAATTCCCCCGCACCTTCGGTGCACCCCCTTTATCAAAGGGGGTTTGCTTTAGACTGAGTCTCCTTTGATAAAGGAGACGGTGAGCAAAGCGAGCAGAGGAATCTTGGGTTTTATTATTTACATTATTGCGATGTTCTTAATGTTGACGAGTTTGTGCTTAGATAATTAATGAAAAACTAAAAATTAATAATTAAAAATATGCCCAGTAATAATGTTCAGAAAAAGGAGTTGTCTCAAGATGAAGCAATTACACTTTTGCAAGTTTTAAAAGATCGTTTTGAGAAAAATCTTAATCGCCATAAAGGTTTAGCTTGGGATAAAATTCAAGCTGCTTTAGAATCCAAACCTGAAAAACTTTGGTCTTTAAATGAAATGGAAAAAACCGGGGGCGAGCCTGATGTGGTTGATTTTGATGCTGATAGTGGCGAGTATTTATTTTACGATTGCAGTGAGCAAACGCCAAAGGGTAGGGTGAATTTTTGTTACGACAACGAGGCCCTAGAATCCAGAAAAAACTTTAAACCTAAAAATAGTGCTGTTAATTTTGCTGAGTCAATTGGTGTTGAGCTGCTTACCTCTGAGGAGTACGAGGAGCTACAAAAACTTGGAGAATTTGATACCAAAACTTCTAGCTGGCTAAAAACACCCGAAAAAATTAGAAAACTTGGCGGGGCTTTGTTTGGTGATAGGCGTTTTGACACTGTGTTTGTTTATCATAATGGGGCAGAGTCTTACTATGGGGTTAGGGGGTTTCGAGGGGTGCTTAGGCTGTAGTCAAAAATGGCTTATCTGAATGCCATTCTGTTGCCTCTAATTATTTCTTTTCTTACCTCTTTTTTAATCTCACCGCCAACTCCTTGTTCTTCAATGTATTGCTGGGTAGAGGTGTAAACAGGCACACCCAAATCTCGTTGAGCTTTCAGAGCCTCAAATTTTTCCTCTGTGGTCAACTCAAGCCCTTTTTGATGTCTAAAAAGCACAGTTTCAATTATATCTTTTCCTGATTCTTGGGAATATCTGAGGGTGGCGTCTTTATCTGCAGGTCCATCACCGAAATATTTTACGATCTTTAAATCGGGTAAAATTTTATACAATTCTGATAAAGCATGAGGATCTGGTTTGCTTTTTCTTTTCTCGAATTTTACAACTTGTTCAAACTCTTGCCCGCTCCTGAAAGAAATTTCTGACGGACATAAAGAAAGATCAAAGTAGTTGATTAATCCAAGGCTTTCTAAAATTAACAGAGTACTTTGAGTATCCCGATTTGAATATATACCAATTCGCTGACCCTTGGCTGTTATACTGTCTAAAAGATTTACTATTCCAGGAAAAACTTTAATCTCTCCTGTTTTAACCAGTCTTGGGATACACTCTAAATTATTTTGAAAATGTAGGGCGTTCAGCTCTTGAATGGGATTTTCAGGGAATCGAAAGTTTAATTCTTGCTCTATTACAGCATTAATCAACTCAAATTTTTTCTCCAATTTAGTGCCTTTGTTGTCAGGATTGTTTAAATATTCTAAAACTATAGCGTCAACTCCTTGGATATTGCTATCATAATCGGGAAGCTTGTCTTTTAAATATTTTCTGTAATCTTCCTGAAAAACTTGATTTAAAAGGGCTTCTGTGTCACAAAGTGTCTGATCTAGGTCGAAAAGCACTGTGTCTTTTGGGTTCTGTTGAAAATCTTGAATTAAATTCTGTCTTCGATTAGATTCTCTTTCAAGTGCTTTTTCAGCCCGAATTTGCTCAACTTTTTTTATAAAATCGGAATCTTGTGCAATGGAATCTGACATAATATATTTATCTTCTAAATACTGGAATCAAACCTATTTTCTTGTGTTTATTTGATGACTTACGGCTATTTTCAATTGTGATAAAAAGGCTTTCAACAGTTTTATAAAAATCTTCCGAATTTTTAAGTTGTTCTATTTTTACACAATCTACTCCCAAATTATCTGCAAAATCTTGGTCTTCGCCTGGCACTGCATCACCCAAATGTGCTTGGAAATTGACCTGTGGGAAGATCTGTAAAAGGAGTTCCGGATAAAAGCTAGTTTTTTTACTAGAAAATTCCATGATTGCTTTGCCATTTGGTGCTTGTGCGCCTTCAAAATTAAGACTTAAAACTGCGTTTGGACTTTCATCGCTGGTTATCAACACTTCATTTGTGGTGATGTAGTTTGAATATAAATCTTTAAGTAAATCGCTATAACTACTACAAGCGGGCAGGTAAATTAAATTTTCTAAAAGTGCCAAAAAACTATCCCTAGCTCTGTTTGTACACACGATAATCTTACTACCCATTTCCCGTTGATCTTTAAGCACTTGTAAAGTATGCTCCATAACTTTAATACTGCCATCAGCCACAAGTTTTGGAATGCACTCCAAATTGCTTTGCTCGTGCTCAACAGTAAGCTGTTCAGTACTAAACTGAGCAACCTCACGAACTATTTGTGCTAACTGACTAAACCTTGGATTGGATTCTAAAGAATTTGCAGTTTCGGTGGCTACATTGTCATATTTTACTTTCAAGCTACCACCTGGATTTTTCTCAAAAGCTGACTCTATAGACTTATCCAAAAGTGAAATTACTGAATCATTTAACTCAAGAAACTTACTAACATTTCTAATAATGGTTTGTTGAATTGCAGCTAAAACTAGTGGTTTGGTATAGGCTATAGTTTCATCAAAATCTACTGTGATTACATTTTCACCGTTAAGGTAGTTTTGCAAAAGTCTAAGTTTGAATCTCTGGACTTGGTTTTGGTTGTGCAAAATGGAAGCAATTTCGTTTTGAAATTTTTTAGTTAAAGTCATAACATTTGTATGTATAGCACAAGCTAAAGTATTTGACAAATTTGCTAATCAACGGTTTGTAAAATTTATGTCTATCAAAGTAAAATCCCCCGCAAATATTGCTTTTGTAAAGTATTGGGGTAGAGCAGATCATCAGTTATTTGTAGCTAGAAACACTAGTATTTCCATGAATATAAGCGGTTGCTGTACTACCATTGAAGCTGATTTGCATGACGGTGACGAAGATATTATTGAAGTAAAGTTTTACAATCAAGAACCTAAAAGACTTTATCCTGACGATCACAAATCCAAAGAAATTTTCAAACAGATTGAAAGAATTCGAAAAGAATCTGGGATTGATAAAAGGGTGAAAATGTTTTCTGAAAATAATTTTCCTGCGGATGCTGGAATTGCCTCTTCAGCCTCAGCACTATCGGCGATAACCGCGGCTCTTTTAAATCTTTATGGAATGAAAGACAAGTTTGAAGATAAAATTGAATTTTCTAGACAAATCAGACTTTGTGGATCGGGTTCAGCGATTCGCTCTGCAATGGATGGTTTTGTTGAATTTTTAGCCCCAGATCATGACACTGACGTAGTTTATCCAAAGCCAGACAGTGTATCTGATGAAACTAAAAAAGTATGGCACGAGCAAAGTCATTCCAGACAAATTGCTGATGAAAAAAGTTGGGATTTGGTTGATGTGGTAGCTATTGTTAATCCTGAAAAAAAGCTAGTTTCCAGCTCTCAAGGACATTTAATGGCAGATTCTTCACCTTACTACGAAGCTAGAATTGCTGAAATTGGAGATAGAATTAAAAAAGTAAGACAAGCTATTTTAGATAAAGATATTCGAACTTTAGGCCCGCTAATTGAGCAAGATTCTACATCGATGCATTCAGTAATGATGACTTCAAATCCAGCAATATTTTACTGGTCACCTGGTTCAATGAGAATTATGTTGGAGCTTATGAAGTGGAGAAGAGAAGATGATTTACAAGCCTACTTTACACTAGATGCTGGTCCAAATGTACATGTAATTTGTGAGAAAAAAGATGCTGCTGAAGTAACCAAGAGACTCGAAGCTCTACCAGAAGTGCAGTGGACTATTTATAACGAGGCTTGCAAAGGAGCGGAAATTATTTCTTAAAAGTCTCATGCCAAAAGATATTCTGATTATTAAAATTGGAGGTTCGCTACTAACATATAAAGACAAATCGAGGACTTTTCGCAGGCAAAACACTAAGCTTTTGTGTTCACAGATTACTAGCTTTTATAAAGCTAATAAGCAAAACTTCGGATTAGTTATAATCAATGGCAATGGTTCTTTTGGACACCAAACCGTAAAAAAATATAATATCAAGAACGGTTTTAAAACTGATTTTGAAAAAGAAGGCTATATAAAGCTTTTACAAGATACAGCTCTAGTTAATCGTTTTTTGTCAGATAATTTGATAGACGCTGGACTACCTGCAATGAGTCTGCAAACCTCGGCAGTATTTTGCGATTCTGGCAGTAATATGCATGATTTTTTAATGCCTCTAGAGCTTGCAGTTGAGCAACAAATAGTTCCTGTCTTATATGGCGAAATGATTTTAAATTCCGAGTCAGGTGGCTCTATTTTGGGTTCTGATCAAATACCTTTTGAGCTACTATCCTGGGCAAAAAAAAGCCATTATAAGATTTTAAAAGTCATAAACTTAGGCAGTTACGCAGGTGTTTGGGATGAAAATAAAAATATAATTTCCAAAATTACACCAGAAGTTTTTAGCAAGGTAAAAAATAAAATATTTTACGATTCAAATAATGTAGATGTCTCAGGTGGAATGGGTGCAAAAATTGAAAGTTTTTTAGATCTGGCTAAATTTGGTGTAGACTCTTTTATTACCTCAGGGTTGGGTGTTATTGATTTAGAAAAGATTTTTAAAAACCCAGATGGGGTGATTGGAACTCAAATTTTGTCTAGGTAGGTTGTAAATAACCCCATAAACCACCTAATCGCTTAGATTTCCTCCCTTGATAATTTATAAGGTTTGATTTACTGGCTGTTTCTTCTTTACCAAAAAACTACAAAGTCCAATCTTCAAGTTTTAAATTAGGAATATTTTGAAAATGTTTGGTGTTATTTGTTACCAAAATTAGATTGTTTGTAAGGCAAATTGAAGCAATAATTAAGTCAAAATTATCTATTTGCAAACTTTTTTGTTCAAGATCAGATTTTAGCTTGCTGGCAATTTGTGCAGCCTTGAAATCAAAATCATAAATATTTAAAATTTTTAGAATCTCTGTTCTTTTTTCCAAGGATTTAGTAGCGTTATTTTTGTGTGAATAATAAAGCAGTTCCAAAACGTTAATTGAGGTTGTGCCAGCTAAATTTTGCCCAATTTTTGAGATTATTTTTTCTAACAATTTAGAATTTGACTCTGATTTTAGAGCAAAAATTATAATATTACTATCTAAACAGTACATATTTATTTTATTCGATAACTATTTGATTTTCGATTTTTAGCTATAGCAGATAACTCTTCATCAGCAGTCCAGTTTTCATCTGTTTTGAGCTCTTGTTGTAACTTTTTAAACACTGCAACTTTATTTTTTCGTTCCTCTTTTTCCAAATATTCTTTTAAAATAGCAGACAGCAGTTTTGTAAAATTAGTTTTTTTGGCCTTAGCAATCTTCCCCAGTTTTTCTTTAAAATCCTGATCAATCCTAATACTTGTTGTGGCATTTTTTGTAGTCATCATAATGTATACAAATTGTGTAGTAAAATATTAACCACAGTTATTTTTTTTGTCAAAAACTTGTGCTTAGAGTCTAAAATTGACATTTCCATAAAGCTGTGTCAATCTGTGTCGTATATGGCAAACAAATTGTATCAGGCACGATTTAGAGCTAATCCTAAATTTTGGGAATTGGTGGAAAATGTAGAGCAAAGCTTACCTTATAGCTCAAGGCAACTAGTTTTACAAGAAGCTTATGAAGCCCTGGCCGAAAAAATTGAAAAGGAAAAACTGATTGCTCAAATGGATATTGACGAGGTTTTGGCTATGGTTAAAAAACCTAAAAACGATCCCTTGGCTTTTTTAGATGATATGTCGGAAGAAGAAGGGTCTATTTGGATTAAAAATAATATAGGCAAATGAAAGTCATATTGGATACTAATGTAATAATTAAAGTCTGGAAAAATGGTGGCGATTCACCTTCAAAAAGGCTTTACAAATTGATTACTCAAAGAAAACTAGATTTGTGCCTTTCTGCTGATTGTTTTTTGGAATTTAAGCTCAAAATTTGTGATCCAAAATTTGCTGACTATTTCAACAAAAAACTTATTGCAACGTCTTTTGCCTGGATGAAATATAATTGCCAGTTTTATGAGATAAACGAAGAAGTGGAATTTGAAAGAGACCCTAGTGATAAGCATTTACTGGAACTTGCACTGGCCTCAAATGCCGATTTTCTACTGACTTATGATAAAGATCTGCTAGAGCTTAAAAAGTTTAAAAAGACCAAAATTATAAAACCAACTGATTTTCTGAAGTGATTGACAGTCTAAAAAAAGTACACTATTTTATCAATGCTTTAATCGAATAGTTTGATTTTATGAATAGTGTATTATATAAACGGAGTATTGTTGATCAAATTACACCTTATCTGGGTGACGATACTGTGATTGTTTTAAATGGTGCTAGACAGGTTGGTAAAACCCATATTTTAAAGTATTTGCAGAATTATCTTGAGAAGCAAAAACACCCTTGTTTGTACCTAGATTTGGAGGATGAAAGGGTATTAGAAGTGCTGGATTTAGGTGTGACTAGTTTTCGAAATTATCTACAAAGTTTGGGTTACTTAAATCAGGGGTCTTTAGTAAAAACTTATATTTTTGTGGATGAAATACAGTATCTAGCTAGCCCTTCTAGCTTTCTAAAACAAATTGCTGATCATCATAAAGATATTCAACTAATTGTGTCGGGTTCAAGTAGTTTTGAGATTAAAAGCAAGTTTAAAGATTCGCTGGTAGGTAGAACCACAAATTTTGAAGTGTTTAACCTGTCTTTTGCAGAATTTTTGCGGTTTAAAAATCTAGATTATAGGCTAGATGTGGAATTGCTGCCAGGGTAACCCAACACTACAAGATTTACAAAGATTATACACAGAGTATATGCTTTATGGGGGTTATCCTCAAGTTGTTTTGGAGCCTGATTTATTAAAGAAAGAAAAGGATTTACAGCAAATCATTCAAACCTATATTCAAAAAGATATTAAAGATCTAGCCAAAATTCAAGATGCTAAAAAATTTAATCAGCTAATTAAGGTTTTAGCAGGTCAAAATGGTCAAATGCTCAATATCAGTCAGCTTTCAAGTATTAGCGGGATCGCCAAAAACACCATTGATAAATATCTGTTTATCTTAGAAAATACTTACATTTTGCGTTTATTGCCGCCCTTTAGCCAAAATTCCAAGATTGAGATTAGCAAAATGCCAAAAGTCTTTTTTTACGATACCGGTTTGGTGCAAATGCTTACCAATAGAGAGCTGACAAGCAGCCGAAAAGGTAATCTATTTGAAAATAGCGTATTTGCAGAGCTTGTGAAAAAGTACGGAGCTACTGATTTGTACTATTGGAGGACAAAAAATCAAGCTGAAATTGATTTTGTTTTAAACCTAAAAAACCAGATTTTACCGATTGAAGTAAAGTATAATTTTAAGCAGTTTAGAGATACGGTAATTCAAGGTTTTAGCCAAAAATATAACACCCAAGAATATAAAGTAACTGGACTTGAAGGAGATAAACCCGATCACGGAGTGTATCCTTGGTCGTTGTAGTACTTGAAATAGCATACCCACAAAACAAAAACCCCACCTTTAGGGCGGAGTAGATGGGATAAAAGGTGGAGCAGAAGGCTGCTCGTTTAAACTTCAGCTAATTAAAGCTGAGTTACACATTACTTGTTAGAATCTGGGATCACTTCCAAATGAAGTGATTGTTCCTCCCCAAGCTAGGAGGATTAATAGAACCGGTGCAACGTAAAGCACCTTCTCCAAACCTTGGGCCTGGAGAATAGGAATAGCGAAAAGCAGACACATTCCAATAGTTAGAGCTGTATAAGCCCCAACACTGAAAATCAAACTGATTTTCATTAATTACTTCTCCTGTAGACTGTTTTTTATTGGAACAAACTTTTAAACTTTTAGCAAGGGGTTTTAATCAATAATCTAATATGATCGATCGGTTTTGAGTGGTAGGATTAGCAGTGCTCCCCTGAGGAATAGTAACTAAATTTCCGTTTACATTTATATTCCTAGCTGTACCATTCGTCGATGAAATGGTTAAAAAATATGTTGCTCCTGACTTCTGAACACTTATACGAATTAGCCCATCTTCTGAAATAAAAGGAGAGTTTAGGTGTTTCTCTAAATCTACACTCTCACACATAGCGATTAATTCTGTCTGATTGGGTGTTGTACCGTTTGTATTGGGTTGGATAATATTTGCAGCTTCTGCTAAATTCGGATTCGTGATAAGCAATGTTACTGTTAAAATTAATGAAGTTGGTAGTCTCCAATTGGGCTGGCGTTTGACTGCTAAAAGCTGTTCGTCCATAAATTTGCCTTAAATTAATTCAAGGTCTAATTATAGAGCAAAATTAGGAAGTTTTTGCAAATACTACTTTTCACCCCTAAAATCATACACAAAGATTTTGCGGTAAATTCCACCAATGTAGTGCGATTGGGTCTCTTTAACATCGTTAATTTTAAAAGTGGTTGAAATTACTAATTGGCCTTTAAAACTACCTTGTTTATAAAGCTTGGTTACAATAGTATTTCCTAGATAACAGTAGATAATAGAGTCTTTGGGAATTTGGAATTTGTATAAATCAGCTACGTAAAACTCGATATTTACCTTATTTAAAAAAGCGAAAAATTTGGAAAAAACTACCAAAAAAGGATCGAGCTCGACAGCAATAAATCTTTTAAATCTAAACCTTTTGGCTGCAGTGATGGTGTTGTTGGAAATTCCAGAGCCTAATTCTACAAAAGTATATTTTTCTTGTTTTTTAATGTACTCGTGGACAATTTTGTACATGGCCTGGCTTAACTTTGGCGAGCTACTAGGCACAAAGCCAATTTTATCACTGCTGTAGTTGATGTAGATTTGAACACAAGTCCAGATTAAAATTAGGACTGAAATAAACAGGGTGAAAATTGCTAAAATTGTGGAAAACATTTTGACAGAAATTAGAGAATAAAAGGATAATAGGCACTAACTGTTTCAGTATATGCCAGAAAACACTAATGCACAAGACACAAGCGAAAATAATATCTCTTTTTCCTCTAGCCAAACCCAAAGGGAGCTTAGAATTAAAAAGCTAGAAGAGCTTAAAGCATTGGGACACAATCCATTTTCAGTGACCTCAAAACGCGACTTTACTCTTGGTTTTATCAAGTTTTGGTTTGATTTTGTGCACAAGTTTGATATGGGTAAAATTACCGAAGAAGGCGATGATCTGTATTCTCTGGATTACTTTTTGCATCAGGTAGTTTTCCCAAGAAGTTTACTAGAAAAAATGGAAGATAAACTGCACCTTCGCTACACTGTCCGTCAAATGGGGCTAGATCCGGATAAAGATAGTACTGATTTTGAAGATGAATTTGACCAGGAGCTGATAACTTTGGCCCAGGCACTTCTGCCAGGTCTTGGCAAGCTTCATGATGATGACCGGTATAAGCTGCTTCGTGATTACTTACCTTATAAATCAGAAGAAGCGGAGGATTTTGAAGAAGATAGTGAGGAGGAATTTCAAATAAACTTAAAGCCTAATCAGATTGTTACTTTAGCTGGTAGAATCAAATCAAAAAGGGTTTCTGGTAAAATTGCCTTTGGTACAATTGAGGATGAGAGCTGCCCGGAGGGTTTTCAGTTTATTTTTAAAAAAGATGATCTGCCAGAAAATGACCTAGCAAACAAGAGTCTAACTTTTGAAAATTTTAAGGATCTTATCGATGAAGGTGATTATATTCAAGCAACAGGAAGACTGGATTATTCCCTTCGAGGTGAACCTAGTTTGTTTGTTACAGAATACCGAATTTTAACTAAAGCCCTTCGAGCCCTGCCAGAAAAACTAGAATACAGCAATTTTGAGTCTAGGTATTTGGATCGTGTAGCCGATTTTAAAAGTAATACTGCCGATGAAAGCGGTACCTCGGTACGTGATTTGATCAGAGCTAAGGCTAAATACTGGCAGATTTGGCGGGAAGAAATGGTTAATGAGGGATTTTTGGAGGTAGAGTGTCCTGTATTTGAAGAAATTCCAGGAGGGGCAGAATGTAAGCCATTTAAGACTTTTTACAACGAATTGGATCAGGAAATGTATCTCAGAATTTCTTTAGAATTACCACTAAAAAAGTTGATTGCCGGGGGTTTTGAAAAAGTGTTTGAGATTGGTCGAATTTTTAGAAACGAAGGTGCTAGTCCTCATCATTTGCAGGAATATACCCAAATTGAATGGTACTGGGCCTATACCGATTACAACGATGCGATGTACTTTATTTCCAAAGTTTACAGACGCATTGCCAGCGAAATAATTGGAGGCTTAATCCAAACCGATTACTATGGAAAACAGATAAATTGGGGTGATTGGTGTAGTGAAGGGGAAGCCAAGAAAAATAATTGGAAGCTGGTTAACGGTTGGCCAGCAATCAAGTACTTTGATGCGATTCGATACTATTCCAAAAATTTTTACGAAAAAGGAGAGGTAGATTTGGAAAATAAAACTGTAGATCAGCTCCTTGAAATTGCAAAAGAACACTCAATTGAAATAGAGCTAGGAACAGGTTATGGTAACTTATTGGATAAAATTTACAAAAAAGTTTGCAGGCCCTTCATTCAAGATCCAATTTTCTTGTATCATCAGCCAGTAGAGCTTGAGCCATTAGCCAAGAGAGATCCAGAAGATCCAAGATTTGTGCACAGGTGGCAGGTACTTGTAGGTACCGCAGAACTAGGCAAGGCTTTTAGTGAGTTAAATGACCCTTTGGATCAGTACGAAAGGTTTGCAGAGCAGCAAAAGGCTAGGGATAACGGCGACGAAGAAGCTCAGTTTATGGATGATAAGTATGTTAAAGCTTTGGAGCTGGGCCTTCCACCTTTATCTGGTTTTGGAGTTAGTGAAAGAATGGTATCACTATTACTGGGCAAAAACATTAAAGAAACAGTAACATTTCCGGCTATTAGAACTGCGGAAACCGCCATGGGTAAATCCAAAAAAACTATGGTCGCTCATGCAGTGTTACTTAATTCCGATGAAGTACCAATGTGGTCAAAGCTAAACGCTGCTGCTCATCTATCAGCTAGTTTTGGAGCCAGGGAAGGTAAAAAGCTGATTTACCTAGATCACACCAAAACCTCAGATCATGAGAGTATCCCAATGAATATCCAGCATGCAATTTTGATGAAGCAAACTAAAAAAGCTTTGGATATTTTGAATTTAAAAAGACTAGCTGAGAGTCAAGATCTGGAAGTTACAGTCTTTACCGAAGAAATGAGAAGCTCATCCAATGATGATGAAGTGAAAAATTTACAAGAGAAAAAAACTGCTGAGCAGATTGGCTGGCTGGGAGTGTTAATTTTTGGCGAGAAAAAGACTGTGGAAAAATTAACTAAAGATTTTGAGCTATTTGAATAGAAAACAACAATGAATAAAACCCAATTTACCTTGAAAAAATATCAGACGGTCTTGATTTTGACTGTTTTAATGGTAATTTATATTCTTGCAGTAACGGCTTTAGTCGCCGTAGAAAGTACCAGTAATTCTGGAAATATCAAAACCTTAGAAGATGCAATTTGGTTTTCGGTAGTAACTATTAGCGGCGTGGGCTACGGTGATAAATATCCAATTACCCTGGCCGGAAGATTGATCAGCGGCCTGTTTATCATAGCCAGTGCTGGGTTATTTGCTTTTTTACTTGGAAGAGTTATCAACTATTTTAATATGCTTACAGAAAAAAATATACTTGGTTTAAATGGTACCAAGTTTGAAAATCATTTTGTAATTATTGGCTGGGATGATTTTTCCCAAGATATTGCTGATAAAATTTTGGAAAGTAAGCGTAAAGTAGCTATTATTGTGGATGATAGAGACGAAGTGGACTTGATTTACCAAAATTATAGCCGGGAGGAAGTCTTTGTGCTTTTTGCTGATTTCGATGGCTGGTCTTCACTAAAACTGGCTAATATTGATAAAGCGGACATGGTCTTTTTGAACCTCAAAGATGATACGCAAAAATTGGTTTATATTTTAGAATTTAAAAAATATTTCCCCCACACAAAGATTTTAGTGATCCTAGAAAATGCTAGTTTGGAAGATACTTTCCAGGCAGTCGGGGTAAAATATGCTCTGTCACGAAACGATATTGTATCCAAAATGGTGGTTAGCTACGTAATGGGTCCGGATGTGGCTCAGTTTAGTGAGGATTTACTAACGCTGGATGATAAAGATTTGGAGCTGGATATGAAAGAATTTTTGATACCCAAGGGTCATAAGTATATTAACCAAACCTATAACGACTGCTTTTTTGATCTGAAAAAACAAATGAACGCAGTCCTCATTGGGATTTCTAAAAATATTGAAGGTCAAAGAGTGCTACTCAAAAACCCCAGCAATGAGGTAAAGATTGAACCCTTGGACTATCTGGTAGTGATGGTTAATAGATCTGAGTATCCGAAGGTGGAGGAGTTTTTTAATAGTTAAAAGTCTGATTTGACGTTTAACACAAACTTATCCAAACCTGGGGTTATATGTTTAGAATCCTACTTTATTTAGTCGCCAATATTTTAGTAGTTTTGGGTCTTTCCTGGCTACTTCCTGGCTTTAAGGTTAGCGGCGTTTGGGCAGCTGCAGTGTTCCTTTTTGCTTTAACTGTACTACATTGGACTATAATTCCAATTTTAAAAATCCTGACTTTCCCTGTAAATTTTTTGAGCCTTGGTCTTTTGGGTTTATTGATTAATTTATTGGCAGTGTGGGTAGTCTGCACCAATATTCAGGGAATTGAGCTAATAGGTGATTTTACTTCTAAATTTATCACTGTAATTTTGATTTCTCTTGGTTTATCAATTGGTAAGGGTTTAATCGATCAGATACTACGAGGTGGTCGAGCAAGCTACGAAGATTAATTGTGTATGCAAAAAGTTTCTTTGAAGGTTAGGTTTGTAGGGATTATAGCTATTTTAGCAATAGTTTTAGGGTTGTTGGGTTTTGTAAATTATGTCCCCATCAAGAATCTTAAAGCGGTTCAACAAATTGCAAATTCTCAGCTGACCCAAAACACCCAAAATCTATCCTTTTTAGAAACCAAAAATTTGATTAAAGAACCAGAGTTTCCGATTGAAATAAGCAATAAAAGTCAGATTAGTTTGTCTCCAAACAATTCCCTACAGTATATAGGAAGTATTCATGATAAAGATGATTTAGAGAAAGACCTTACAAGAATCATCAATCCTGAAAGAATAATTAGCCCCTCAAGTAGTGCAAATTTTGCAAAGCAGTCGCCATCACCACTCCAGACTCAAAGTACAAGTCTGATTGGTTTTACAGCCTCAACCCTGGCTAATGATTCTGTAGATGTTGATGTCAATGTAGAGTTTACTGTAACCATTCCCGTAATTCCTCCTTCTGAAATTACTAACGTTTTAGGGTTTTACCCAAAGGCAGATTTTACAATTAGTCGAAATGGAAATCTCGTGACTGTAAAAGCCAATCGACTACAAAGATCTACTCAATATACTTTTGGCTTAAAAAATCAAGGAATTTGCATCAAAAGCTGTAGTTCAGATGCTGGTACTTGGTACTATGCCTTAAATTTTAGCACTATTTACAAGGAAGTTTATGTGTATGGTAAATCGGTACAAAATCGTGATCTAGTAGCCTATTTGTATGGAAATGCTGATAAAAACGGCAAGTCTATAATGCTTACGGGTGGCATACATGGTGAGGAATGGCGTTCGGGAGGTCTGACCCAAATGGTGAGTTATTTAGACGCTAATCCAAATGAAATAATTGGACAAAATAAAGAGATAATCATTGTCCCAAGGGCAAACCCGGACGGAGCTCAGAGAAATATTGATGATGTAGCTGCAACTGGAAATTTGTTTAGCTCTGTAGGTAGACATAACGCCAGGAATGTAAATTTAAATCGTAACTGGCCAGATGTTTGGTTGCCTTGCAGTACTTGCGGTGCGTTTGAGGCCTCTGAGCCAGAAGTTTTTAATCTTAAAAATTTGACTTTAGGCGAGAACGTAACTCATCTAATCAGCTACCACGCTCAATGGCCACCAAACGGTATCTTATTTCTAGGCTCGGATACAAGTTTTGCACCAACTTACAACTTTGCTACTTGGGTATCTCAGCGTTCAGGATTTCCTATTGGCGTGTTTGACGGTCCTGGAAGCGTTGATGATTTGGGGTATGTACCAGGAGATCAAAGCGTGTGGGGAGAATTTAATAATATTCGCTCTTTGATAATTGAAGCTACTTATAGGCCTAATTCGGATTATAATAGTGGCACGCTGGAAGCAAGATTAGGTGCACCTAATAACTATCCGCTGTTTTTGGCTTTGCTTAGGGATTTTTAGGATTATTTTACTGAATTGCTCCAATGTTTTATGCAGTCACTGCTTCTCGGTCATCTGCTTTGTCTGCTGTGTCTGTATCATTTTGTGGAATCACTTCAATACTTGCTAGATCGCTCAAGAGAATAGGGTATGATACATTATCATCTGGGAAATTAATTGCATCTTGAGGATCTGTAAACTCTAAAAATTTACCATGACTTCTATTTTGAATATATATGTTAGACGCAGTGGAGCCGTCACTTACAAGCTTCGAGCCTAATTTTTGGTTTTTTATAACTCTACCGTCGTTCAGTGTTATATTCATATGAACGTTCTCTCCCTGTGCAGCAACAATTTCAGCCATTTTTTCTTCAGTTATATCCTTAGCATTTATTAAGTTGGGGTTTTCTTCAGCTGTTTCTGCAACTTCTTCAGCTGTCGCAATAACTGTTGGTTCTTGTGGAACTCCTGTTTCTGCACCTAAGTATAGCAATGTTTGATTAATGCCTTGTTTTATTAATTTTACTTGATCTGAGCTTAGGCTAGCTTTACCATCCAGATAGGCAATTACACTTTGTTTATTATCTCCGTTCAAAAGAGCAAGGGCTTCTGGGCTAACCCCTGCAGCTACCATCATTTGTTTAGCGTTTGGCGATGCTAATAGTTTAGAGCCGCCTCCAGCTATAGCATCACTGACTTCAAAACCCTTAGCTGCTTCATTTTTAACTGCTTTAGCATCGATGTAAGTTTTAACAATATCCGTGTTTGCAGCCAACGCTTTAACTGAATTAACAAGTTCTGATGTATCTTTACCTGAGAATTTGTCATTAAGCTTTGGACTAAGTTTCTCGCTCGCCTTTGCTAAAATTTCTTTACTCAGTCCAGGTTGTCTGTCTTTAATTCCATCATTAATAGATTTTGCTTCAGTAGTATCATTTAAAGCTAGGGCGACGTTCAACATTTCTAAGGCCTGCTCATCTGTTGCCTCGGGACCTAAACCAATTGTCTCTTTAATCTCGTTAGAAAATGGTTTTATATCTTCAAGGGAAAGTTTTGAGGTTGCATTACTAACAGCATCTTCAAGTGCTCCCATTTTGCTATAAGTTGCTGTGAAGAAGGGTTGTTTTAGTTCACCAATTGATTCCTTTGTTTCTGATGATTTTTCTTCAGGCTTATCTTTATCTGCTGAAACATCTCCACCCTCAGCTGGAGTTAGAGTAACAGATTTTATGTCTTTCATAACTCCAAATCCTTCTATTGAAATAAAGGCGCCTGTAATTACTTCCCCATTATGGTTCTTTCCGTCATCAGTTAGAGAATTAACAGTTTGAGTAACTATCTCGCCTTTGGAATTTACTACACTAACAGTACCTGCTTCGGGGTCTACCACTTTTAGTTCAACAGTTTTGCCATTTGAATCCTCTACTTTTATAGTATCATCCTTTTTACATTCAGAAATTTTAATAATTGTGGGTTCTTTTTCACCTTCAACGTCGCTTTCACCACTCTCATCTTTTGCCTTTAAGGCCATTGCTTGTCTTTCTAGATCATTTAATGTCTCGTCGTCTAGCTTTACGAGGCTTGAAATTAGATTTTCAGCTTTGTCTGTGCTTGTTGGATTGCCTTCAGATTTGCTAACTGTGAATTTATTTGTCTTAGAATCAAAAGATATTTCGAAATCTTTGCCATTCTTACTAAAGCTTATTTGTTGATCTGGGAATTCTTTTAGTTTTTCACAAATTACCTTTGCCTGTCTTTCTTTTCCTTCCATGGATTCATTCCCAGCTAGCACGTCAGGAGCATTAACATTTTCAGCAACACGATCAATCTCTCCTTCAGCTGTTAGTGGTTGTGGAGTTTCTAGATCTGACGCTAGGGGCTGAGGAGCTGAGGATTCTTGAACTGGGTTGGCTTCAGGCTTGTCCCCATTCGATACGACAATTCCACCAAGATATCCCGCAAAGACTGCTGCACAAGCTTTGATACCCAATGCGTGTCCTGCTAGCGATGGTGCCCAGTATGCTATACCGCCTGGTAATATTCCTGGAGCCCAACCGGCAACAGATAAAAGCGCCAACCCAACCGCACCAACTCCCAAAAAGGCCTTTACTAATGGTGGTGCATTTCTTAAAGTGTTGTGAACATTGCCTATCCCTGAAAACATCTTTGCAAGTAAGCCAGGTTTTGTTGATGCCTCTTGTAGATTTTGAGCACCTTCTTTTGCTACTTCAGTCTGTGCTTTGTCTAACACTTCATTAGTAAGAGCTTGAGGAGGTACATTTGGAAGTTTTGCTTCAGCAAGTTGTGCTTGAAGTTCTTCAATTTTACCTTGATATTTTGCTTCCATTGCTTCCATTTTTTTATTCGTTGCTTCTTGGAATTCAGTGAATTTATCAACATTTTCAGGAGCAGGTGGGGTGCCATCCAAGGTTAGTTCATTTGTAATTTCTTCTGGTGACATTAGAGTTTTGTCGTCATTATCTAATTCTGGTATTTCTTCATCTAGTTCTGAATCAACAGTTTGAGTATCTTTGTCTATAATTGAACCATCCTCTGCTATCCCAGGTATGGTTTTAATTGTGCCGTCAGCTAATAGAATTTGATTTTTAGGCGTTTGATTTATTACTGAACCATCTTCTGCAATTCCAGCGATAGTTTTAATTGAACCATCGGCTAAAACAATTTGATTTTTAGGTATAGCAGTTTGCGTTTGATTGCCGGGAATTTTATCATCTTTAAGTCTTCTTGCGTTACGATTGTTCTCCATGGGAAGATAGTATATTCCAGTGGATTTTAAAAAATTTTCTTTGGTTAAAAGTGACATATAGATTTTTATTTTTGTTTTTTTTTTGGGAGCGACGCTTAGGTCAGCTGTTTTATTTTTTATGTCGACACGGTGGTCTACTGTACGCTATTTTTAGGATTGCAATTTTTGGGTTTTGTCGTCCCATCTTTTATTTAGAAAGGTTAAAAATGATTGTAGAGCATCGTCGAAAATGTCACCCAATTGTGCAAATTTACTAAACATCTTTGGGTCGTTAAAACTCTGGACAGCTTTTAATCTGATAGAGGCAGTTTTGCCATATTTGATTTCTGTAAATTTAACTAAATAATCTGTAAAAGCGCCAACACAGTCTGAAATTGCTTCAGCTCTTTTATCTTCGGGAATATCTAAAATTGAATAACCAAGCATAGACATAACCAAGTTATTCAAGAAGAGTGCTGTGTTTTTTTCATCGTCTGAAAATTGTACGTTTGTAGTAGGGTTTGGGTTCATATTTTTGTTTAGGGTTTAGACTACTTAAGCCTTCAAACTTTCTAATTTCAACTTCCTCATAAACTGACGATAACTTTGAACTATTTGCCATAAATCTGTCTCTAGGTCAAGTAGGTAAC
>Ga0194059_1000268_pt1 | contig 25322 bp, 23 predicted proteins | sample SepL6211m_MetaG_FD_163426 | JGI IMG/M metagenome (GOLD analysis project Ga0194059, IMG submission 163426) | Anoxic zone freshwater microbial communities from boreal shield lake in IISD Experimental Lakes Area, Ontario, Canada - Sep2016-L626-11m | ecosystem: Environmental > Aquatic > Freshwater >... | reverse complement strand
CGCCTGATGCCATACAGCCACAGCATGTGATCGAACTCCTGATGGAACTGACCAAGGGGGATGCAATTATCACCACTGGAGTCGGCCAGCACCAGATGTGGGCGGCCCAGTACTATAACTTCACCGAACCCCGGACGCTTGTGACCTCTGCCGGACTTGGCTCCATGGGTTTCGGCTACCCTGCCGCGCTGGGGGCCAAACTGGGCCGTCCTGACAAGCAAGTGATCGATATCGATGGAGATGGTTCCTTCCTGATGAACGTCCAAGAACTCGCCACGGCGCATATCGACGATATCGCCTCCAAGGTAATCATTCTGAATAACCAGCATCTTGGCATGGTGGTGCAGTGGGAGGATCGCTTCTACGAGAGCAACCGCGGCCACACTTTCCTGGGTGACCCTAAAGATCTGAAGCGCATTTATCCCGACTACCTCGGAATCTGCAAGGGATTCGGGGTGCCGGCCGAGCGTGTCCTGCATAAGAAAGACCTTCGCGCTGCCCTTCAGCGGATGCTGGACTCCAAGGAGACTTATGTCCTGGATGTCATGACACCCTACACGGAGCACGTGCTCCCGATGATCCCCTCGGGTAAGACCTACAAGGATATCATTACGGAGTAGGCACTGCATACGCAGTGCCTATGAAGGATGAAACTTTGAGACCTGAGACCTGAAATAGGATCAGTCGCAAAGGGCTTGAATCTTGAAGTGCTGGACTGTTGGGAGAGATGGAATTGAATAACTGCAACCTGCACGTAAGGAGGCGAGGCTGATAAAAGTCCTTCAGGTTTCAGGTTTCAGGTTTCATCCTTCTCTTCCATGCCTTCCTTCGCCCGCATTCTGATCGACCGATCCGAGGGTAGGAAACTGGATTACTCGGTTCCTGCGACGTTGCTAGATCAGGTCACGGTTGGTTCGCGCGTGATCGTGATGCTGCGTAACCGACGCGCGGTGGGTACTGTGCTCGAACTGTTGGAACAGTCCGTTGTTCCGGGAATCAGGCCTCTTGAAGCTCTGGTTGGCGAAGAAACAAGCCTGCCGCCCGTTATGATGCGTCTTGCTCATTGGATGGCCGATTATTACTGTGCGCCGATTGCTTCGGTCATGCGCTCCATGTTGCCTCCGATGATGAGGGGCGAAACCATCGCTGGCAGGAAAGTCCGGATGGTATCGCTAGCCAGAAGGATCGAGGCCGAAGAGTTGCAACGAATTGAGAAAAGCGCTCCCAAGCAAGGTGCGATCCTCAAGCATTTTGAGATGTTTCCTAAAGCAATTTCCTCGCAGGAATTATTGAGTCGATGCGCAGCTTCCGAGTCCTCACTCAAGGCGCTTATTGGTATTGGATTGCTTCGCGTTGTGCTTGAACGCAGGGAGGGAGGGCAATTCGAAGCGGAGGAATTCCTTCCGGGGAAAATTCCGAAGCTCAATGCGGATCAGGAGGTAGTCGTCGATGTTCTGGAGAATGCACTGGATGGTTTCGAAACAAGCGCAACGGCTCCTTCTCCCTACCTGTTGCATGGAGTCACAGGCAGCGGGAAAACTGAAGTTTATCTCCGGGCTCTGGCTCGCACCCTTGAGTCAGGCAAGAGCGGCTTAGTGCTTGTTCCCGAGATCGCCCTGACGCCTCAGACAGTGGAGCGTTTTCGATCCCGCTTTGATCACGCAGGTAAAAAGGGCGCCGGAGTGGCCGTTCTGCACAGCCACCTGACCGATGCCGAGCGACGCGAGGAGTGGATGCGTCTTCAGCGAGGCGACGCCCGGATCGCCATCGGAGCCCGCAGCGCTGTCTTCGCGCCACTGCAGAATCTGGGGATCATCATCGTGGATGAGGAGCATGAAAACACCTACAAGCAGGAGGAAACTCCACGGTACCATGCCCGGGATGTTGCAGTCATGAGGGGTCGGCTTGAAGGGGCTCTCGTGATTCTGGGAAGCGCCACTCCATCAGTGGAGAGCTTTCAGAATGTCCAACGCGGTAAGTATAACCTTCTGGAACTGCCTCGGCGCGCCGATGGCCAACTCATGCCGTTGATCAGAGTGGTGGATTTGCGCCTCCAAGGAAAACGCGCAAAATCGGAGGGGGGGCTCTCTGCTCCTTTACAAATGGCGATGACCAAGCGGCTTGAGGCCGGTGAGCAGACCATCCTTTTCCTGAACAGGCGTGGTTACTCGACTTCCCTGCTCTGCCAACAGTGCGGGCATGTCTGTCGTTGCCCGAATTGCAGCCTCTCCCTAACTCTGCATCGCGCAGAGAACCGCCTTGCCTGTCATCTCTGCGGCCATGGAGCAAAGCCTCCTGAGCGCTGTCCCGAATGCAAGGATCCGGGCATTCAACATTCCGGCATCGGCACCCAACGGGTCGAGGAGACAATCAGGCGACTTTTTCCGAAGGCACGTCTCGCGCGGATGGATGCCGACACCATGTCCCGTCGAGGATCCTATGCCGAGGTGCTTGGAAAATTTCGCGCGCGTCAGATCGATATTCTGTTGGGCACACAGATGATCGCCAAGGGGCTCGATTTCCCGAACGTCACCCTTGTTGGCATCATCAATGCCGACATAGGCCTTCACTCTCCCGATTTCCGTGCCGGGGAACGCACCTTTCAGCTCCTGACTCAGGTTGCCGGTCGTGCCGGTCGAGGCGAGACCGAGGGGGAGGTGATCGTCCAGACGTTCTCGCCGGCCAGCCCCTCCATCCAGCATGCCAGGCATCACGATTACGCCGGTTTTTTCGAGCAGGAGATCTCCTTCCGGGAGGCGTTTTGTCATCCGCCATTTACGCGCATGGTTCTGGTTCAGATTCGCGGTGTCTCGCTCGAAAAAACAACCTGCTCTGCTGGCCATATCGCCACGATTTTCCGCAAGAAGGCCCCTCCTTCGGTCGAGGTGTCCGAGGCATCTCCCGCCCCCCTGGAGCGATCCCATGGGCAATTTCGGTTCCATGTGACCCTGAAGGCGAAATCGGGCGTCGTGCTGGCAAGGCTTGTCCGTGAGGTTGCTTGTGAATTGAAGCTTCCCGAGGGGGTCATCATGACCATTGATGTCGATCCCTACTCATTGATGTAGGCACTCTTTTCCCCTGCTTTACAAGAGGCTCTGCAATTCAGAAGGTTGAGTGATGAGCAATCCGGAGCCAACGATCATTCCCCGGTTAAGGAGGGGGGAAGTCATGGATCGCCGCACCTTCCGAGGTAAGCTGGACCATCTGTTACGGTACATAGCCGCCACGTTTTTCGGATTGCTCTTCTGTGGCTTCCTTCTTGGAATTCCTATTCTTCTGGTAATCACCTCCACGTATGGCCTTGGAGATGCCGTGCGGGCTAAGGCCGAAGGACTGCTCGGAGGCAAGTTTTACAGCGTCAGCATTGGACGAGTTCTTTTCAGCCCAACACGCGGCTTTATTCTGGAGCGATTACAGATTCACGACCTAACACCAGCCCAACGATTAATCGTTTCCGCCAACAGGATTGCAGTCTCTATGAACATGGATTCGCTTTTGCGGCGCAACCCGCGTCTTGAGCGGATTTTTCTCCGCGATGCCACCCTTGATATTCCCCTGGGGCCTTCCGAACAGCCCCGCTTAAGACTCGATCATGTCCGTGGCCTGATTATCTGCCCCCCCTCGCAGTTTCGATTGAGTTCGGCTACCTTTGAGATTGCCGGGATCGAGGTCAACGTCTCCGGTTCTTTCCTGAACCCGCAAAAGTTCTCACCCAAACCGGTTTCTTCGGAAGGACCTGGGAAAACGGCCCAGACCATCGATGCGATTCAACGTGAGTTACGGTCTATTCATTGGAGTGAAGGGAAGCCCGTGCTCACGATTCAGGCAGGGGGTGATCTCGGTGATTCCGAGAGCCTAAGGGTGGACCGGGCGGAGCTGCAGACAGGGCCCGGAGAATGGCATGGGATAATTTTCCGGCGGATCGGGATTGAGCTTCATTATCAGGACAGCAAGTTGACCTTTGATCGGCTTTTGACTGATGATGGAGCTGGGATTTTTCAGGCTGCGGGAAAGGCAGATTTCCGTGCAAAGAACGCGTCCTTGGAGTTTGCGGGAGCATTGAGGGGGAGCGTGCTGCCGGCCCTGCTTCTCCCCCATGAAAAGGCGATTGACTGGAGCTGCCGGGACCCGCTCCACCTCGATGGGAATTTCTCGGCTGATTGGCTTTCGGGAAAACCCTCCCTCGGCGGTATAGCTCGATTCAATACCGGGCATTTCGGTTTTCGCGGAGTGATGTTCGACAAGATCTCGGCCGGAGTTGCGCTCCGGGATGGAAAGTTTCTTGTCCGGGACTTCCGCGCATCCGGGGAACCCGGAGCAATCGACGCCGATCTTATGCTTGCTCCTGGTGACAACCGCCTACGTCTCAAGGCATCTCTCTTCCCTTCAAGGTTCGTGCCGATGACAGCAGGGAAAACCAGAGAGGCCTTCGAGGCGATGGATTTCAAGGAGCCACTGCAGATCAACTTTGAGGGGGGCGCCCCTATCCTTGATCCCCTGCAGCTTCAGGGGAATGGAAGCCTAGAACTCGGGAAAGCCGCTATGCGGGGGGCCTGGATCGACGGGCTGAGTTCAAATTTTCGCGTAGCTAATGGCGCAGTCACTTTCCGGGATATTTTGGTGAGAATGGGCGAGGGCTCGGGACGCGGCGAGTTCGTCTACGATTATAAGAACTGGGAAGGACTCTTTCCGAAGGTGCAGTCCACGCTTGATCCCGTGAAATTAATGACATGGATCGATCCTCGTATCGCCCAGTCACTTAAGAATTACCGTTTTGTCAAAGCCCCCAATATCCAACTCACGGGTAAGGTCGGGTTGCATGATCCCGAAAAAAACGACCTGCGCATTCAATTAATGGCATCCGAAGGATTGGGGTATACGCTGATAGGGAAGGATCTTCCCTTCGGACCGACATCTGGCACGGTTCTTCTGAAAGGGCAGAAGCTCCAGATCGACCTGCCTAGATCGCAACTCTTTGGTGGTGAGGTTGCGCTGAAAGCTGATGTTTCCGTGATGCCGGGAGATGCCCGTTACGGAGCCTCGGTGCACCTGGAGAACGTTGATTTCAAGACACTCGCCAAGCTCTATTTTGATTACAATGAGTCGAGCGGTAAATTAACCGGAAATTATACTTTCCGAGCGGTCGGGGGTAATGACAGGGCCATGACCGGCAATGGAAATCTCCTAATTCGCGACGGTAATGTATTGGCCATGCCGATCCTTGGCCCACTCTCTCTCCTGCTTAACGATGTGATTCCTGGCTTGGGCTACCAATCGGCAAAAAAAGCGACCGCCGATTTCATGGTCAATGACGGCACTATCACGACCCGGAATCTGCTGATCGAAGGCACGGGGTTCAACATGATCGGGCACGGTGACATCCATTACCTTGAGGACAGCATGGATATGAGTATCAGGCTCAATGCCCAGGGGATACCGGGGCTCGCGACCTTCCTGATCAGCAAGATCTTCGAATACGAGTCTACGGGAACAGCAAAACATCCCAAGTGGCGGCCAAAGCTTCTTCCCAGAGGTAAAGGAGATCCCAAGTCGACGCCTGTCTCTTCGCCATCCAACTAACCAATTGCTTGATCATGCGACCTGGTCGATCCAGATAGCCTGCCGGGTGACGGGGAAGCGAGCTTGGCCAAAGTTCTTCCACCCGGCATCTAGGGCCAAGGAGCGGAGTTCTTCAAAGGAGAAGGCGCGTCGGATCGAGAGCCGAGCGTCGTGCTGGGTCATCGGTTCTCTTAGTAAGAGGGCTGTGAGCACCCAGATGCCGAGGGCTCCGCTGCGGCTTCTCTCCAGGTCCGCCATCAGCAGGTGATGGGAGGAAAGCCGCTTGGCATTGCGCATCACCAGAACGGCATCTTCCCCGCTGAAGTGATGAAGCGCTAATGAGCAGAGAACGAAGTCCCACGATTCGGAGAGAGACCCCCAACTCCGAATATCTCCTTGATGGAATGTAATCTCAGGAAAGTCCCGACTTCTCTCTCTGGCAACGGCCAAGGTGGCCTCATTTGTATCGACTGCATCCACAGTGACCGGAATGCCGTACTGACGGCACCAGAGAACCAATTCCCTGGGAAGGTCCCCCTCCCCGGTGGCCAGATCTAGAACGCGGAGAGGTGGACCCTCGGGAGTGCGTTGTGAGAACCAGCGTTTCAGAAAACGATGAAGTATCGCGTAGGCTCCGAAGTGACGATTGAGCCAACGCAAGTTGGCAAGGTCCCGTTCCAGCTCCGCGGAGGGCTCCCCGTTCTTCAGGACGGCCAGATCCATCAGTTCGGGAATGTCCGGATCAAAGTCCCTTTTCATCGAAGGATCATCAGGGAAGAAGGGTAAGGGTAGCCAGCATCCGTCCGGTCAGGCCCTTCTCCCTGCGGTAGGAATAGTAGAGTTCCGGATGACAAGCCGTGCAGATTTTACTGTCGTGAATATCCCGAATGCCCGATTCGTAGGCCTGCTCATGAATACGGGATGCAAAGTCCACCTCATAGCAGGGAGGGCGGATACAGGGGCCGATGACTAGCCGAAGATCGCTCGGAGCAAGGTTTGTGACTTCAAGAAGCTGTCGGATAGCTTGAGGAACAATCTCAAGTTCGGTTCCCTTTTTGCCGGAGTGGACAAGCGCTCCTGCAGAGCCATCACGGGCGACGATCCAGACTGGCGCGCAGTCGGCCACGGCGATCCCAAGCGTGAGCCCCCTCGTGTGTGTTATCAGACCATCCGCTCCAGGGATCGGAGATGACGTAGCCTCGGTGACAATGGCGACCTCCTTGCCATGCACCTGCTCGGCTGTGACCAGAGGATAGCGATCAAGGCCTGATTCCTTAAGCAAGCAATGATGATGAGGTGCCAGCAACTCCATGGCTGAGGCACGATCCACGGCCACGGGCAGTTCGGGAATGCGGCCAATAAAGTATGCCGCGATCCCAGGAATCCCATCGAGGGGCTCAACCGACTCGACGGGGGTGATGATCAAAGCCGAAAAAGATTAGTCCGCTGACTTCGACGGTGCCTGCTCCTGAATCCGGACGGTGGAGCTCTTGATCAAATCATTAAAATTATCGGAAGGAGGAAGGGGGTCCTCCTTCCGGAGCGAACGCGGAAGTGAGGGGCGTTTTTTATCTTCTTCGTTGATGTTCTGGTAGCGCTTCTGCTCCCATTTGTTCATCGGGTCCTTGAAGAACTCCTCGTATTGAGTGTTAAGCGAAAGGGCCTGATCGTACTGCGCCAGTCCCTGAATGTAGCTGTAGAAAGCGTTGAGCACAGAGGTCTGAGCCTGAAGCAACTGAACCTGGGCGTTGATCACGTCGAGTTGCACGCCAGCACCCGCATCGAGACGCTCGCGGGAGAGGCGCAGGGCCTCAACTGCCTGCTCGACGGTCGCCTTCTGGCTATCGATGGTCTCGCTTGCCTGCTTCAGGTTGGAGATTGCTTGCTGGACTTGGAGGATGACCTGGCGGACGCCATTATCGTAAGCGACCTTGTAGTTCATCATCGTTGCTTTTGCCGATTTCACATTTCCATAGGTGGCGAGACCGTCGAAGATGGCCCAGCTGCCAGTGACTCCGAAGAACCATCCTTCGACCACGGTGGATAGAGAATTGTCGTAGTTATAGCTCTGCATCTTGTATCCCCCGTTGGCGTTGAGTGTGGGGAACCAGCCCGCAATGGCCGCAGTGATTTTCTTGGCCGAGACGAGGATGTTCATACGCTGGGCCTTGAGCTGCGGGTTGCGCACGAGTGCGGTGTGGATCGAGGCGTTGCTGTCTATCTTACGCGGGGTGTAATCGAGGTTGCCGACGACATCGAAGGGGATCTCGATGTTCTGGATGTTCGGATAGTTAAGGCCGATCGTGGTGACCAGAGTGAAGAGGGCGATGCGCAGATTGTTCTTGGCCTGGATCAGCGGCGGTTCGGCGTTCGCCAACTGTACTTGGGCCTGAAGGACGTTGAAGCGGGGTACCGTTCCGGCGTCGTAGCGACTCTGCTGGTCGGTGACTTGGGTCTGGTAGAGGGCTACCTGCTGTTCGTTGGCAATCACGAGTGCTCGGTCCAAAACGACCTGATAGAATTGTTGGATGACCGTCGCGATTGTCGCATCGATCGTCTGACGGAGCTGGAAGTAGGCGATCTGCTCGGAGAGTTTAGCCGCATCGGTTAGAGAGGGGGTCTTCCAGCCGTCGAAGAGAAGCTGGTTTCCCTGAAGGGCTATGTTCCAGCTGGAGCTGTTAGGAGTAAAAGCAGATGCATAGGGGCTGCCGTTTTGAGTTATGGATGGCCTCTGGCCGTTTTGAAACGAGGGAGCTACCCAGGAGTAGGCGGCTTGCTGAACCCCTGCTTGCGGAAGCAGTCCTGCACGGACTGTGATGTAGTTTCCGGAGGCCTGACGGATGGCGGTGATGGAGGTCAGGATCTGGGGGTTCTTCTGGAGGGTGAGTTGCACGCAGTCGTCAATGGTCAGCTTCCGAGCATTCTTGGCGATCACTCCCGGGATGACGGCGTTGCCCGCTTTGGCAAGGGCCTCGGCAGTGAGTGGGATGTTGTTAACGCTGTTCTTGAGGCCGAAGGCATTCGTTCCAGCAGTTGGCATCGTGATGGGGCCGCCAGTAGCTGTGGGCAAAGGGCCTATCAGGGAACTCGGAGTGATCGGGTTGGTGATCATCGGAGCCTGGGGAAGATTGGGCTGGATGATGTTTGGAAGATTAGGCAACTGGTTGGTCCCCGCGTTCAGTCCCTGCGGCATCGCCGGAGGATTGGTGGCAATGGAGGGGAGTACCGAGGCGCCCGTTACCGAGAGATCGTCCGAAGAGGGAGAGTTCGTGGTGATGACAGACTCATTAGTTGCAGCCTGCGCGTTCACCTGAGAGCCGACAGAAAGACCCATGAGCGACTGATCAGCCACAGAGGGTTTGTTCGTCGCGACAATGGGATTGGTACTCAGCTCCTGGAGTGCATCAATTGCCCCGGTTGCAATCCCGGCCTCGGTATTGTCATTCGAGGGGGCAGCCGTTGATTGATAGGCGACGGCAAGCAGAAAGCCTGCAGCAAGCAGTGTAGTGAGTTTTTTCATCGATGGCAGGATGTGCAGTAATCGTGTATTTTTTTGTAAATGTCCAACCAAGCCCTCTGTTCTGCGGGCTCCAGACGTTCCATGACCTTTTCGAGGTTGGCTGCCATTTCCTTGCGGATCCCCTCCACAAGTCGGCTTCCCTTTGGGGTTGCGTGAACCCTCACTTTTCTCCGGTCTTCCTTGTCCGCGGAGCGTTTGACATACCCTAGTTTTTCCAATCGCTGCACAAGCCCTGTCGCTGCAGGCATGCTGTGATCCATAAGTGCTGCAATGCAGCTCATTCCGGAAGGCCCTTGAGAACAGAGATGTCCAAGCAGGAAAAACTGTGGGAAGGAGACCTTACCCCGTGCCAGTTCTCCCATTAGGCTGGCCAAGAAACGCCGCTGCATCACCATGATGATCTCGGCAAGAGAATCCACCTCCTCAAGCTTAAGCGGTTTAAGCAAGTTGGGTGTAGGGTCTGCAGAATGGATCATGAGAGGGCGGGCATCTCCAAAGAATTCCTGAGAATTCCTTAAGGTGATTAAGGATCTTGATAGTGCTTGAAATCTGGGACTGAAGTCAATCTCTCCCAGTTCCTCCAATCCCAATCTTTAAGATGCAATGGGAGCTATTGCTTCAGCAAGTCTCCGGGTTCCGGATGACCATGCTCTATCTCCGCGACAAAATAAGGGGGGGTGATCTCGGCGACCTTGAGGTGTGTAGGGTCCTCACCATTACTGGTCACCAGAAGAGAGCTTCCCGTGGTGACCATGATTCCTGGCTCCAGCTCCGCAATCACATAACTCCCGTCATTTGAGATGGTCCTAATGACGCCAACCGTGAGCAATGCGACCGCCCTTTTGGGGTTCTGCGGTTGCTCTTTCCGCGCGAATAGATGAAAGAAGTCCGCTGGGTGATTCAGACGATAAATCGGGCCTTGTGTGGCCGCTGGCGACAGCCTGTTGGCTGGCTGGCCTGCCTGATGATTCTGATCCTTAATCCTATCCCTATCCCCAATCTTGATTTGAGCACATCCGATGATGACGAACAGGCCAAGTGCGAGAATGAACCTGATCATGCTGGGAAAATGCACCTCCTCCTCATGCACGCGTATAATCCGGAAATCAATCCCCCATTCGTTTCGACTTGACCCCGCTTCTGGGCTTATCTCTTTTCCCAGACTTGCGCGCAGAAGGATCAACCCCCATAAATCTGGCAGACATGCCCTTTTCCTCAACTGCCAAGCCTGCTAAATCAGCTAAGTCTGGCAAGGTCGCTTACCTTGGCCCTGAGGGTACCTTTTCCCACCTGGTTGAGCTGCGACGTTTTCCAAAAAGAGTAGGGCTTCCTGTGGCCACGATCACCGAGGTATTTCATGCCGTACGTTCAGGGCAGGCCCAACTGGGTATTGTGCCGATCGAGAACTCCTCCGGAGGTACCATTACCGAGACTGTCGACCTGCTCATTGAGCAAGCCGGTAAGATTTTTATTACTGAGGAGCTGGCTCTGGATGTCCGCCTCGCACTGCTGGGGCGCGCCGGTACGGTGTTCGATAAACTGAAGTCTGTCTATTCGCATGTGATGCCCCTCCGTCATCACCGTGACTGGATCATGGAAAACCTTCCGAGAGCAACCATGATCGAGAGCTCAAGCACGGCGGAAGCCGCCAAAAAAGCTGCGCTTTCCGCCACCTCGGTTGCCCTTGCGGCTCCCGGTGCCGCGAAGCTTTACGGCCTTTCCATTCTGAAATTTCCCGTCCGCCCAGAGGCGGTGAATGTCACTCATTTTTTTGTGATCTCAGCTACGCCATCCAAATCGCCGAAAGAGAAGCGCTGTAAGACGGCAATCGTCGCCGCCCTTCCCCAGACTTCGGGCAGTCTGCATCGTTTTCTGGGACCCTTTGACCGTGCCGGAGTGAACCTTTGCAGGATTGTCTCGCGTCCTGTTCCCGGACAGCCCGAGACCTATGTCTTTTATCTAGAGATCGAGGGATCTGCCCAGGATGCCAAAGTGAAAAAAGCCCTTGCGGGAGCATGCCGTCTTTCGGTGCGCCTCGAGTTGCCGGGATCGTACGCAACCAGACCCCGTTATCGGAGCGCGCGCTGACTTGCCTTTCGCACCGAGTTGCAGCAAACAGATACCATGTTCCCACTACGCCGAATCCTTACTCTTCTTGCGGCTTGCCTGTTGGGAGCCTCTCTCCAGGCGGCAGATGCTCCGACCATAACCGTTCGTAAGAGTGATGCCCTGAATATCGCCTTCACCGGAATCGGCGGAAGCGAAGGAGCCCTTGCCTCCAAGGTGGTCCAGAATGACCTAACGCTTGCCGGATGGTTCGCGTTGGTCCAGTCCGGGATGGCTTCCTTCACGGTCAGCGGCACATTCGCCGGAGGAGTTCTTCAGGGAAAGGTTGTCAAGGGTAGTGAAATAGTGCTTTCCAAGAACTACACTGGAAGTCCCCGGATGGCTTCTCACCAGTTTGTGGATGATATCGTCCAGACCTTGACCGGTCACAAGGGGATTGCCACAAGCACAATTGCCTTTGTTGGCAATCGGAGTGGAAGGAAAGAGATCTACCTTGCCGACTATGACGGCTCCAATGGTCGTCAACTCACCCATGACAATGGCCTGAGTGTCTCACCGGCACTCAGCCCCAACGGCCATCGGCTCGCCTATACCGGTTACCAGGCGGGGTACGCAGATATCTACCTCATTGATCTGGCAACGGGAGCCCGCCTCCGTCTGGTCAAATTTCCCGGTACCAATTCTGGCGCACGTTTTTCTCCCGACGGGAACCTTCTCGCATGCTCCGTCAGCAAGGATGGGAATCCCGAGCTTTATTTGGTCAGTCTGAGTGGCGGAGCACGCCGTCTGACTCACACCCGAGGAGCCGAATCGAGCCCAGCCTGGTCTCCGAACGCCGCAGAGCTCATTTACTCCTGTGATGAAACCGGTGCACCGCAGCTTTACAAGATCTCCTCGACAGGGGGTAGCGGCCGTCTTGTCCCAACAGGATTCGGTTACTGCACCGAACCAAGTTGGTCACCCGACGGCCAGAGGCTTGCTTTTAATGTCCGTTCGGGTGGCGGTTTCTCCGTCGCAGTGATGGATCTGAATGGGGGTGGAGCTCGGATCGTCGCCCAGGGTGAGAATCCTGTCTGGGGGGCCGATTCACGCCATGTCGTCTACAGCACCGGCAGCACCATTTCCTTGCTTGATGTGCCAACCGGCAAATCCATTCCCGTTATCAGCGGCCTCGGCAAAGTCACGGAACCGACTTGGACTCGATAGTCACCATGAAGCTTTTGAAGGCGAATCTCCGGACAAGAAAATCGTACTCCCACTCTTGATCTTTTCCCCCTTTTAACCCTGTATAGATTTATGCGTTTTCAAACCTTTGCCCTCCTCTCCATCGCTGCCCTGCTTGCACTTTCAGGCTGCTCTAACAAGAAGAACAAGCAATACGCAGGCGTCGACGGCGACTATGTGAGCGGTACGCCCCTAGGAGAACGGACCGAGGGTGCCAACTTCATGGGTACGAACGTGCAGCGCGGTCAGTATGCATCGGTCCAGTTCGGGTATGACAGTTCCTCTGTTGCTCCCGACCAAGAGTCCAAGGTGGCCGCTGTCGCCGATGCCCTTAAGGGAAGTGGCAAGACCGTTATCGTGGCTGGATTCACCGATGAGCGCGGCACGCAGGAGTACAACCGTAGTCTTGGTGAGAAGCGCGCCCTTGCTGTGCGTGAAGCGCTGATCGCCAAGGGCATGAAGGCCAATAACGTCCAGACCGTCAGTTTTGGTTCCGAAATGCCTGTCGATCCCGCCAGTAACGATGCAGCTTGGGCGAAGAATCGTCGGGCTGAGTTTGGCATCGTGAAATAACACGTCGGGTTCACGCTCATTCGCGCAAGGTGACCCTGCCTATTCCTGTTCCACTTTTTGACCTGAGCCGTCTCGGGCCACAGGTCGATGAGGCTGTCCGCGAGGCTGCCCTTCGAGTCCTTGGACATCGGGGGTATGTTCTTGGTGCAGAAGTGGAGGCCTTCGAGCGTGACCTTACCGCATATCTCGGCGGTGGTCATGCCGTCGGAATGTCCTCAGGCACGGATGCGCAATTGGCTCTGCTGATGGCGATGGGAATCGGCGTGGGTGATGCCGTCATCTCAACTCCCTACACATTCTTTGCGACTGCTGGCTGTATTCATCGCACTGGTGCCGAAATCCTCTTCTGCGACATCGATCCGGCAACCTTCATGATGGATCCTGCAAGCCTGCGGACACTCCTCTCTTCCTTCAAGAAGGATACCGATGGCAGCCTTCGATCCCCCAAGGGAAATCGAATCCGCCTAATCGTTCCGATTCATCTTTTTGGAACATGCTGTGATATTGATGGGATCGCTGCTGTTTCGGCAGAATTCGGGATAGAAATTCTCGAGGATGCCGCCCAGATCCTTGGAGCTAAATATCCTTCCAGGGAAGGAGTAAAGACCGCCGGCCTTATGGCCCCGACTTCCTATGTCAGCTTTTATCCGAGCAAGAATCTGGGTGCTGCCGGAGATGCCGGTGTGGCTCTCTGCAAGGACGAGGAGATGGCCGATAAACTCCGCCGCATTCGCAATCATGGTATGGAGCAGCGCTACTACCACAAAGTAGTCGGCGGCAATTTTCGCATCGATGCCATTCAGGCGGCTATCCTGAGGGCAAAGCTCCCATTCCTGGATGGATGGAATGCCATGCGCCGCGCGAACGCTTCCGCCTATCGAGAGGCCTTCACGGCTGCCGGATTGCTCGACTGGGTTACCCTTCCCGCCGAGCCTTTTGCTGATTCAGGCCTGAGAGACCATCACATCTATCACCAGTACGTGATTCGGATCCAGAAGAGGGATGCCGTGATGGCTCACCTGTCAGAGCAGAAGATCGGCTGTGCCATCTACTATCCCGTGCCGCTACATCTCCAAGAGTGCTTTGCCCACCTTGGACACAAGCCGGGTGACTTTCCGGCCAGCGAGTGCGCCGCAAGCGAAAGCTTGGCATTGCCTATTTTCCCCGGCCTTCGGCCCGACGAGCAGCAGCAGGTTGTGGACGCGATCAAGCAGGCGCTGGATTAAGCGCCCTGTGGATTTTCCCTTGAGATCCTGAGCACTCCGATTAGAAGGGCCGCTCCCGGAACAAGCAGTGCGAGAAGGTCGCAGAGAGAATGGATCATTTCACCCCTGATCAGGTTTACCTCCGCTAATTTTTCGAGTGGGAGCAGGTGAAAGTATCCAAGCTCTGTGACAATAAAACCGAGAGCCATGCTTGTAATGGCAATGAGGATTTCCTCTCTTGGAAGTCCCTGTTTTTTGGATGAGTTCGTCAGAATGTCACGGAACTGAAGCGCGCAGAGAACGAAACCAATCAGCGTCACGATCTGAAAGAAAGGCCCAAGAATAGCCCAGACTAGAGCTGCCGCGCAGAGATTGCGGAAAACCTTTTCTCGCGTATTGAGGAAAAGAAGGCCAAAGGCGATTAGGATCGCAGGGCTCCCGAGCGACCAGGCAATGATACGGTCTTCCCCGGCGAGTAAATGACCGGTTACGCAGTAGGAGGCTCCTGCGAGTTCAAAGGCCTCCTTCCAGGCAATCCAGACACCGGACTCAAACCATCCCGCTCCCAGCAACGCCACGGAGGCAAGGATCAGGGGAAACCGAAAGGTGTGCTCCACCACACTGAGGCAAAGAATCTGGAGAAGCGCCGTCATGACGATCAGCGCCACCATCAGGCGCAAGGTCAACTCAACGGCACGATAATCTCCGATGGGAAGGGTGAGGAGGGATTCCATGGGGCGGACCAGACGGCTTCGTGGAATGGGAAGTAGAGGAGATCAGGAGATCAGAGTTCGACCGTGTCGCCGAACTCGACCTTCAGATTTCTTGCAAGGCGGAGTAGCTCCGGGGCAGGGTGTTTTTTCTTTCCGATCACTTGATCCAGATCAATCAGCGTGGCGCGCCCCTTGGAGAGCGCCGTCATGCAACCCGTCTCCTGCTGGAGCAACCCCATGACGGCCAGTTCGCCGAATCGGGCGCCTAGCATGCGGTCGAAGTGGGTAGGGATACCGCCGCGTTGGACGTGGCCCAGAACACTGATCCGGACTTCCTGTTCGAATTCCCCTCCCGGAACGGCCTTTTGCATCCGCTCCATGAAGGTTGAGGCACCGCAGACGCCTTCTGCCAGAATCACGATCGAATTGTCGCGAGCCTCCTGATAGCGCTGGTGAAGCACGGAGATTATTCTCTCCATGTTGTAGCGGAACTCGGGAATAACGGCGACCGTGGCGCCGGAGCTGATCGCCGTGGTGAGGGCGAGGTATCCGGAATTACGGCCCATAACCTCGATTAGGAAACAGCGGCGATGTGACCTAGCGGTGTCACGGATCCGGTCGACTAATTGCATGATCGTGTTGGTTGCCGTGTCGACGCCGATAGCCATTTCCGTGCCGGAGAGGTCGTTGTCGATGCTTGCGGGGATACCGACAACCGGCATGCCGCGTTGGCTGAGTTCGCGGGCTCCCGTCAGGGAGCCGTCGCCGCCGATGACCACCAGTCCGTTTATGCCCAGTTCGTTGAGACGCGCCCGTGCCGCATCGACTCCCTCCGGACTGTACATCCGTTTGCAGCGGCTCGACTGGAGAATCGTGCCACCCCGGTCGATGATGGCAGCTAGACTGCGATGAGCGAGTTCCTCGATGTTTCCATCGAAAATTCCGTCATAACCGTTATTGATGCCCACGATGCGGCAGTTTTGTTGCGCCGCAGTCCGTGCAACGGCACGGATCGCAGGATTCATTCCGGGGGCATCACCGCCCGATGTCAGGATTCCGATGGTTTTCATGATCTTTAAAAAGAGGCCACCGGGGGTCTGTGACGCTTCATGGGTAGCAGAAACAGGGAAAAATTAAAGAACCGATAAAGATTTTGAACGAATGCCCAGGGATTCTGTCTGATGTGATAGGTTAACATTGGGGGCGGGCCGCCTCGTTCCGGTTTCATGGTTTTTCCGGGACGAATCAGGCGGCCCGCTTTTTTGTCTTCATGGGCATCCCACATCCCAAAAGAGGCGCTTGCCACCATGACCCCACTCGGATAGCTCCTACGGGAAGCACGCGATTTCACCACTACCGCCCACACCATGTCCGAGACGATTCTTGTTATTGAAGATGAAGAGGATGTCTCTGATCTGATTCGATATCATCTGAAAAAAGCCAAGCTTCGGGTCATTGCTGCCGTTGATGGCGTGGAGGGGCTGAATGCGGCACTAGAGGAGCGTCCGGACGCGATCATTCTGGACATCATGCTGCCCCGGCTCAATGGCTTCGAGGTTGCCAAGAAATTGAAGGAGAATGAACGCACGGCGCATATCCCGCTGCTGATCCTGAGCGCCAAGGGAGAGGCGGATAGTCGGATCAAGGGGCTTGAGCTGGGAGCAGACGATTATCTGCCCAAACCATTCAGTCCGAGGGAGCTGCTTCTCAGGATCCAAGCCCTTCTGAAAAGGGCGCGCCCGGCTGTGGTTTCAGAATCCACCGTTTCGGGTCCCTTCGTGTTGGATCGCTCCTCCTTGAAAGTGACGCTGAATGGCCAGCGAATCGACCTGACATCGACGGAGTTCAAATTGCTTTCCCTGCTCATCGGTAAGGGCGGCGCGATTCAATCCCGTGAGGAACTGCTCCACGAAGTATGGGGATACCGTAGTGCAGTCGACACGCGGACAGTCGATACGCACATGCGCCGTCTCCGAGAAAAGCTGGGTGTTCACGCAGTCTATTTGGAGACGATCCGGGGTGAAGGCTACCGTTTCATAGCCCCCGCCCCGGCAATCTGATGCACGAAGCCTTCCTCTGGGGAGCCGGTCTTTTATTCGCCGGTGCTTGTCTTTGGTGGATCATCTTCTCCGTCATTCTCCCGACGGGAGAACTGTTGGTGATCCTCAGGAGGATAGCCGGCGGCGATTTCAGGCCGGTGATCCTGAGTGGATTGCCTCGGTTTTTCAAGAAGCCCGCCGATGCACTGCGGGTCATCGCGGAAACCCTTTCCCGTCAGAAGAGCCTCCTTGCCGAGGAGGAGTTTAGTATCTCGGTCATCCTGGAAAGCATGACGGAGGGAGTGGTCATCACGGGGGCAGATCTGCGTATTCGTCTGGTGAACAAGGCCGCCGTTGCGATGTTCCACCTTCGCGGGGAAGTGAAGGGGCTCTTATTGCCGGAAGTCTTCATGGGACATGAACTTCAGGGAGTGGCACAGCGGGCCGCCGCCACGGGAGAAGTGCAACGCGGAGAACTCAGTATCGGCATTCCTGGACGAAGCGAACGCTGTCATCTGGTGGTGACGGCCGCCGCGCTCAAGGCTCCAGACATGAAGAGCCCGGGCGGATGCCTCATGGTGCTGCACGACGTGACAAGGCTTCGCGAGCTGGAATCGGTAAGAAGGGAATTCGTGGCCAACGTCTCTCACGAGTTCCGCACTCCCCTTTCGATCATCAATGGCTATCTGGAGACTCTTCAGGAAGGAGGGTTGAGTCGAGAGATGCAGCGTAAATCGATCACCGTAATGCGCCGGCACGCGGACCGATTGAATCATTTGATCGAGGATCTTCTCACCATCAGCCGCATGGAGGAAAAAGAGGTCCGTCTTGAGACCCTCCCGACGAATCTGCCCGGACTCCTCTCGAATGTGATCGAGCAGTTGGAGAGTGAGGTGAAGGAACGTGGTGCTCGTGTCAGATTGGAGGCCAGCGCCGACCTTCCTGCTGTTCAGGTTGACGGATACAGAATCGAGCAGGCCTTCTCCAATCTCCTAGTTAATGCCTTGCGTCATGGCGTTCCCCGTGAAGGTGGCGGCGGCGGCGATGTCGCGATCAGCGCCGTTCTTCAGGGATTTGAAATCGCCATCAGTTTCCGCGACTACGGACCCGGCATTCCACTTCAAGATCAGGACCATATTTTCGAGCGTTTTTACCGTGTCGGAGGTGACCGAGCCCGTCAGACGGGTGGCACCGGTCTTGGATTATCGATCGTGAAAAATGTAGTCCAAGCACACGGAGGGCGTATGGCTCTGGATAGCCGCCCTGGCGAGGGCTCAACCTTCACGATTTTCCTGCCGGTTTAGGGATTTTGGGGTTTTCTCGGGATTTCCGTATTCCTATCAAGAAATCAGGATGGCTGTCTCCTCGGGAACTTCCAGCAGATGGCCTTCAATGATGTCGTCGAGTTCCATCAGGGAGCCAACTCCCGAGAGGCTTGCGCGGAGGGGACGGGCGGCCGGCATGCCCCGCGTGTAGGCCATGAGGCGTGATCGCATGCCTTGCATCGCGAAGCGTTCGTCTCCCTTGGATGCTACTTCTGCGGAGCAATGCCGTCGCACAAGCTCCCATCTCATCTCTAAGGATGGAGGAGTGTAAGGAATTTCGGCGATCGCAGCCTTCACCTCGGTGAAAATCCAGGGATTAGTCATCGCCGCCCGCCCGATCATTAGTCCGGAGACCCCTGTATTTAATCTATTGAGTGCTGTTTCGCCGTCAGCGATGTCTCCGTTGCCAATCACAGGAATGGAGACAGAAGCGGCAACGGAGGCGATCACCTCCCAATCGGCTTCACCCGAGTATCCTTGAGCCTTGGTACGCCCATGGACGGCGATACGGCGGATTCCCGCACCCTCCAGGATTTGAGCCGTCTGTACGGCGTTGATGGTAGAGGCATCCCAACCGATCCGGATCTTGGCGGTGACAGGAAGTGGAGCGCAGGCTCGTACGACGGCATCGGCGACCTTTTCCAGCAACGGGCAGTCGCGAAGGAGCGAGGAGCCTCCGTTGCGGCAGACCACCTTGTTTGCGGGACAGCCGAAGTTGATGTCGATGAAGTCCGGATTCACCCAGTCGACGACCTGTTGGGCGGCTTCGGCCAGCCTTTTTGGATCTCCCCCAAAAAGCTGCACCCCCATGGGACGCTCTAGGGGAGTGAACTCTACATAGCCGCGCGTCCGGGCATTCCGGTGCATGATGCCGTCTGCGGAAACGAACTCCGTGGTCAGTATGTCTGCTCCCTTTTCCTTACAGATGGTGCGGAAGATGGAGTTCGTGACCCCCGCCATGGGAGCCAGAAAGAGCGGAAGGGAACCCTTCTCCATGAGGCGTAAAGTGTGATTCAGGCCTCTTCAGCCGGAGAGGATACAGTCTCCGACCCTGCTTCTGGTGGCTCCTGAACCAGAGGCGTTGCCGGTGCAGAGAGACCAGAAAGGAGTGCAGAGACCTCCTCCTGTACAGCAACCAGGTCAGACAGGGAGAGATTTGGGTCGGCGATAATGAAGGTCTCGCCTGTTCCTGCCCGTTCGTAGATCAGCGTGGTCTTGTCGGGAGAGGGCAACGGCTTCAGAACCCGCTTGCGTTCCAGCATAACGGCGAGCAGGTAGCGGGTATTGGTATGGGCCGGATCATTGCTTTCGATCAGCCTGCGTAACATTCCTTCAGCATCATCGCGAGGCAGCGGCTCCAGCGGTGGAGGAGCGGGAGGCTCAAATTTGGAACGCCATGCGGAGAAGGGAGGCTCGGAGCTTGGGGTGAGGGAACGAGCCTTCCATGCCTCCTCACAGAGATCACTGCGGCGGAATCCTTGGCCTTCAATAAAAAGGGCTGCATGGAAAATTTCCCCCTCTGCGAAGGGTCGTCCGGTGGCATCGCATACCTCGGAGCGCGCCTTGATGTTCCAGTCCTGCTGCATGAATCAAAAGATTTTAGGCCAGGATCAGAAGCCGGGCAACCGCAACTTTGGGAGTTCCCTGCCTGTTGCCTTGATCCAGAAAAGAAGGAGTCCTATGGACAGGAAGATCAGGATAGGCCCCCATCCCGCAACCCATCCAGGGATGCGATCCCCCTTGCCGAGGGCGATAAAGAGACTGCTGGAGAAAATCAACGAGGCGAAGAGTCCGATCGCCGCGGTAACCCCTCCCATGATCCCGCGGCGCCCTATGACCACACCCATCGGACCCGCGATGAAGATCACCACAAAGCAGATCCATGGAAGCGCCCATCGGTAGTTCCAATGCGTTACGAACGGAGCGAGGCGTGTCTCGGGAAACTCAGCGTTGTAGCGCAGGTAATCGGTGAGTTCCGGGAGTCCCATGAACTCTGAGTTCATGGTGGAACTTGCGATTTTCCATGGGGTTTCATGCCAGCCCTTGATCTCTAGGCGCGGGGAGGACTCTGAGGAGACTTGGTTTCCGGATTCGTCGACAATCACATGCCTAGCATCCATAAGTAACCAGCTTCCTGCTTCCGGGATATAAGCGGCATGGGGTGTGTACCATTTCTCAGTAACGATTCCCGACTCGTTCTGCTGGATGATCTCAACATTCAAGGCTTGGTTGGCCTTGGTGAACATGGCTGTGAGATACCAGAGTCGGCGGTCCTCGCGATTGCGGAACAGATGATTATTAATCCCGTTGAACGGCTTCTGTCCCGACTTGATCTCGCCCTTGATTTCTGAACTCGAGGAACCTGCCTGCGGAGCCAGTCGGTAGTTGAGGGCGCCCAAAAGAGCCGTCATAACGAGTCCAACGATTACCAGCGGGACGAAAATCCTGTAGAGGCTGACGCCTGCACAGAGCATGGAGATGATCTCGTTACGCTGGGACATCTGGGTAAGGGTGTAGAGAAGGGCCAGAAGGAGACCGACCGGAACGCTCAGGACAATGACGCTCGGTATCTGCAGCAGATAGTAGCGCGTTACGAGGGCAAAAGTAGCATGTCCGGAAAGAAAATCCGGTAAGTTGACGCTAAGGTCCCAGACCAGCCAAACCGAGACGAACCCGGAAACGCAGTAGAAAAACGGGATCAGAAATTTATTGAGAAGGTAGCGGTCGAAGATCGTCATGGCAGTCACCGGCAGAAACCCGTTGCAGGAGGCCGGAAAGAAAACAATTCTGAGTCCCTTGCGTCGGATTCTGCAATTGTAAACACTCTACCCTCTCGACCGACATCTATGATTTCCATCAATGAAGAGTTCACCCCCGGCGCTCCCCCTGTGAAGGGAGGCTTCGCACGTGAGATTGCGGAACTCTTCGGGCCGAAGGGTTCCCTTGCCTCGATCCGGGGTTTTGAATGGCGTCCCGAGCAGCAGCGCATGGCGGAAGGGGTGGCCGGGGCTTTGGCAGATCGCTCCCATTTTGTCGTTGAAGCCGGAACCGGCGTCGGGAAATCCCTAGCCTACCTGATCCCCTCCGTCCTACATTCCATCAGAACAGGGCGGAAGGCGCTGATCAGCACCCATACCATCAATCTTCAGGAACAGCTGCTTTACAAGGATGTCCCGCTGGTGCGGGGTCTGATCGGTGAGGAGTTCGAGGCCGTTCTGCTCAAGGGACGTCAGAACTATGTCTGTCCCACCCGGCTTGCCCGTGCCCTTCGTCATGGCAGTGATCTCTTCACCACTGAGGAGAAGCCGGAGCTGGAACGCATTCGGGAGTGGGCCTCAACGACCTGCGATGGATCGCTCAGTGATCTTCCCTTCGAGCCTGCACAGCAACTCTGGGCCCAAGTCTGCAGTGAGCAGCATCTCTGCACGCCAAAGACCTGCGGCCGTGACTCCGGGTGCTTCTATCAGTCAGCACGCCGCCGTGCGCAGTCGGCCCAGGTTCTTGTGCTCAATCACACCCTCTTCTTCACTCTCCTTGGGGATCCCGAGGACGAGGGGATCGGTTATCTCTTTCCTGATGATTTCGTGATCTTTGACGAGGCCCACACTGTCGAGCAGGTGGCCTCACGGCATCTCGGATTTTCACTCTCGCAGTATGGTCTCCGTCAGTCGATCCAGCGTCTCTATAACCCGAGGACCCGGAAGGGGCTTCTCCAGCAGGCTAGACACAATGAGGGGATCAGCACCGCAGCGGATCTCATCCCTGAAATTGACCGCTTCTTTGACTCGATTGCCGGTGCCTGCACTTTCCGGCAGGGAAGGGAATGCCGCGTGCGTGGGGATCAGTCGGCCGACCTTATCGAAGCCGTTTCGGAGAGCCCTCTCTCCGAGAGTTTGGCCCGCTTGGCGGATTCTGCCGGCACCGCCGCCATGAAGGCTGAGGAGGAGGGACTGAAAGGTGAGCTTTCCGAAGTCGCTTCGAGACTGAGAACATCTAGGGCGGGGCTCGTCGATTTTCTCTCCCAGAGTGAACCGGGCCATGTCTACTGGGTGGAGCGTAATGGCAAGACCTCCTCCTGGTGCAGTCTGCATGCGGCACCCGTGGCCGTGGCGCCGCTCTTGGGCCGGCTCCTTTTTCGCGAGGGCAGCACCGCGGTCATGACAAGCGCGACGCTTTCTGTCGGATCTTCCGAACTCGATTATTTCCGAGGCCGTGTCGGTGCGCTGGAGGTGCCCACTTTGCAACTCGGCTCCCCGTTCGATTACTCAAAGCAGATGAAACTGCATCTCGTACGCAAGATGCCTGAACCGAAGGATCCCTCTTACGAAGAGTCTCTGGCCACGTGGATCAGCCACTTCACTGAAGAGAGTCGCGCGCGGGCCTTCGTTCTCTTCACAAGCCACCGGACCATGCAGTCCGTCGCCGCCCGTATGGGTGATTACTTCGAGAAGAAAGGATGGAATCTTATCGTGCAGGGAGGGGGACTCTCGCGTTCGCGAATGCTGGAAAGCTTCCGAGAGGACGGGGAGAGCGTTTTGTTTGGGACCGACAGCTTCTGGACGGGCGTCGATCTTCCTGGAGAGGCTCTCTCCAGCGTTATCATCACTAGGCTTCCGTTCGTGACCCCCGACCATCCCCTCACCGAGGCCAAGTTGGAGGAGATTGAGTCCGAGGGAGGTGATTCCTTCCAGACCTATTCGCTGCCCGAGGCGATTCTGAAGCTGCGTCAGGGAGTCGGAAGGCTTATCCGAAGCTCTAAGGATCGAGGCTCTATCGTGATCCTAGACAGCCGCATTCTTTCGCGTCCCTACGGCAAGGCCTTCCTCAAGGCTCTGCCAGAGTGTCCGATCGAAATAGCCTAGGGAGACTTGTAGTGGAGAGAGACTAGGCGCAGGGATTTATCCCTTTCCTCGATGCTATAGTAATTCAGCTCAAGGTTCACGCTAGGTTGGCTCCATTGATAGATAATCAGCGTGTAGGTGGTTTCCTTCGGAATATTGTCCCCTGGAGGACGTTCCTTCACCTTATTCACCAGAAGAGTGCCGGGGCCGTAACGCTCGTCAATACGGCGTCTGGTGCGGTCGAAAAAGTCGACCGTCTTCTCGGCATCCCAGGAGGGATCGTCATACTGAAGCTCTATCTCGATGAGGGAGCCATCTTTGAAGTTGAAGAGCGACTTTTTCAGTAACGTATCACCGATGCTGAGTCCTTCGGCTTCCAGAACGACTTTACCGATCGATTTCTCGGTGCAGGAGGTTTCATGGGCCTTCACCGCGTTGATCATCTCACGAACCTTGTCGATGCTGTCCCCCCACGTTAACGAGTAGGGGATTTTGATTTCCTTCAGCGTCTGTTGCTGAGCAACGGCGACTCCTCCCGCCATAGGCAGGGCTATCATCATGAGCATGATCCGGAGTGCGTTCATGGGACGGATTCTCCAGCAGTCGGCGACGAATGGAAAGCATCCGGAGAGACTTCCAGCTTTCCTGCGGAGAGGGGAACTAGTCGGTCCAAGCCAGTGATCTCATAGGTGGTTGTTCCCCCGAGATCCTCGAACATCAGGCGGGCGCTTCCCTCCTTCATGCTATGGGCAAGGCGGACGCCTTGATGGAAATCCTCGTTTCCAAGTGGGAGTAGGGGAACTGAAAGGACAGGAAGGCCCTCCACGGCAAGGATGCAGACTTTTCCCTCAAGCCTTGCAGTGACTGAAAGAGGAGTGCTTTTTTCCATCAACGCGTCTCTGGCCGCGCGAACAGTGATCGCGTTTTTGATCAAAGGCATGGGTGAAAGCGCAAAAGGCTCTTCAGGCGGCATCAGGCCATTGCAGCGTTCCGAGAACGGCAGCTTGGAGACAGTTAGGGGGCCGTGAACAATCCCTTGTGCCCTATAGTTTCCTGCCGGCACGAGCCTCCCTTGATCATCTTTTTGATCCCAGGTCATGATGAGGCCATTGAGCCCGGATGGAATCGATTCTACAGATGCATCGCGATACAGGAGCCGTATTAGGGCCCCCTCTTCAGAAAAAATCCCTAGCGTCACCGGTCCCTCCAGTTCCGGAAGTGCCACGGCGAAGGACTGGTCGCCTCTTGCGTTAAGTCCAAGGGCGGAGATCGGGCATAGAAAAAAGATCAGAACCGCGGCTTGAAAAATCACCCGGCGAAACCAACCCAGCGGTTCCCTAGTTTCTCCAAGATCTTGTTGCCATACCGGACGTGCTGTCTCCATGCTTGTCAATCGTTGAACATGAGCAGGTCGATGCCCAAGACTTTTCGGTTGTTGTCCGCGGGAATCGCGGCAATTTTTTTCCTATGCCTTTCTGCATCCAGAGCGATGGCGGTTCAGGTTTCCGGTTTGGATGCCGATGCCTCTGTGCGCGCCTCCTCGGTCGCCTTGGAACAGAAGGATTATCAGAAGGCCCTCTCCGATCTAGGGCCGGCACTTCAATTGCGTCCTGAGGACCCGACCGTCTTGAATCTCAAGGGTGCGATTCTAACCAAAACCAAGGATTACGCCGGAGCCCGACTCTGCTACGAGGGGGCTCTGAAGGCGTCGCCCGGTTTCTTTCCTGCCCGGTACAACATCGGCGCCTTACTTTCACTCCAGCAGCAGTGGGATCCTGCGATTGCCTATTTCCGGAACCTTTTGATCGAACAGCCCAACAACGAGCTGGTGGAGTACAAGCTCCTTCTCCTCTTACTAATTCAGGGTTCTGATCTAGTACTGGAAAAGCGGCTTTTCGACTCGCCAATCCCAAGCAACACCCCCGCTTGGTACTTTGCCTCGGCGGCACGTTCCTACAAGGCTGGCGATCCTGACAAGGCCTCACGACTCATTAATGTCGCCAAAAGCGTCTATGGGGAGAAGACGCAGATCTTTCAGGAGGAGCTCGACGAGAGCGGCCTTGCCACAGCAAAAAAATAACAAACTCCATGTCTTCATCCATTCTAGTAACCGGCGGCGCGGGCCTCATCGGAAGCGCCGTGATTCATGCCCTCAACAATCGTGGTCAGGAGGATATCCTTGTCACGGATGTCCTCGGCAAGGATGAGAAGTGGAAGAACCTCTCGCCACTTCGCTTCGACGACTACATGCAGGCC
>Ga0194059_1000266_pt1 | contig 25546 bp, 21 predicted proteins | sample SepL6211m_MetaG_FD_163426 | JGI IMG/M metagenome (GOLD analysis project Ga0194059, IMG submission 163426) | Anoxic zone freshwater microbial communities from boreal shield lake in IISD Experimental Lakes Area, Ontario, Canada - Sep2016-L626-11m | ecosystem: Environmental > Aquatic > Freshwater >... | reverse complement strand
CCATCAGTGATATCAGCCTTGATATCCTCGATGTTTTCGATGCCGACAGAAAGTCGGATAAGACCTGGTGTTACGCCAGCTGTTAATTGTTCAGCCGGTGATAGTTGCGAGTGAGTTGTTGATGCTGGGTGAATCACAAGTGAGCGAACATCGCCGATATTTGCAACATGTGAATGGAGCTTGAGCGCTTCAACAAACTTCTTGCCAGATTCAATGCCACCCTTAATTTCAAAGGATAGGACTGAACCACTTCCCTTTGGTGCATACTTTGTGGCCAACTTGTTCCATGGCGATGACGGCAAGGATGCATAGTTAACTTTTAGAACTTCTGGTTGGGTCTCAAGCCACTTGGCTAGCGCCTGCGCATTTGAAACATGTCGTTCAATGCGAAGTGAGAGCGTCTCAAGTCCTTGTGCTAGTAACCAGGCGTTAAATGGACTTACTGCAGCGCCGGTATCGCGAAGAAGTGTCAGGCGGATCTTGAAGATGTAAGAAAGGTTTGCTCCGAACGCCGAGCCAACTCCAAGAGCCTGGGCATAAACCAAACCGTTATAACTTGGATCTGGTTGATTAAAGCTTGGGAACTTTTCTGGATGCTTGGCATAATCAAATGTGCCAGCATCAACAACAGCGCCCACAACTGAGTTTCCGTGTCCGGAGAGGAACTTAGTCGCAGAGTGAACAACCACGTCTGCACCATGTTCGAATGGACGAATGAGGAATGGTGTTGCAACGGTGTTATCGACGATAAGTGGCACATTGTTCTTATGCGCTACATCTGCGACCGTTGAAATATCCAATACTTCGTTCTTTGGATTTGCGATGGTCTCACCAAAGAATGCCTTGGTGTTTGGACGCACAGCAGCCTGCCATGAAGCAGGATCAGATGGGTCTTCTACGAAGGTGACATCGATTCCGAATTTCTTCAAGGTGTAGTGGAACAAGTTGTAAGTACCACCATAAAGACTTGGTGAAGAAACTATGTGATCGCCAGCTTCTGCCACGTTCAAAATTGCATATGTTGTCGCGGCCGAACCTGATGCCAGTAGAAGTGCAGCTACGCCACCTTCAAGAGAGGCGATCCGTTGTTCAACCGCATCCTGAGTTGGGTTCATGATTCTGGTGTAGATGTTTCCAAGTTCTGCTAACCCAAAGAGATCGGCAGCATGCTTGGTATCGCGGAATTGATAAGCAGTTGTCTGATACAGCGGAAGCGCGCGAGCGCCAGTTGTTGGATCAGGAACTTGACCCGCATGTACTTGGCGAGTTTCGAATGAAGATTTATCTAATGAAAATGACATTACATACCTCCCAGAAATAAGGGGGTCGAATATTTATGCGACCCACGCTTGCCAAATGCAATTTGCATTTGACCTGGTCTTCACCCGGAGCACCCCACCGTGGTGGAGGGTTGCCGTCCAGTAAGCCGGGGCTAAAACCTGGAACTCGTGACCTGGATAAATACTAAATTACGCAAACGCCATATGTCTAATTGCCAGTCGCTTGCAAGAGGAAGCGCAAAGGTTAGGAGCGTTCGCGCCAGGCCGAAGTGATCGGAAGTCTGCGATCTTTGCCAAAGGCCCGCTTAGAAATCTTGGTACCTGGCGGGTACTGGCGTCGCTTGTACTCGGCCGCATCCACCATGCGAAGAATCTTGGTTGCTAGCTCAAGATCAAAACCTGCCGCAAGAACACCATTTAAACCCAGATCCTCATCGATATAAATACTCAGTATTTGATCTAAAACTTTGTAATCAGGCAATGAGTCGGTGTCCTTCTGGTCTGGCCGAAGTTCAGCGCTTGGTTCCTTTGTTATTGAATTGACTGGGATCGGTGCAACCTCGCCTCGGTCAGTTGCCATCTTATTTCGCCAAGTTGCCAGCGCCCAGACATCGCTTTTAAATAAATCTTTAATTGGCGCAAACCCACCAACTGCGTCGCCGTAAAGTGTTGAATAACCCACCGCTAACTCTGACTTATTTCCAGTTGCAAGAACCAAATGTCCTTCTTGATTTGAAAGTCCCATCAAAGTTGTGCCGCGCACTCGGGCCTGGAGATTCTCTTCGGCAACACCCGTAAGACCAACATTTGCCAGGTAGGCCGAAACCATTGGTTCAATTTCAATGACTCGATAATTTAATCCGATGTTCTTGGCCAATTCGGCAGCATCGGAAAGTGAATGATCAGATGAGTACTTGCTTGGAAGTCCGACGCCAAATACATGCTCGCCACCAATCGCATCAGCAGCAATCGCTGCGACAAGTGCGGAATCGATCCCACCAGAAAGCCCTAGCAAAACGCTAGGGAAATTATTCTTCGCAACATAGTCTCGAAGTCCAACCACAAGTGCCTGCCAGATCTGCGCCGCATCACTCATGCGAAGTGCCCGGCCATGAGTCAACTTTTCGTAGCGTGGGATTGGTGTTTCGGAAAGAATTACATCGGGCTCACTGCTGGCGACTTTCAAATCTAGATCGACGACCATAAGCCCTTCATGGAATTGTGGGGCTCTGGCGATGAGCTGGCCATTCGCATCAGCAACGATGCTGTCGCCATCAAATACCAAGTCATCCTGACCACCTGTCATATTTACATAAGCAAGTGGTGCGCCAATCGTCTTTGCACGATTTCTAACTAGTTCAAATCTGGTGTCATTTTTATTTCGCTCGAACGGGCTGCCATTTGGAACCAAGACCAACCCAGGAGTCCGGGCCGTGAGTTCGGCAACCGGGCCGGCATCCAGCCAGATGTCCTCGCAAATTGCAATGCCGATATCGACGCCATGCAAACGAACAACTAATGAATTAGTTCCAGATACAAAATTTCGATACTCATCAAAAACGCCGTAGTTAGGTAGGTGGTGCTTGATATACCTGGCCACAATTTCGCCCCGATAAATAATTGCAACTGCGTTCTGTGGCCGTTGGTCTTCACTTCCATCTAGATAACCGGCAACAGTCAGCAACTCACCACTGCCTTGCGAATTCAATCGGGCCGCAAGTTCGGTCACCGCAATTTTGCTGGCCTTGCGGAAAGTCTGGCGAAGGGCTAAATCTTCAACGGGATAGCCAGTCAAGATCATTTCAGGCAGAACTAAAACGTGTGCGCCAGCCTCAGTAGCTTTTGTGGCATACGAAGCGATCAGATCAGAATTGCCGCTCAAATCTCCAACTCGTGGATTGATCTGAGCCAAGGCAACTCTTAATTGACCGATTCTGGCTTCCATATAACAAGAGTACCCCGCTAAACTTTTAGCCACGCAACTCGCGATAAGCCAGGGACCCTTGAGGCCTTGAGACAGTGAGTTACTGCGCATTGGGGAGAATTTATGAGCCGTGTAACGATCTCGGATTTAGCCGCCATGAAAAAACGTGGCGAAAAGTGGGCCATGCTCACGAGCTATGAGCAGATGGCTGCCAGCATTTTTGATGAGGCCGGCATCCCAGTCCTACTCGTTGGCGACAGCGCCGGAAATAATTTCTTTGGCGAAGAGAACACAATCCCAGTTACCGTCGATGATTTAATCCCACTAACCAGAGCTGTCGTGAATTCAACCGAACGTGCCATGGTCGTTGCCGACTTCCCATTTGGGTCTTATGAATCTGGACCAGAAGCCGCACTGCAGACTGGCATTAGATTTTTTAAGGAAGCAAAAGCGCACGCCGTAAAACTCGAAGGTGGGTCGCGCTCCATCCCACAAATTCGCAAATTAATTGAATCGGGAATACCGGTTATGGGCCACCTCGGCTTAACGCCACAATCAGTACATGCCCTGGGTGGCTTCAAAGTTCAAGGTCGCGGCGAAGATGCCGCTCGAATTAAGTCTGAGGCGCAAGCTCTTCAGGAGGCTGGTGTCTTTGCATTAGTACTTGAATTGGTTCCAACGGAATTAGCGGCGCAAATTTCAAAAGAACTAACTATTCCTGTTATAGGAATTGGGGCTGGCAATGGTTGCGATGCCCAGGTACTTGTTTGGACAGACTTAATGGGCTTGACTGCTGCGCCTCCCAAGCTGGCAAAGGCATATCGAAACCTGCGAGCTGAGATGTTGGCCGCCACAAAGGAGTGGGCTGGGGATGTCGCAAGTGGAGAATTTCCAGGTCCAGAACAATCCTTTAATTAGGGCTTTCTAACTTACTTAACACCTACGATATGGCGATGTTAAAAAAAATCGCAGTCGATATCTCACCGTTGCGAAAGTTTCGGGATTTCAGGTTGCTTTGGGGCGCCGGGTTAATCAGTTATTTCGGTTCCATGATCACCTACGTAGCGCTCCCCTTTCAAATTAAAGAACTAACCAACTCATATATCGCCGTCGGGCTTATGGGCGCCGTTGAACTCATCCCATTAATCATTTTTGGGCTTTACGGCGGGGTGCTCGCCGACAAGGTTGACCGAAAGAAGATGATCTGGATAACTGAACTCTTCTGCCTGTTTGCAACCCTGTCCCTCTTTATCAACTCTAGGTTGTCCCACCCCCATTTGGTCTGGCTCTACATAGTGGGTGCAACATTTGCTGCTCTCGATGGACTGCAACGACCAAGTGCCGATGCAATATTGCCGAGACTTGTTGGTCATTCTGATCTGCCTTCGGCAAGTGCGCTGATGTCCCTTCGCTGGCAGACCGGAGTCATCACTGGCCCAGCACTTGCTGGAATTTTGCTGGCGACTTTCGGTATTGGTTCGGCCTATTTAGTCGATGTTGCGACATATGTAGTTTCGCTAATTTTGATTGCGCGAGTTCGATCTGTTAAGCCGACGAAAGCAAATGAAATTCCCACGATGCAAAGTATGTTCGAAGGCATTAGGTATGCAACATCGCGCAAAGACCTGCTGGGCACTTACTTGGTGGATCTGGCGGCGATGTTCTTCGCTATGCCAAATGCCCTCTTCCCGTTTTGGGCTGACCAAATTCATGCCAGATGGGCACTTGGTTTGTTCTATGCAGCCGGGACTATTGGTTCAATTTTGGTAACCCTCACAAGTGGGTGGATTAAAAACTATCCCCACCATGGTCGCGCCGTCATGGTTGCTGCAATTGGCTGGGGTGCAGCCATCACAATGGCCGGGGTCAGCAAATCGCTCTTCTTCATAATTTTATTCCTTGGTCTTGCAGGTGCCTCCGACATGGTTAGCGCACTTTTCCGGGGTGCAATTTGGAACCAATCAATCCCGGATGAACTACGTGGTCGTTTGGCTGGCATCGAATTACTCTCTTACTCAGTAGGTCCACTTGGTGGTCAGATGCGTGCCGGATCGGTTGCTGCTTGGACAAATTTAAGAACTTCGGTAATCAGTGGTGGACTTCTATGTATTGGAATTGTTGGTTTAGCGGCCTCTGCACTCCCTAATTTTCGAAAATATGACGTCCGAACCAATAAATTTGCGGTCCAACAACGCCAAATTCGGGAAATTCAACAAAAAAACGAGAAAAATTCCGAAACTGATCAGTAATTTTTCGAAATTCAACAAGAAAATTTGTTGAAATGCACAAAAAAAGAAAAAAATAATGTTGCGACACGCAGGGCATTTTTCACTCAAAATAGTGGAAACTTTTTGCAAACACTGGCACCCTTATACATGAACAGGTTCGGTGACGGATCGAACTATTCTGATTAGGAGATGTACATGGCTGCAGCTAAGAAGAAATCTGCTCCAAAGCGTCGCAAGAAGGCAGCTGCTAAGGCAGTAGCTCCAAAGCGTCGTCGCAAGAAGGCCGCTGTTAAGGCAGTAGCTCCAAAGAAGCGTCGCAAGAAGGCAGCTGCTAAGAAAGCAGCTCCAAAGCGCCGTAAGAAGGCAGCTGCTAAGAAGGCTGCTCCAAAGCGTCGCAAGAAGGCAGCTGCTAAGAAAGCAGCTCCAAAGAAGCGCCGTAAGAAGGCAGCAGCTAAGAAGGCTGCTCCAAAGCGTCGCAAGAAGGCAGCTGCTAAGGCTGCTGCTCCAAAGAAGCGCCGTCGCAAGAAGGCAGCTGCTAAGTAATTTATTAGCTTGAAAAGCCCCGTTGCGAAAGCAACGGGGCTTTTTCATTTCGTTGAAAAATAACTATTTCTTTATTGAGGCGCCCTCTTCAATAAATTGATCTCGCAGTTTGTCGGTTACTCGATTAAAAATCTTTGACAAATCTTCCTGGTCCTTAGAAGTCAGGTGATCCACCAATCGGTTGCGAACACTGTTCACATGGTCAGGGGCGGCTTTGACTATCGCCTTCCAACCCTTATCAGTCATCACTGCAAAGTAGCCTCGCTTATCTTCGGTGCATTCTTCGCGGCGGACCCAACCTGCGGCTTCCATAACTTTCATTCGGTGCGATAGGCGGCTCTTTGAAATCATGGCGATCTCGGCGAGCTCGCTCATCCGAAGCCGGCGACCCGGTGCATCACTCAATTGGGCTAGGACTTCATAGTCGGCCATAGATAGATCATGGTTCTCTAGATCTAGTTCCATCGCTTCTAGCAATCTGCGTGAGGCAACAATGTAGGAACGCCAAGCAGCCATCTCGCGGGGATTTAGCCATTTTGGCTCCCCCGAATTAGCGTTTGATTTTCCGGCCATGAATAAAGTTTAGACGAATAACGATTTAGTTGAAAGTTGAATTACTTCTTTTCAAGGGTCTTTTATGCGTTGTTGTAACAGGGTTGCAATAGGGTTGTAATAGGCTCGCCCATATGAGAAGCGGAATCGACCTAAAACACATCAAGCCCAGCGTGCGCCCCCAGGACGACTTGTATCGTCACGTAAACGGAACCTGGATTGATAGCGCAGAAATTCCGGCAGACCGCTCCTCCGATGGCGCCTTCTATCAGCTCTACGAACAAGCCGAATTGCACGTCCGCCAAATTATTGAAGGACTATCGGCCGGGGCTAGTACTCCCAATTCAATCCCCCAAAAAATTGGTGATCTCTACCGCTCCTTCATGGATGAAGCCTGCGCGAACACTCTCGGCCTGGAACCAGTTGCGAATTACTTGGCCAAAGCGCTGGCCGTAAAAGATGCGAATGAATTCCATAAGACTTTAGGTGAATTTGAAAGCTTGGGACTGGGTGGTTTGTTCTATCAATACATAACCACTGACAATATGGATTCCACCTCCAACATTATTTATGTAGGTCAATCTGGCCTGAGCCTTCCTGATGAGGCCTACTACCGCGAGGAAGAATTCGCCGAAATCCGTACCGGTCTCCTAACGCACATCGAAAAAATGTTTACCCTGGCAAAGATTGCAAACCCGGCAGATCATGCCAAGCGCATCTTTGATTTGGAAACTCAAATTGCTTCTCATCACTGGGATCAGGTGCGAGATCGCGATGCGACTCTGACATATAACAAAATGACGATCCAAGAATTGAAGGGCTCATCAACTGGCCTGGATTGGGATTTGTGGCTCGCCTCTTGCGGCGCACCGGCTGCGGCCTTTAATTCGGTAATCGTTCGCCAACCATCTTTCTTCACTGGTGTTGGCAAGCTTCTCGAAAACTTTGATGCCACGGCTTGGAGCTCGTGGCTCGCTTGGCATTTGCTATCTGGCGCTGCTTCCTACTTGAGCAGCGAATTTGTAAATGAGAACTTTGCTTTTTATGGGACCACACTCTCCGGAACACCAGAGTTAAAGGCGCGTTGGAAGCGTGGCGTTGGCTTGGTCGAAGGATCACTGGGAGAAGCGGTTGGGCAGATTTATGTTGAAAAGCATTTCCCGCCAGCCGCAAAAGAGCGAATGGTTGGCCTAGTAGTAAATCTGATTGAGGCCTATCGTATTGATATCGCGGCACTTAATTGGATGAGCCCAGAGACCAAATCTAAAGCCTTTGAAAAGCTCGACAAGTTCACGCCAAAAATTGGCTATCCAGATAAGTGGCGCGATTACTCAAAGCTTGAAATAAGTGCCACCGACTTGCTTGGCAACTTGGCCCGCATTTCAAAATTCAACCAGGATTTTGAATATGCAAAAATCGGTGCACCAGTTGATCGGACCGAATGGCTCATGACGCCGCAGACCGTAAACGCTTATTACAACCCGGGGATGAATGAAATCGTATTTCCGGCAGCAATCTTGCAGCCGCCCTTCTTTGATTTAGAAGCAGATGACGCCGCAAACTATGGCGGCATTGGCGCGGTGATTGGCCACGAAATTGGACATGGTTTTGATGACCAAGGTTCGAAGTACGACGGCGATGGCAATCTAAATAATTGGTGGACTGATTCGGACCGAACCGAGTTTGAAAAACGAGCCGCAAAATTAATTGCCCAATATGAAGAGCTGCGCCCACTTGAAGCCCAAGACGTTCACGTAAATGGTGCGCTAACTATTGGCGAAAATATCGGCGACTTAGGTGGCCTAACTATCGCGATTAAGGCCTACCAACTATCACTAAACGGCAAGAGTTCACCAGTGATTGATGGCCTCACCGGCAACCAGAGACTCTTTATGGGCTGGGCCCAATGCTGGCGCCAGAAGATGCGGGCTGAAGAAGTTCGCCGACGTGTTGCAACCGATCCACACTCCCCCGATGAATTTCGCTGCAATCAAGTCGTCCGAAACCTCGATGAGTTCTACGAAGCCTTTGGAATAACCGAGAATGATGGTCTTTTCTTGCCCGAAAACGAGCGGGTTCGAATTTGGTAGCCCAGAAATAGCGTTAAATCGCCCAATTTGGGGGTTTTAAGCGGATTTCATCCAAATCGGTACTCTGATTACGGTAAGAGCGTAGAAAGTAGATAATTAACCCATGAGCGGATTTGTATTTGAGAATTTAAAACAACTCACAAATTCGCAAGGTCGCACCGGAATTATTAAAACTCCACATGGTGAAATTCAAACCCCGGCCTTCATTCCAGTGGGAACAAAAGCAACCGTTAAATCGGTTCTACCAGAATCTATGGCCGAACTTGGTGCCCAAGCCCTCTTAGCTAATGCCTATCACCTCTACCTCCAGCCCGGTCCAGAGACGGTCGATGAAGCCGGTGGCCTAGGACAGTTTATGAATTGGTCTGGGCCAACTTTCACCGACAGCGGCGGGTTCCAAGTTCTATCACTTGGAGTTGGCTTCAAAAAAGTTATCGCAATGAACGATGAAACTTTTCGCTCAGATGAAGTTATCGCCGATAAAAAGGAGCGCCTCGCCCACGTAGATAACGATGGCGTTACTTTTAAGTCGCACCTCGATGGATCGATGCACCGGTTCACGCCAGAAATATCTATGCAAGTGCAGCACCAACTTGGTGCGGATATTATTTTTGCATTTGATGAATGCACGACTCTTCACAACACCCGCAAGTACCAAGAAAAATCCTTAGAGCGAACCAGGCTTTGGGCCCAACGCTGTTTAGTAGAGCACGATCGATTAACCAAGCAGCGAGAAACCAAGCCATATCAAGCACTTTGGGGCGTGCTTCAAGGCGCCCAGTATGAAGACCTGCGACGAAAAGCTGCACAAGATCTTGGTTCTATGTCCATGGATGGTGTCAGCTTTGATGGTTTTGGTCTGGGTGGCGCACTCGACAAAGAGAATCTAGGAACGATCGTAAGTTGGATGTCCGAAGAACTTCCAGCAAATAAGCCACGCCATTTGCTTGGAATTGGTGAGCCGGATGACCTATTCGTTGGGGTAGAAAATGGCGCTGATACTTTTGACTGCGTCGCTCCTTCCAGACAAGCACGCACTAGCGCGGTTTTCACAAATGACGGTCGCGTAAATATTTCAAATGCAAAATACAATCGAGACTTCAACCCGATTGATAGCGAATGCGATTGCTATACCTGCAAGAACTACACCGCGGCATATTTGAATCACCTCTTCCGGGGCAAGGAGATGATTGGCTCGACTCTGGCAACAATTCATAATGAAAGATTTATCGTAAGGCTTGTGGATCAGATGCGTGGGGCCATTAATAATGGCGACTTCTTAGATTTTAAAAAAGATTTTCTGGGGCGCTTTTACGCGAATAAGAAGTAACTACTTAGCGGCTGCCTCTGTGCGCGCTGCTTCAATTTTTGCCGTGGTTAATTTTGGGATGGCATAAATGCAGGTAAAGATCCCCAAAAGCGCCGATAGCAATAAGGGCGAGCGCAGCGCCCACTGCCTATTCATAAAGTGCTGATTCAAGGTCACGACCAGCCCACCTAAAATTGCCCCCAGCGGCATCGTCCCGAGTGCGAAGAAGCGATAAACACTATTCACGCGACCAAGTAGTTGATCGGGGATGATTTCTTGTCGCAAGGAAACCGTTACAACATTCCAGACGATTCCAATAAAGGATTCCAATCCAAATAACAGCCAGGCAATCTGCCATGAGGATATGAGACCGCCGATAAGCGCGATGCTTGGGAATCCAATTAAGGCAATCTGGACAGTCCGGCCGCGACCCAGCCGTGCTGATATTCGGGGGCCAAAGATTCCGCCGATCGTTCCACCTACGGCTGCGCCGGTGCTCAGTAAGCCAAAGGTTAAAACGTTGGTCTTGAGAATTTCTTGGGCAAAGAGAATTAGGACAGCGAACCCAAGGGATGTTTGGAAATTAAGTGCGCCCAGTGTGAAGGCAAGTGGCCGCAAAAACTTATGGCGCCAGAGCCAGGTCAGCCCCTCGGATAAATCTTTTCGAAAGGTTGCTGGTACTGCCTTCTCAGCTGAGTCATTTGATTTAAAATTTCCAACTATTAAAAGGATAAGCCCAGCGGAAAAAAAGAAACTCGCGGCATCAAAAATAAAGGGAATAATCACCGAGATTCCAAGTAGGAATGCGGCGAGGGGTGGGCCCATAAAATCAGAAGTGAGCGACTCTGCGACCCAAAGTTTTCCATTTGCATCCTGCAGCTTTTCAGTGGGGACGATTTTGGGAATGAAAGTTTGCGAAGCATTATTGCCCAGCACCTCCCCACAGCCCAACAAGAAGGCGGCAAGCATTAAGAGCGTTAATAAAAGAGTATTTGAATGAACCACTGAGATCTTAGAAACATCATGAATCAAGGTGAATTTAGTCGAGCTGGACCAGACCGCAATTGCGACACCTGCAGTTATAACACCTCGCATAACATCCATTGAAATAATTAATTTACGCCGATCGACTCGATCAGTTATCACTCCGGCTGGAAGACTAAAAAATAACCAGGGCAGGGTTCCCATCAAGCCAATAATTGAAAGTGTGAGTGGTGAGCGCGTAATGGATGATGCAATCCATGGATAGGCAACAATTGAAACGCCGTTCCCTAAATTAGAAATTGCTGTTGCGAACCACAACTTCCAGTAGGCACGGGGCATTAGTTACTCCGGACGTTCTCCCAATTTGCCAACTCACTTGCAAATGCATCTAGCCCCATTGGGCCAATACGAAGAGCAAATGAGTGGAAAGCCTTCAAATCAAAACGATCTCCGAGTCGCGTCTTAGCAGCTTCCCGCGCTTCAAGCCAAAAACGCTCGCCCACCTTGTATGAAATCGCTTGGCCAGGAATGGCTAGATAGCGATCAACTTCATCTCTAGAAGAGTCTTCATCAAGCAGCGCGCGCTCGTAAAGAATCTTGTAGGCCGATTCTGCGTTCCAAATTTCACCATCAAAATCCTGGTAGCCCAAGTGCATTCCAATATCTACAACAATTCTTGCCGCCCGAAGTGCTTGGCCAGATAAATAGCCCATCTCGAATCCGGGGTCACTAAATGCGCCGAGTTCATCCATTAAACGCTCTGCATAAAGCGCCCAACCTTCGCCATAACCACTGATCCAAGCTCCTGAAATTTGGAACCTACTCAATCTTTCTTTTTCGATTATCACTGTTGCGCATTGGAGGTGATGGCCAGGGAGTGCCTCGTGGTACCAAGTTGAAGCAATATGCCAGAAACTAAATTCGTCCTTGCCCAAAGTCGGAAACCAAGTTGTTCCAGGACGTGACAAATCCTCGCTCGGTTGAATGTAATAAGCCGCCGACGACGCCCCTTCTGGTGCCAGCCTGGCATCGCAGAATTTAATTCGGGGATCGATGTCAAAATGAATCCCATCGAGTTGTTCGACTGCGGCATCAGTGAACTCGCGCAATTTGGCGAGGAGCGCATCGGTGCCATGAATTACATACTTGGGATCGCTTTCTAGAAAATCTGCCACCTCGCGAAGTGATTTAGCTTCCGGCTTGATCTTTGCCGCAGCGCGCCACATCCGCTCATTTATTTGGGCCAGGTCCGCAATTCCCCATTCATAAACTTCCCGAAGGTTTAACTTGGCACCCGTATATTTTTGCGCCCATATTTCATAGCGTTCAATGCCAACTGCGTCAGTTGAATTGGTGAGCGGCACGTAAGTCGAACGCATCCATTTTTCAAGTTCAAGACAAGCCTGCTGCGCAATTAACGCACCCGCCATTAACTCTGGATATTTACCTTGCGGATCGATCGATTTCACGAAAATTTGATAATTGCCATCAGAGTGAACTTTGAGTTGATCAGCAACACCGAGTGCTTGGCGGCGCGCTGCTGTTTTACCTGCGGCTGCAACATCCAAGAGGAGTGATTTCCAGCTTTCAAAGGCCGTTGGAACTTCACGAAGGCGAAGTGCGATATTTAAAAAATCGTCTTTGCTCTCATGTTCCATAAGTTCAAATACTTGTCGAATTGATGAAACTGGCGACTGGATTGCCCCAAAGATCGCATATTCTTCTAACGAATCGGCGGTTTGAATATCTGAGGAAATCCGCTCAACCATTACGGTTTTTGCAATTCGATCGATTTCATCGATTGGGTTCATGGCTAGAAGTTCTAACAATATTTTCTTCTGATAGGCAGTGCTCTTTTTATTGGCGGCTAACGAGAAGTCATCAAGTTTCGTTTCAAATCCCGGCACTCCCAAGTCGGTTGCAAGGATCGGACTGAACTTAACTATTTCATTGGTGTAACGGTCTGCGATCTCAAAAATTGGCGAACGGTAAGCGCTCATTTGTTCGCCAATCTGATCTCTCTTCGCAATTTCTGTTCAGCGGGATTCGGAACTGGAACCGAGGCTAGCAATCGTTGTGTGTAGGCCTTTTGTGGGTTCTTCAATATTTCGTCCCTGGTTCCAACTTCAACCAATTCACCATCCTGCATAACCGCAATACGGTGCGCCAAAATATCTACTACAGCCAAGTCATGGCTAATGAAGATGCAGGCAAAGTTTAGAGATTCTTGTAGTTCTTGAAGTAATTCTAGGAAGCGGGCTTGCACAGATACATCAAGTGCTGAAGTTGGTTCATCAGCAATCAAAAGATCAGGAGTTAAGGCAAGTGCCCGTGCGATACCTATGCGCTGGCGTTGGCCGCCAGAAAGTTCGTGCGGGAAGCGATTTCGATAGCTTCGTGGCAGTTCAACTTGATCCAACAAATCTTCAATTTTGCGTTCGAGTTCTTTTCCCTTCATTAGGCCAGCCAAGAAGATCGGCTCGCCGATGCTTTCACCAATTGGAAGTCTTGGATTTAGCGATGATGCTGGATCTTGAAAAACAATTCCGGTGTGGCGGCGAATTTTAGAAAGTTGCTTGGCATTCGCATGACTTATGTCATTGCCAACAATTTCTAGCCGGCCTTCTTTGATCGGCAGCAGTCCAATTGCGGCCCGGCCGACGGTTGTTTTGCCGGAACCAGATTCCCCAACGAGACCAACGATTTCACCTGGATAAACTTCTAAATTAAAATTCTTAACGGCGGTAAATGCCGGGATCCGACCACGCTTTGGATATTCGATAGTTACGTTCTCTAATTTGATAACGGGTTTGGGTTTGGCATTCACTTGGTATGGCGAAGTACGTGCGGAAGTCGAGCCTAACTTAGGCACCGCGGCTAGTAATTCTTTCGTATAAGGGTGTTGTGGGTTATTGAAAATTTGATCGGCGCTGCCGTGCTCAACTGTCAGGCCATTTTTCATAACCAAAATTTCATCGGCCATATCCGCTACAACGCCCATGTCATGAGTGATGAGAAGGATTGCCGAATTTAAACGCTCGCGCAGCCCACGCATTAAATCGAGAATTTCAGCCTGAACGGTTACATCAAGAGCTGTTGTTGGCTCATCTGCAACAAGTAAGCCAGGATCGCAAGCCAGAGCTTGGGCAATCATTGCGCGTTGCCGTTGGCCACCAGAGAGTTGATGCGGATACTTATCAACTGAAGTTTCTGGATCTGGAATCTCAACCATCCCCAGTAATTCAATCGCACGCGCTCTTGCTTCTTTTGGTCCCATGTCGAAGTGATTGCGCAGAGTTTCAATTATTTGAAAACCAATCGTATAAACCGGATTGAGCGCAGTCATTGGCTCCTGGAAAATGTAGGCAACTTCTTTGCCGCGATTCTTGCGCAGCACTGCTGGCTTCGCGCCCAGCATTTCTTCGCCCTTGATCTTTACGCTGCCAGTCACTCGCGCATTAGAAGCGAGTAGGCTCATTAATCCCATCCCGATTGTAGATTTTCCAGCACCAGACTCTCCGACGATTGCAAGAGTTCGACCGGCTTCAACTTCAAAATTCATTCCGATGGCTGCTGGATACCAAGTACCGTCAACCCAAAACTCAACACCAAAGTTTTCAACTTTTAAGACTGGATCGCTCATGTGAGTTGCGCCCTTCCGATCTTAAATGCCGATTGTGGGAAGATAGCAACATGAACAACCCGCAGGACTTTCGCCCAAAGAGCGGTTACTTCTTTGCTGGAATAACTTTTTTGATCTGTGGCGTTATTGTTATCGAAATCATTCGAACCCCAAATTTTCAAAGTTTCCAAAGCAACGCGGCAACTATTTTGTGGTCCGCGACTGCCTGTGCTCTGGTTTACCTGGTATTTCTGCGCACCAAAATAACTTTCTTTGATGAAGGAGTACGAATCATTAACCCATTTGATGAATTCAATTTGAGTTGGGATCAAGTTGTTGAAGTTGATACCAAGTGGTCGCTCACATTCAAAACTACTTCGCGAGAGATCTCGGTCTGGGCCGCGCCAATTCCCGGCCGGCACCATGCGCGAACTATCCATGAGACTGAGCTGCGCGGAATCGATGCTGGTAGTACCGGATACCTGCACCCCGGTGAATCCCCTAAAACGCATTCTGGAAGTGCGCTTCATATGGCCAAACTTAGAATTAAAAATTTCAACAAACTCGCCTCGCAGCAAAATTCCGTGATGAGCCATACTTGGAATTGGCGAGCCATCGTAATTGCTTCGACGCTGGCAATTTTGGCTCTGTGTTTTACGATTATTCATCTCTAGTTACCGCCAGACTTTGAGTTAGCGGAGCGTTCCTTGCGTGAGATTCGACGACGCTGGCGTGGATCAAATGCATCGCGAAGTCCATCACCAATAAAGTTAACGCTTAGCGCAATCATCACAATAAATAATCCGGGATACCAAAATAGCCAAGGTCTGGTTGTGAAGGAATCTTGATAGTTACTGATCAAGAGACCGAGTGAAACGTCGGGAGCAACAACTCCAAAACCTAGATAACTCAGGGCGGTCTCGAGCAAAATCGCGCCAGACATAATCAAAGTAACCGAAACAATGATTACGCCCATTGCGTTAGGAAGAATGTGCTTGAAGATAATTCGGCGATCACCTGCCCCAGCAACTCGAGCCGCATCAACGAATTCGCGCTCTCTAAGAGTTAAGAATTCACCGCGAACTAACCGGGACAAGCCGGTCCAGGCAAATAACCCAAGGTAGAAGGCAAGAAAAGTTACACCGAGGTTTCCAAAGTGATAACCAACAACCGAACCAATAATGATCGTAGGAATCGTAATAATGAAGTCTGTGAAGCGCATAAGCACTGCATCAATCCAGCCGCGATAGAAGCCAGAAATGGCTCCGATAACAGTTCCGATAATTCCACCAACCGCGCCGATAATGAACATGACGAGCAGGGATCGTTGGGCACCACGCATTACAAGTGAGAAATAATCCCGGCCAATATCGTCCTGTCCAAAAGGATGCTCTCCCATTCCAAAGTGCTTACCACCTAGGAAACTCGGAATTACATGAAGAGTTGGGCAGCCAAGGATGCCATTTGGACAACCTGCACCACTTAGATCAGGTTGGTCAGTGAACTTATATTTCCACCAACCATGGTATTTGAACGGTCCAAGTTTTTCATCTAGTGCACTAAATACAAAAATAATTACGGCGGAAAGAATTATCATCGAAATTACCGCACCACGGTGTCTAAAAAATCGACGGCGAACCAATTGACCTTGGCTCAGACCCTCAACTTCTTTAGTCGAAATATCAACTGGCGTAGCAATATCTTGCTCAACAGATTTACGTTTTCTACCAAACATTATTTGCCCACCACCCTAATTCTCGGATCAAGAGCGGAATAAAGAAGATCTGCCGCTAAATTCGCCAGAACTGCGAGGGAGGAAGTTACAAAAAAGACGCCCATTAAAAGATTTAAATCAAAGCTTGTAATTGCCGTATTAAACAAGGTACCCATACCGCGCCATCCGAACACCCGCTCGGTAATGATGGCACCGCCAATAATGCTGGCAAAGTCCACCACGATAATTGTGGTTAGCGGAATAAGAGTATTTCTAAATGCGTGGCGCATTATCACGGTTCGTTCGGTCAAACCTTTAGCACGAGCGGTGCGAATGTAGTCCTGATTCAGAACTTCAAGAAGTGTTCCGCGTGAATATCTGATGTAGGCAGCGAATGAGATTAGCGTCAGAGCAATAGTTGGCAATAGAAGATGCATAACGGTATCTAGCGTCGTGAACCAATAATTACCACTATCTAATAGAGTATTAGCTTCTCCAATAGTTGGAACTGGACGACCATTAATCGCATCACTTGAACTATAAGGAATCCAGTTTTGCATCAATCGATCAGCAAAAGTTAAAATTCCAATTAAGAACGCAGTGATCATTGAGGTTCGCATAACTGGTCGCCGATCAATCTTTGCAAATCCTCGACCAACTAACGCCGCAATGAGAAGTGTTGCCACTGCCATTAAAATTATTAGCCCAGTGCCTGAATGTTTCTTAAATAGCCATTGATTTGGATAGTAGAGCGCTAATCCAATAACAGCCATCGCTAGGGAAGCCTTTAAGGCTGGTCTATTGGTCAGTCCGGTTGAAATAAAAGTTACCGTGAAAGCAATTCCAACGCCCAGTCCAAAAATCATAATCGGTCCTAAACCGGGATCGCCGAACCATTTAGTCACACTCAAGAAAGTGGTCATAGCCGCAGTTACAAGCGTTGCAGACGCAAAAATCATCTGGACTTTCCTGCGCTCCCCACCAATTACGGCGCCCCAGAATAAACCGCTGATCAGAGAGCTGACGATAATTACAGGTAGTGGAATCGTTGGTTTCTCAAGAAAGTTGTTAAACCCAATCGCAAGATATTGCTTCAAAAGTACTGCTACCCAAAATATCGGAAGTGAATACATTAAGAAGGCGACAAAGGTCATTGCATAATCAAATCGACTGTATTGGCGAAGCGCTGAAACGATACCGAAAGCGATTCCAAGAACTATGGCAATAACCGTGGCCATCAGGATTAGGCGAATGGTCGTTGGGATTGCATGGGAAAGGTCAGTAGTAACCGCTTCACCTGTTCGAGTATTTCCGAAGTTTATATGCCCAGTAAAGACGCCAAATATTCCTTTAAGCCAAATAAAGTACCGAGCTGGGGGCGGAACATTCAAATTTAAATTTCTTGTCAACGAAGCCATAGTCGCCTTGGCTTTAGGATCCAAACTTCCACGAAGTCCTTCGAGTGGATCGCCAGAGACAGCGGCCAAGTTATAAAGGATAAAACTCGAGCCAAAAAGAATTACTAATAGGACGCTAAAGCGCCGTCCTAAATAAGCGATCAACTCAAGTCCCCTTTATAAAACCGTATTACCTGAATACAAATTTGATACCTCAAAAATGTAGCGGCGCTAAGACTTTATCTTAGCGCCGCTACACGAGAGTTAACTAATTAATTGCTATAAAGCAATTCGTTAGTTTTAGAAGTGCCAGGTCCAGAAGTTCCAGAACAAGGCAGGTGAGTAAGGAGCAGGAGAAATGCCCTTTAGATCAGATGTGTATGCAGTGACTTCTGGGGCTTGGAAAATACCCATGAAGAATGCGTCCTTGATGATCTGACGTTCAGCGTGAAGCTGAATTGGACCAACAACTGATGCAGCAAGTGATTTAGCAGCAAGCTTTATACAGTCTGCATCAACCGACTTGTTTGAATAGCCAGTGTAGTTAGAACCAAGTCCGGTTTGGAAGGTTCCACAGTTCTGACCATCTTGCATCTTCGCAGTTTGATCGAAGATGAAGAAGTGTGCATCGTAATCGCTGCTTGTAAGTTTTCCGCCCCAACCCTTTGTTGCTGGTGCAGTAACAGCGAATCCGGCAGCCTTCTCATTTGCAATTAGAAGTGCAGCTTCGTTTTCACGACGTGTGTTACCAGGTGATCCCCAAAGCAAGTTCACCTTGACTGGTGAATTTGTTGCACTTGCCTTTGGATACCACTTCTGAACTAACTTCAGAGCCGCAGCAGTGCGATCTGCTTGAGTTCCTGCAGAGTAGAAACTTGAACCGTTAGATGCTGCAACGTTGTCGTAGCCAGCACCATCAGCAAGTGTCCAAACTGAACCAAGAACCACTGCATCTGGGTTAATCGGCTTGATTAGTTTGTTAACAATTGCCTCACGAGGGTAAGCCAACAAGAAAGCCTTACGAAGGTCTGCGCCCTTTTGGCCGCTAGACATTGCGAATGGGCCTGTGTATGGCTTGGAATCTGATGATGCAACACGAAGTTCAATGTGCTCGTATGCCTGTGAGCTTGAACCAACAACAGTTGCAGAAGAGATTGCCTTTAGTTGTGCAACAGTGTCAGCTGTTGGCTGACCTTGGTACACATCAATATCCTTGTTAGCAAGGGCTTGTGCTGACGGTGAACCATCTGCAATACCTTGCTTGATTACAACAGTGGTAATTCCGTTTGTTTCTGGACCAGAGTTGTACTTTGGATTTTCAACCATCTTGATCTGGCTGTCATTAACGCTATCTACAAGGTAGGCACCGTTGTTAACCAAAAGAAGTGGGTTAGTTGTCTTGTCAATCTTTGTTGTCTCATAACCAGTTGTCCAGATCGCTCCCATAGCCTTCATGGATGCGGTGTCATATGAATTGAAGTCAGAAACGAACTTAGCCTTTGCAGCAAGGTTCTCTGCAGCAGTACCGAGTGCAGTTTTCTTGGCTGCAAGCAATTCAAGTGTATGTACTGGGAAGACTCCGCCGTAACCGTTAACTACCCAGTCTGGAATCTGTGAATCGAAGGCAATTGTTACGCTCATGCCGTCGGCACTTAGCTTTGGCATTCCAACGATGTGTAGGTCATAGACGCTGCCATAAGAACCTGAGTTGAATGCTGGTGTGTTGTCAGCATTACTTGGGTCTGGCAGACCAGCCTTCTTGTTGTATGCAGTGCTGCGAGTTACGTGGCTAAGTAGAAGGTCGGCTCCGGTAATTGGAGTTCCATCTGACCATAGACGTCCTGGCGCGATTGTGTAAGTAACTTGAAAATCTTTAGCAGAGTTCTTTGTGATCTTGTAGCTACCGAGCTTTGGGTTAGCGACAATATTTCCCTTGTCGTTGAAGTACCAGAGGCCCATAGAGGTTAGGTAAGTAACGTCACCGTTGATAACAATATTGTCATCAGGGTTACCGATATTTAATGATGTGAACGTGTTGGATTCAACAACGATAACTGTTGATCGTGCGGCATGTGCCGGTGCGACGATAATTCCGCTAATTGCAACAGCTGTTGTGGCTGCAATTGCGATCATCGAACGCGTTCTGAAGTGAAGCTTCATTCGCTCTCCTTGTTTGAGGGAACCAAAGGGGCGCGCGCCTCCTCCGGCCATTAGTAGGGCCATCTTGCCCAAGATACGCTTGCTTTTCAATGAGTCCTGAGCCTGCCTAAGGGTGAGAAGTTATAACATTTTGGTGAAGATTCAGCCTCGTCAGCGTCCTAAGTCGAATTAATGGCAATTCCATCGCATGCCTTGCCCGCTAGCATCTGGTTATGGAAGCAGTCGCAAGCCTTTTAAAGCAGGCAAAAACCATTGCGGTAGTTGGCGTCTCTGACAAACCCGATCGCGCAAGTCATGGTGTTGCAAAATATCTAATCGATACCGGCTCATATGAAGTCTTCCTAGTCAATCCACTTCTTTCAGAGTTATTCGGCCAAAAAGTCTATGCCGCGCTCTCCGACATTCCAGTCCCCATAGATATTGTCGACGTCTTTCGCAAAACTTCAGACTTACCAGAAGTTTTTGCAGCGGCCGAAGCAATCGGTGCCAAAAATATTTGGCTACAACTTGGCTTAGAAGATGAGGCCCTTGCCACTCACGCAAGAAATTTGGGAATTGGCGTGGTTATGAATCGTTGTTTAAAGGTCGATCACGCAGCCTTTATTGGCTAGTTATTCGAGCAATTCGTTCGCGTGCGACACTTTGACTTGGTGATTCTGGGCCAAGAATCAATCGGAAAAGATCAAGGAAGAACCGAGCCACCTTCAACCAAACTTTTGATTTTGGCCGCAGTCCTAAGATAGCCAATTCATTTGGATCGATCGTCGCAATCGCGGCATTAGCAATAAGGCGATAGAAAATCATTCCCCCAAAATTAAATGGTGGTTTCAAAATAAATTTCACCACGCTCTCGGTCGCCTCCACCCTGGCTAAATCCCGAACTCTAAAATTATCAAGAGTTGCTTCTAGTTCTGCGACCGACATCGGTGCCACTGAAAGTCCAAGCGGGATCGCGCTCTTGCTCCACTCTGCGACATATTGATCGGCGCCAGCATCGATCTTGTAACCTAGAGCTAAGTGAGCTTTTAGGAATGAATCAGTAAAGGCGCAATGCACCCACAATAAATAATTTGGATCCTGGGCGCGATAAATTTCTACCTGCCCACTTTTATCTTTGAATTCTCCGCTAACCCTTGAATGCATTTGATTTACCCGCCTTGCTTCACGTTCTACAACTTCGGTGGCCGCAAATGTGGTGATTGTTAACCAGCGAGTTGTCCCGGCAAGGCGTCCCATGGGGTCGGTTTCATAACGCGAATGCTCGGCCACACCTGCAAGTGGAGCCGGATGCGCTGCTTGTAATAACAATGCACGAACGCCCCCAACCAAAGTAGCGATCGATCCGTGAACCTGCCAGACCGCACTATCTGGACCGAAGAATCCGATATCTTCACCTTCGGCAATGCTTGCGACCCAATCCGGCTTTCCATTTTTTGAACCTGAAACATTTTCGCGAAATTTATCGGCTAGCGGCTTGGTAAGAAAGAAGTTATGAAAACTCGCCATGTCCAAATTTTACGAGCCAGCGCTAATTATTTCTTGTTGAATGACAAAAGGGCCCGCTAACTACCTAATAATGCGATGCACCTTGTGTTGTGCTGCCTGTGCAATTGGCCGAATTACTAGCGAATCGACATTAAAGTGGTGCGGCAACATAACGCTCCAGCGAATTGCTTCCGCTACATCATCGGCCGTCAACGGTTCGGCGACGCCTTCATAAACTTTTGCCGCCTTACTCGTATCTCCAGAAAAACGATTCACGGCAAATTCATCGGTCTTAACCATTCCTGGTGCAATTTCAGTTACCCGAATTGGATCGCCATTTAGTTCTAATCTCAGCGTTCTTGCAAGTGCAGTATCGCCATGTTTTGCTGCAACGTAGCTGCCGCCGTTTTCATACGCAATATGTCCAGCGGTCGATGAAATTACGACAATGTGGCCTTGGCCATGGGCCTTCATAAGTGGAGCGAGTGCTTTCACCATGCGAACCGAACCAATTACATTGACGTCATAAGTTTTAGCCCAAGATTCTGGATCCGATTCCAAAACTGGATCAGCGTCGAAGGCTCCCCCCGCGCAATTAACTAAGACTGAGACTGGTTTGCCAACAAGTTTGGTGGCAAGTGCATCAACACTTTTCTGGTCAGTTACATCGAGGACCACTGCTTCAATGTTTGAATTGGTAGAGGCAAGTTCTGAAAGCTTTTCCATACGCCTGGCGCCAGCAATTACATGAAAACCATTTGCAGCAAGCAACTTTGTCGTCGCAGCACCAATCCCGCTGCTGGCACCAGTGACTACCGCATACTTGGCTTCAAGATTTCCCATGGCGGCACGCTATACCTTTTTGCTCAGATTTCCATTCTTAAGTTGAACTCTCGGGAAATGAAACTAGGTAAGGCTCTTAACCGCCGACGAAATCCAATCAGCACCCTCCGCAATTGTCTTGCCAAAGGTGGAATTCAGACCAATCCAATATCCATTGATTAAATAATTGACAGAATAGATAGAAAACTCTTGAGTTGGCGATTGATCTCGTTGCTTGAAGTAAGCCTTGGTTTCAGTCAGGTTCGGAATATCTATAACTTGATAACCATCGGCCAACCATTTTGACTCGTTGGCCTCAAATAGCATTTTTGAATTACTTACCCAACGCACCGTTAAACCAATTGCTTCACTTTGTAATCCATAGCTGCAAGCGATCCCACCGTTACCTAATACATCGCCAAGCTCGGTACCTGGGGCTGGCTGCCATTTTGTCGGAATGTACCGAGCATTTGGTACCGCAGCCCTGAGGGCATCCAACACCTTTGTTTTAAGGCAATCTTGTGGAACTGCCATCGCAACTGAACTTTCGATTGGTGTTGGCTTGGGGGTTGGGGTCTTAATGGAGCTGCCACAACCGGTCAACACTAAACTCGCAGTCAGCGCGCAGACCACTAGAAATTTTGGCGCCAAACTTTTCATTTTAAACGCTTCAGTTTCTAGCAATGACAGCGATCTGCTTCAGGAATCCCATTTAAAGCTTCCTCGATATGTTCGCCACAACCAGACCAGGTTGGTTTGCCGCAATTACTGCAAGTGACTTTTGAGCACATTAGTCGGTTAGACCTTTCCCTTTTAAAATCTCCGGGGCGCATTTAGCAATTCGCGCATCCTGCGTTTTTTCTTGTTTCGCTGCCGAGAAATGTAACACGTATGCGCGCTGGCGCCCTGGCGTAAGTTTCTTAAAGGCAACGGCTAACCCTGCGTGCTTCTTAAACTTTGCTGTGATTTCTGCTGGTACCACAAAATCTGCTGCTTTTTTTATCGGAACTTTGATACCTGCCTCTTCAAGGGCGATCGCCTCTTTTATGTATGACTTGATGACGGCCTTGGATTTGGTTATCTCAGCCATGTTTTTGAATCGCAACTGCCGACTAGCTTGAACATTTTTAGTCTGTTGAATCAGAAGCTTCTTTGGATCTTTCATAATTGCACCGTTCATAAACAAGATCGCGCAATACTCTTTGAATCCATGAATTAAAAATACGTTGGCTCCATCAAGGGTGTAGCAAGGATGGCCCCACTTCAATTCCTCGGTGAGTCCCGATGCGAGAGCAAGTTCGCGAATAGCCTTAAATTCACCCTGCCAATGCTTTGCGCTCTTTATAAAAACATCGACTCGACGATTCATGAGGCAATTCTAGCGATGTCAGATCTTTTTTCCATTTAGCGTGCGCACATAAGCAAAGAACGGAATTGGAATTAATACACCGGCAGCCATAAGGACTACCCATAATTTTTCAAGGCGTGCGCCAATCAATATTCCAGCCATGGCTGGCCCAACGACTCCGGAAAATCCCCATTGCAAACTTATTAAGGCACTTGATCGACCGCGGATATGGTCTGGGGTTAACTCTTGCAACAGCGCGGGACTTGTTGGGGCATGAACCATTTCACCGAATGCAAAGATTAATTGGCTAACACACAAGGCGATTCCGCCGACAAAAATCGGTAAATACGGTGCAACCCCAACCGCAATCCAAGAGACCGCCCAAATTATCCCGACCGAAATTAAGGCTGCATACTTCGAATATTTCTCTAATATTTTAAGCACGAGCGGTTGAAATACAACTATTGATATTGTGTTGACTCCGAAAATCACACCAAGCCATTTTGGCGAAAGACCAAGGTATTGCGTGGCATAAATTGGAATTCCTGATTGCAATGGGCCATACCCAAAAGTTAAAAGAATGACCCCGGCAAATGTCAGGATTGCTAGATCCTTGCGTCTAAATAACTCGCGATAGCTGCCCTCCTTCGGTTCATTCTCTTTTGCTATGTACTTGCCAGCATGAGGCGTATGAAGACCAAGAACAATCAATAAATAAACCAGATAGGTAAAGCAATCCACCCAATACATAATTTGGAACGATATGACCGAGTGCTCGCGAATAATCAAGGATGAGATCAGTCCCCCGATCCCAAGTCCAAGATTCAATAACATAAAATTGAAACCGAAAATCTTTGAGCGATCGGCTTCTGGAGTTACGCGTGTCAAAATAACCATTTGTGCTGGCCAAATACATTGACCGCCCAGGGAGAACAAAGTCATCGCAAAGAACGCTTGCGCATGGTTGGTTACCATCGAGAATGAGAACGCAGAAATCGAAGCAATAACTAGACCTGGAATAATTACCTTCTTTGGTCCGATCCGATCAACCAAAGCACCGAGTGGCCCAGTTCCGACTATTCCCGTGAAGGCACCCCAAGCCATCAGCAATCCACCAAAGGTTGTACTAAATCCTCGAATGTCGTGCATGTAAACCATAAGCAGTGAAAGGGTCATTCCCCCACCGATAGCGTTTAACGAAATACCCGTGATGATCCGCTTGGAATGTGGATTGAGAATTGAAGTGAATTCTTTGAAGGGGGCAAGCTTGGCAAACATGAAGCGAGTGTAACTAGGTATGGAAACTAGCCGCACAGGTATTCTTTATTCGTGCCACAGATTATCGAAACCGAGCGCCTCAATCTTTTCTTAATTGAGCCAGCCGATTTAATAACTCTCTTTGAGGAGCCAGAGAACCAGAGAATCTATCAAGGAAAGCCCTTTACAAATCCATATCGAGTCTTGATTGATGACAAGGGACCTCTTGCCTGGCGCGTGCCACAAGTGAAACTAGACCCTTCTCTTAATATTTGGTTCATCCGTTGGATTGTCCTGAAATCCACATCTGAAATTGTTGGCAGTATCAGTTTTCATGCAAAACCAAATGAAGTCGGAATGATTGAAATTGGCCTTGGGATATCACCGGATTTTCAAAACAATGGTTATGGATCTGAGGCGCTAAAAGGCATGTGGTTGTGGGTTATCGATCAGCCGGCGGTATCAATTCTGCGATACACGGTCAGCGCTACGAATAAAGCTTCGGTAGTGATTATCAACAAATTTGGATTCAAACATGTGGGACAACAAATAGATGAGGAAGATGGGCCAGAAGAAATTTATGAGATGAGTGCCTCAGAATTTCGAAAAATCTTTAAAAGTTAGAACTAATTTCCGAACTAAAAATTAATTAGGCGAGAAGTTCGGAAAGCAACTGCTCTACTCGACCTTTAATATCGTCTCGAACTTTACGAACGAAATCGATGTCCTGACCGGCAGGATCTTCAAGCACCCAATCTTCATAGCGCTTTCCTGGATAGAACGGGCAAGCATCTCCGCAGCCCATAGTTATTACGGCATCCGACTCTAGAA
>Ga0194059_1000263_pt1 | contig 25656 bp, 27 predicted proteins | sample SepL6211m_MetaG_FD_163426 | JGI IMG/M metagenome (GOLD analysis project Ga0194059, IMG submission 163426) | Anoxic zone freshwater microbial communities from boreal shield lake in IISD Experimental Lakes Area, Ontario, Canada - Sep2016-L626-11m | ecosystem: Environmental > Aquatic > Freshwater >... | reverse complement strand
TATTGCATTCGGTATGGATTTTGGATTTAGTATTGACCCATCTACATTAGTTTGCATTTCTAAGAGGGATAAAGATTTATACATTGATGAGTTGTTGTATAAGAAAGGATTAGTAACAGCAGATATAATAAAACACTTAACCCAATTAGATATAGGTCGTAATGAGATATGGGCAGATAGTGCAGAGGGTAGATTGATTGAGGAAATATATCGTAGTGGATTTAATATTAAGCCGGTTAAGAAAGGTAAAGATAGTATTAGAATGGGAATAGATTTAATGCAACAATATAAATTAAATGTTACAAAGAGGTCTACAAATACAATACAAGAATTTAGTGAGTATGTATGGATGGTAGATAAGAATGGTAACTTTGAGAATATACCTGTTGATTATTCAAACCATAGTATAGATGCGATAAGGTATGTATGTATGGAAAGATTAAACGCAAAGAAAATAAATGCAGGAAAGTATTCAATTAGTATCAGATAAAAAATAAGTTATGGCAAGAAGTTTAAGAGAGTTAAGTAAGTGTTGTGGTAAGTGTGGAGTAGTATTTGATGAGACACTAAGTAATAAACAACCAAAACGTGCACTATGTAAGGTATGTTATAGAATTGAATTACAAAGGATATGTAAGGGTCAAAAGGATAAGAGAGCAGTAGTAGGAGCGGCAATAAAGAGAATAGAAGCATATAGAGATTATAAATTACAGAATAGAAATGCATTTTGGAGACAGATAAACAAAGAATTAAAACCTTTAACCGATAGAGATGAGATAAGAGCATTCATAAGTAAACAAATGGATAGGATATTAGATGATACTAAGTTAATGGATTATATAAGATTAATGAGTATAGCAGACCAAAGAAAAAACGAAAACATATGATACAGATTGATGGAAAAGATTATTCAATAACAGAAGTAGCACAGGTCTTTGATTTGTGTAGAGAACTATTACAGGCAAACGAAACAATGAGAGCCAACGTAATAGCAATGTCAGCAAAGTTGGATAACGAAGAAGCAAAAGTAAGAAAACTAATTGGGATGATTAATTATAAAAACGAAATAAATAGATATGAAGCATAGTATAGAAATATCAATGCCTGAAAGTTGGGCAGATATCAGTTTAAGACAATACTTAGATTTGAGTAAAGAGTTGGAAAACTATAAAGATGATGAGGAAGCACAAACTGCAATCTTATTATATAAATTATGTGGTATTGAACCAGGCTTACTAAATAATATTAGTAGAGAATCATACAATGTTCTTAAGAATGATTTAGCAAAGTTTATGAATATAACTGAAATGCCATTACAAAGAAAAATAAACGTTAATGGTATTGAGTATGGATTTGAACCGAACTTATCTAAAATGAGTTATGGTGCATATGCAGATATAAGTAAATACGATACAATTCAGATAGATGATAATTGGGCAAAGATAATGTCTATACTCTATCGTCCTATTGAGAAAACAAACACATCATACTATTCAGTTAAATCATATGATGGTAAGATAGATGATGATATGTTTTTAAATGTTTCAATGGATATACACTTCGGTTCTTTGTTTTTTTTTGTAAATTTGTCAATGGACTTACTAGCTTCTACCCTGAGTTATTCGATGGAAATGGTGAAGGAGGAAGTGCCTCAAATCTTCAATACAATTTTAGCAAAAAATGGAAGTCTTATGCAACTATTGTTGAACTCGCCAATGGGGACATCACAAAAATAGATGAAGTAGTAAAAGAGCCATTGGAAAAATGTTTACTATTACTATCTTATAAAGCAGATAAAGGCACATTAGAAAAGATGATGCACGATGCGGTAATGGCTGCAAGTAAATAAATACATACAACAATATTATTTTGTGGTGTTAAACATATAAACCTAACACACTATGTCAGTATGGTCTAATAGCAGAAATGGTAATCTAAGATACTCAGTCAATAGACAGAATGCGAGTGGTATCTATATAGGACCTACACGAGGTTTATCTTCACCTAAGAATAATCGTAGAGGTTGTCTTTGTGTAGATAGAAATGAATATAGTAGAGATTGTTGTGGGGGTGCATTGATATCGCAAGGTATTGGTGTAATAGAAGCACCGGCACACTTCGCGACAAGAGGTGGATTTAGTTCTGGATTCTCTGATGGATTTGATATAGGAACGATAGTATATTAATAAAAATAACATAACACAATAATATGGGATTAACTAAACAACAATTAGAAGCATTAAATAATAATTCGTTTCCTAATAATAATGCAGGAGCAATTACTCCAGCAATTCTAAGAGATTACAACGATGCAACAATCGCTAATACAGTCAATCAAGATGTATACACAACAGATAGTGCAAGTTTTGATAGTAGAATAGATGGATTAGCAACTACATCATCTCTTAACGCGGTATCAACATCAGTAGGTTTATTACAAACGTTTAGTGGGTCTCAATACAAAGCAGATTCTGCATCTTTTAGTGCTAGAATATTAGCAGTGACAGGTAGTGGTGGAAACATAGATACTTCATCATTTGCAACAACGGGTAGTAACACATTCATAGGTGAGCAAACAATAGTTGGTAATGTAACTTTCCCTAGCAGTTCTTTTATATCAACAAATAATGTAAGTGGTAATTTATATTTCTCAGCATTAAATGGTGGTATATTACATTTAAACGATGATGGTGGTGAAGGTGATGTATTAGTTGGATATACGGGATGGAATGGTAAATTAAAAGTAAGAGGTAATTCAGAATTCACAGGTAGTCAAACTATATTAAGTGGCTCAATTGCTGTTTTTAATAATGGTAATGTAGCTAGTCTTAATGAAACTGAAATAAATGTAGAAACATATACATCCGATGCATATGGTATTATTGCAGCAAACAATCATTCAGCATCAATGGGTATTATATCTTGGGATGGTGCAACATATGATAATGAATTATGGATTCAAGCAGATAATAGTGGAATACAATTAACAGATTGGGATAATGGAATAGGTAATATATCAGCAGTTCCTTTTTTAAATATCGGTGCAAATGATGGTTCACAACCGGCACCACAATTCGGAAGAGGATTAGGAATAACGGGTAGTATGTATCAAAGTGGTACATTCTACGCAGATGGAATAGATGTATCATTAGGTGGAATAATTCAAAATACAGGTTCTTATGTAGCAACATTTACAAGTGGTGGTATATTAACTTATGATACATACCAAAATGTAGCAACAGCATTACAACCTTATATTCAAACAGGTAGTGCTGGAAACATTAATACGGGTTCTTTCTTAACAACAGGAAGTAGTAGTAATCCAGCACAATCATTAACAGGTAGTTTAACTATTAGTTCATCTGCGGCATACGATTTAACAGTACAAAGTAGAGTTTTAATTAGTGGACCTGCATCGGGTCAAACTCCTCAATTAATAATTTCAGGAGCAGCATCAAGTGGTTTAAATACAATAGGTAGAAGAAGCATTACAATTAGTGGCTCAGGCGCAGCTATATCAGTACAAGGTAATGGTGGTAGTTCAGATATAGCTGCAAATTCAACTACAATTGCATCTAATAATGGTACTGCTTCATTTGGTATAATATCATTTGATGCAGCAACTTTATCATATGATAATGAATTATGGATAAATACAAATGCAATAGGAACAGAAATAACAGATTGGGATAATAATACATCTGATTATTCAACAACACCTATAATGAATGTAGGTCCTAATAATGGTGGTATTCAACCAATTCCACAATTCCAAAGAGGTATTAGTGTATCGGGCAGTGCATCATTTACAGAATTAACAGGAAGTTTAGCATCGTATAGTGCAAGTGTTAATAGTAGACTTAATTCAGCGGGTGGTCAATCACAAATACAAGATGAAGGAATTATATTAGGAACAGCAACATCATTTAATTTTAATGGTGCGGGTGTATCTGCATCAATAAGTGCAGGAACAGCATCAATAACAATAGCAGGTGGAAGTGGTGGAGGTGGAGCTACATTAGGAGCAAACACATTTACCGGTTCTCAAACAATATCATCTTCATTAAGTGTAGTTAACTATCAGAATAATGGAATTGAAAGCGTAAAGATATTACCTTATGTTAGTTCTTCAACCTTTAATGGTAATAGAGATACTATTGTAGTGGCAAGATTAGCAAATACATTAGGTGATACAACATATGTTCCGGCAGCAACATCACCAGCAAACTTAATATTTGGAACTACAAACACATTAGTATCTGCAAGCTCAATTGTATCAGGCTCAAATAATATTATTCTAAATGGTAGAGCGGCAGCAACTAATGGGGCAGAGATACAAGCAAATCAATCTTATATATCGGTATTCCCATCAACAAGAACTCCGGCATACGCACCTGTACTATTTACTAACTCAACTATAAACAATACGGTAACAGTAATAAATAATACACTTGGTTTATCATCTTCATTAGCATTAGGTAGTTATGCATTTGGTTATGCTACAGCTGCTAGAATTGCTAATAGTCTTATGGTATCAACAGCAACATTAAATCCTAATAGTTCATCTATTATTTTAAGTTCAGTAGTTAACGCAGGAAATCTTACAGTTACTGGTAATAAAACCAATCCTGATTTTACTATCAATACTGGTTCAGGATTTAATATTAATAATACACTAAACTTAGGAACTACAACTTTAGTAGATTTAGCGAGTGGTAGCAATAACTTTGGTATAACAACATATCAAAGAAACTTATTTGGTGGAATTGTAACAGCAACGAATGCATTATCAACAACAGCAAGTGCAAATTTACAAAATAGTATTATATTCGGTAGTAACTTAATAGTGACAGGTAGTGATGGAGCTGCAGCAGGAAATGGTGGTAGTGCATTCTTTGGTAGAAACAATGATATAACTAATTTATATGCAGATAGTGGTAAAACAATATTTGCAGTAGGTACAGGTACAGGAACAGGAAATAGAAAAACAGCACTTTCAGTTGATAGTTCATCGGTAGTAAACATATCGGGTTCTCTTACAATCACCGGTTCAAATCTTAATATAGATGGTAGTGGTAACGTAACGGCATCAACATTCTTAGCAAAATCTAACGGAAGTACTGCATTCGTATACAATCAACAATCAACAGGAAGTGTAAGTGGTGTATGGAATACTAATTATGGTAAAGATGGTTTATCAGTTTATCAATATCAAGGACAACCATACGCATTCAATGTAATCTTAACAGCAAATCAGATTAATGCATATACCGGTTCTGAGTTCCAATGGGGATTACAAACCAACGGAACATTATCATTACCTGGTGGAGGTTCTACTTATTTCGCAATGAGTAGTGGTTCTACAATTACCGGTAGTGGTGGTGGTGCGAATAAAGTAGGTTTAGATTACTTAGGTACCTGTATGATAATGGATTTCAAAGCAGATACCTCATTCAATAGAAGTGTATATGTTGATAAAGGAATGTATGTTTCACAATCAGTAGGTGGTGGTAATCCGGCATTAATAGTAAATGGAGCGAGTGCTGGTAACAATACGGCAATTGCAGCGACAGGTAGTGTTAGAATTACAGGCTCATTAAGTGTAAACGGACAAACTACATTTGCATCATTAGGTAGTAATACATTCACTAATACACAAATAGTAAGTAGTAGTATTTATATAGCATCAAATAATAATAGTAACCAATTATACTTACCATCGGGCTCTAATAAACAAACAGGAACATTTGTATTAGATGGTAGTAATCCAGGTACTGCAACGATATCAAATTCATTAGTAACTGCTAATAGTTTAATATTCTTAACTAAACAAACTAACACTAATAGTGGTAATGGAACAGTATCAGTAACATCAAAAGGTAGTGGAACATTTAGTGTAACATCAGACCATAATGGTGATACAGATACAGTAGCATATATGATTATAAACCCATCGTAATATGAATGAAGATATAGCAGTATACGAAGTAATGTTAGAATTGTGTGAGGAAGAAAATGAGGATTTGAAGCACGAAAATGATAGTCTATATGGCTACATTCAGTATTTGCAAGATAAAAATAGGGAATTATACGAAGAATATTATAATTTATTAGACGTAAACAAAAGATTAAATTAACCAAAAATAACTACACTACAAAAAAGTAGTGTTAAACAATTAAACACAAAAGATATGAACTCAAAAAGCGTATTAAAAAGAATTATGACTCTCTTATCATCAGATGAGGTAGTTAAATTCACAGATGCTAAAGATGCAAAAGGAAATATTTTACAATCCCCTACATTTGATTTAGGTGAAGACGTTGAAGTAGTTTCAGAAGATGGAACTAAATCTCCAGCACCAGATGGTGAACATGAGATTGAATTGACAGATTCAGAAGGAAACAAAGTAGTAATCAGAATTGAAACTAAAGATGGTAAAATAACAAGTAGAGAAAATGTTGAAGAAGCAAACCCTGCTGATTTACAAGATGCAGAAGTAGAAGTTGAAGTAGAAAAAGAAGCTGAAATGGCTGATGCAACAACTGAAATTGCTAAATCATTACCAAACACAACTGATGAAGATATCAGAAATTCATTAGGTGAAGATCCTGATGAAACAAAAGACCCAATTATAAGATTAGGTTCTAGAATGGATGCATTAGAAAAAATGATTGCAGAAATGCAAACTAAAATGGAAAGTGCAGCTCCAATGGAAGGTGCTCCTTTAGTTAGTTCATTAGAACCAACAGCGAGTGGTACAGCAATGAGTGCAGTAGAGCCGGATGAAGATGAAGAGTTACCAAAATTAGATGGTGCTCCAATTGACCCACTACAAGCAGAAGCAAATAGAAATAACTTCGGAAAGAAATCAGGAAATTATCAATCATCTGTACTTTCAAAAATGTATAGATAAAATATATTAAACAAACAAAAAATCATTTTAAAATGAACAAAAGACAAAACTTTATCGAGCCTAGTGTTACATCAACGTACGCAGGTGAGTTCGCTGGTCAATATATCGCAGCAGCGTTATTATCAGCAAAGACTTTGGACAACAAATACGTTACCATTCACCCGAATGTTAAGTACAAAGAAGTTATCCAAAGAATTGATGTTGCAAACATCGTAAACGATGCATCTTGCGACTTCACAACTTCAGGTAGTGTAGCATTAACTGAAGCAGTATTAACTCCAAAAGAATTACAAGTTAACTTACAATTATGTAAGCAACAATTCGTAGCAAGTTGGGAAGCATTACAATTAGGATATAGTGCATTTGATACTATCCCTAAATCATTCAACGACTATTTAATTAGTTATGTTGGTGGTATCGTAGCTCAAGCAACTGAAATTTCTATTTGGCAAGGAACAACTGCAACTAATGGACAATTCGGTGGATTTATCAATGCGTTATCTGCATCAGTAGCAGCATCAACAGGTGTTATCTTAGCTGGAACAGGAAGTGCAGTAACTGCAACTAACGTATTATCAGTATTGAACACAGTAGTAACAGCAATCCCTAACACAGTTTATGGAAAAGAAGACGTATTAATTTACGCACCAACAAACGTAGCAAAAGCATACCAACAAGCATTAGCTGGTGGAGCAATTGGTGCAAATGGTTGGAACAATCAAATGAACGTTGGAGAAAAACCATTTAACTTTAATGGTATTGAAATCGTTCTTTGTCCAGGTATGCCTGATAACAAAATCGTTGCAGCACAAAAATCAAACCTACACTTCGGTACGGGCTTGTTAAGTGATTACAATGAAGTTAAAGTATTAGACATGGCGAACATTGATGGTTCACAAAACTATCGTATTATTATGAGATATACCGGTGGAACTGTTGTCGGAATTAATTCTGATGTAGTTATCTACGGTTACGCATCTTAATAAAAAATAATTGATTGGTCGGTGGGGAGTATCGTAGAACAGAAACCCACCAACTAATTTCACAAACACAAAAAAACATTAACACTATGAGTTGTAATTTATCAGCAGGTAGACAAGAAGTATGTAAAGAGTCAGTAGGTGGTTTGCAAGGAGTTTATTTTATGAACTATCCTTCATCATCTTATAACCCAACATTTTCAACAGATGTGCTAAACGGAACAATCACCGCTTTCCCTTCTGGCAGTACAGTTTACTACTATCAATTAAAAGGCAATAGTGCATATACAGAGACTGTTAACTCTTCAAGAGATAATGGTACAACTTTCTTTTCTCAAGCATTAACTCTTAATCTTAAGAAATTAACTAATGAGATGACTACACAATTGAAACTTATGGCTTATGGTCGTCCAGTTGCTATTGTGTGGACAACAAATGGTGAAGCATTAGTTGCAGGTTTAACTAAAGGAACAGATTTGACGGGTGGTACAATTCAAACAGGTGCAGGATTAGGCGATATGTTCGGCTATTCTATCACTATGACAGGTTTAGAACCATTACCAGCACTATTCATTACCGGTTCAACGGCAACAAATCCATTCGCAGCAGTTGGTAACGCACCGACAGTTGTATCAGGAAGTGCAGCTTAGTATATAGCACAATTGTAAAAATATTAAATAGCTATTCTCTATATGGGGATAGCTATTTCTATGTCATTTAACTATTATGAGATAATGTGGTGTTAAAGACTAGATAAACACAGATAAATGCTAACTTATTTCCTTTCAGGTTCAAACGAATTCACTATAAGAACAGCTGTAACGGCTTCAAATAGTTTTACAATGTCTTTACAAGATATGTTAACTTTAGAAAATACAACTGCTAGTTTAAGTGGTATAACTTATAATGGTTATGAATCACTATTAGGATTTACAGCAAGTATAGCTACTAATGTAATAGCAGATGAATATAGAGCAACATTATTTAATGGAGGTTGTGAAATATGGCATGGTAGTATTCAAGTATTTACATCTCAATCTTTAGATAAAGCAAATTATACAAATCAAATACCTTTAGATAACACTTTTGTATCTAATGTATCAGAAAACAAATATGTAATACTCACTTAATATGAAATTCCAACAAAACTTTTCAGTTGTTAACTTAGGTTCACAAGATATACCACAAATTTTAGAAGATACTAAAACTCGTCTACAATGGGTCCCATTAGGAATATTCGGACACGATGATTTCTTTCAAATGGTAACTTTAGCACATACTACCTCTACAACTAACTCAGCATGTATTGAAGGTATAGCAGATTTAATATTTGGTAAGGGATTATATTCTAAAGATGAGGTATTCAATACTACTTTACAAAAGATTTTACCACAAGAGGAATTAAAAAGAGTCAGTTTTGATTTAAAATTATATGGTAATGCTGCATTTCAAGTTTATTGGGATGATGCACATACAAAGATTATTAAATTATATCACGTACCTGTTCAATACCTTAGAGCAGAAAAGATTGGTAATAATCCTAAAATAGAAAACTATTATTATTGTACAGATTGGAATGACCAAAGAGCAGTGAGAAATAAAAAATGTATTCCCGCTTTTGAAACATCAACAGAGAAATGTGAAATACTTTATATTAAAAACTATTCACCAGGATTATATTACTATTCTCTACCTGATTGGGTTTCGGCATTACAATTTAGTTATGTAGAAGCAGAATTAAGTAACTTACATATCAACAACATTGAGAATGGTTTCTTACCGGCAGTAATGGTAAACTTTAATAATGGTATTCCAGCTCCTGAAGAAAGACAAACAATTGAAGATTTAGTTCAACATAAATTCACAGGCACTAAGAACGCAGGTAGATTTATGATTTCATTTAACGATGATGCAGCTTCTAAACCTACATTAGATATAATTGATATCAGTAACTTACATGAAAAGTATGAATACGTTGCTAATTACGCACAAGACCGAATCTTAGTTGCACATAGAGTTACTTCACCTCTTTTATTTGGTGTAAGAACACAAACTAATGGTTTTAGTTCTACGGCAGATGAGATGATGACAGCGTTTAGTATCTTACAAACAATGACAATATCTCCATTTCAAAACTTAATTCTAAATACTTTAGATTACGCATTGACTTGTGGTGGATATGATAATACACAATTATACTTTGAACAATTAACTCCATTAGTAATTTTATCTAAAGCAGCGACAGAGAGTGGTGATTCAGTTCAAAAGATTGAAGATGAAACTAATAAAGCAATGGAAAATCCAGCAACAACTGATGATTCAGCTGATGCAACTACAATAGATGAAAATAAACCAACCCAAACACCTAATAACGTAGGTAACGGACCTGGTGAAGGAACAAACATTATAAATGCAAGTTCTATGTTCTTCAAAGATGAATACGAAATATTTAAACAAAAATAACTATGGCTTACGCACTTTTTATAAACAGAAACGATATTATTAAGAACTCACCTTTGCAGGGAGCAATTGATGCTGATGCCCTTTTACCATTTGTAAAAACAGCACAAACAAAGTATCTTAAAAATCTATTAGGAACTATCTTATATGATTATTTACAGGCACAAATAGTAACTAATACAGTAGGTAGTTTATCAGCATATTATCAAGACCTTTTAGATGATTATATTAAGAATGCATTGATTTGGTATGCGTGTGTAGAATATATACCATTCAGTTCTATTCAATTTAAATCTAATGGTGCAGTAAAGCAACAAAGTGAGCAAGGTATCGCACCTTCTAAAACTGATGTAGATTTCTTAATGCAAAAAGCACAAGAGAATGGTGATTACTACGCTTTAAGATTACAAAACTATCTTATTGCATATTCTAATCAAATTCCACAATACTTACAATCAATCGGTAATCAAACTCAAATATATCCAGACCAAACGAATCAATACTTTGGTGGAATACAATTATAAGAACTATGAGCTATTTACAGAATAACGCCGGTGTCAATTATACACTTTATTATAGTATATTAGATTACTTCAAAACTATTATGATTAATCATCCATCTATCGATAGTGTGTCGCAAGGTGATATACCACATATAGATGATAATCAATTTCAATTTTATCCATTGGGTAATGTAAGTATATTAGGTGCTAATTTTGGATTGAGTACAACTGAATATGAAATACAATTAATAGTAGCAGATAAAATTAAGAATAAGAATAACGAATCAGCACCGAGAGAGAATACAATGCAAGTTCCTTTCTTTGATGTTGATGATACAGTAGATATTCACGCTAACACATTGGGTATAATAAATGATTTAGTTTCATACACACAATATAGTTTAGAAAGTTTTCAGATATTAGATACAATAACTAATGAGCCTTTTGCAGATAGATTTAATAATGGATTAGCAGGTTGGGTGTGTACGTTTACACTAACAACTCATAACGATAGACCGAGATGTTTATATAATTTATATCCATTTAATTCTACAATAACTACAACTTGTCCGCCGGCAAGCACAACTACAACAACAGCAGCACCTTAATAAATGCCTAAATTACCATACATACGAACATTAGAGAGTATTGCGGTTAAGATTAGAGATTTAGCAGTAGTAAGAGCACCTAAAGATACGGGTAACTTACGCAGACGAATTAAAGAAGCTAATACACCAGCAAAAACTAAGATGATTAAACAATTGAAAGATTTATCAGTTGTAATCAGTTTAGATTATGCACCGGTTGGAGCAGAGTATGGTCAATGGTTTAATGAGCCACCTGCAGTTAAAAGTAAACGTAGAAAGAAATTACAAAGAACAGCAATTAGAAAAGGTAATTGGAATTACGCAATATCAGCATTGAATGATGATGATTTATCTAAACAATTTGAAGAATACTTAAAGTTATTAGGTGATTATGTTGTTGAAGATATTGAAATGCAATTTGATAAAATTTAGTATCAATAACTTTTTTGTTTTGGTAGGTTAAATAATAAACGATTTAGATGTCATATTCTTTTATACAAACGCCGGAGACAATGTCTTTGGGTCAATCCCCAACAATATTTTCGGTATCATCTTCAACGGCTGTTAACCAACCCGATTTCCAATACATAGGTTATCTTAATATATGGAGTGGGTCTTTAGCAAATAGTGGCAGTGGTGATGTATGGCAATTAGCTAAATATCCTTCATGGAATGGATTGACGGGTATCTTTGATGTAAGTAGAATTTTAAACTCTACACAAACTGAATTAACTCAGACAACAATTTCTCCTGTAAAATATTTTAACTTCGAAAGTTTTTATAGATATCAAACGGGTAGTTCATATGTTACCGGTTCTCATATCACATCATCTACATTTAAATCCGTAGATGGTTATCAAATATTTCCTGAGCCTATTGGTGAGGAAGTATACAACTTAACTCCACATTGGCCTTTAATGACAGATGGACCTACAACACAATCAGTATTTATTGATAATGTTGGAAGTGGTGCAGTTTATATTGGTAATGTAGGAACAACTATTCCTGATAGAATCGTTTATACGGGCGATAATGGTGGAGGTATTTATTATTTAGGAAGTGCATCGGGTTCTACTCAAACTGAAATTACATCTTATCCACAGGCTCCTGCAGAAACAGGATTTCCATTATCATCTGTTGGTTTAGATACTTACACAATTCAAGCATTCAATGGTGGGACTCCATTAGGAACGAAATTAAGGTTCGATATTAATTGTCAACAAAAGTATCCTAACATAAGAATAAAGTGGAAAAATAGATACGGACAATTCGATTATCTTAACTTTGATATGGTTAATAGAAAATCAATCAGTTCAGAAAAAAGAACTTATCAACCACAATTAGGAAGTTGGACACAACAAACCTTAGCATACAACGAATGGGATTCACAAACACTAAATTATATTGTTGATTCAAAACAAAATATAACGTGTAATACAAATTGGTTAGATGAAGGGTGGAATGAAATCTTAAAACAATTATTAGTAAGTAATGAAATTTATTGGTGTTTAGAAAATACACAAGAAGTAAAACCATTAACTATTGTAACTTCAAATATACAATTCAAAACCGGAGTCAATGACCATTTAATTCAATACTCATTTGAATTTGCATTTGGACAAGGCTATAAACTTATTATCTAATGGGTGTAACATCAGTACAAGGCTTTAAGTTTAAGTTAGTAGCCGATGGCGAAATCTTAGACCTATTTAAAGATGAGGAAATTAAAGTTAGTAATAACATCACAGGTCTATTTGATTTGGGTGTATTACCATCTGATTTTACTCAAGCTATTACCCTACCTGGTACTAAAAAGAATAATCATTTCTTTGAATTTGTTTATGATATTTCTGTTGAAAACCCTTATACATTTTCTACAAATCAAAAAGTTCCGTGTTATTTAGATTTTGATGGAATTTATTTATCTGCTGGTTACTTACAATTAAATAAAGTAAATGTATTAGCAAATAAATTTATTGATTCATATGAAGTAACAGTTTATGGTGGATTAGCAAGTTTTGGTAGAGACCTTAAAAGACACTTTTTAACCGATTTAACGAGCTCATTGGCTCAATACAATCATACTGCTTCATTATCAAATATAACTTCGTCTTGGAGTGGCAATTTGTTCTCAGGTAGTATTGTATATCCTTTAGCTGAATATGGTCAACAAATAACTTTTTCACCAGAAGAAACTCATTTCGGAATTGATTCTCCTGAAGGTGCCATGGCAGTTGAAGATTTTAAACCGGCAATTCGATTGAAAGCAGTATGGGATGCAATATTTGAAGAATTTGGATTTACATATACATCAGCATTTTGGGAACAAGGATGGTTAAATAATGTTTACTTAGTTTGTAATAATAAATTAAGATATCCAATATTCGCATCGGGATCGAGTGGTGGTAATGGTATTGATTTAGAAACATACGGATTATTTAAAATAGGACCTGTTAGTGGGAGTGGTGAAACAAATGTAACAATGAGTGCAGCAACTCCAATATTATTACCTTGGTATAATATTCTACAAAATCCAGGTGGTAACTTAGATGCTAATTTAAATTATACAATATCATTTGATAGTAAAATAAGAGGTGAACTTAATTTAAACTTTGAAATACAAAACTTATCAGTAGGTAATGGTATTCCACATTTTGATTTAATTATTAAAAATGGTGGCACAATTGTTTCTACATCTCCATTGTATCAGATAAATGAATATATGGATAAAATTCAAACATATAATGCAACACAAACTAGAACACAATCTTTTGAATTACTAACTCAATGGAATTCCGAATTATTACCTGCAGGAATTTATTCATTTTATTTACAATATACAAATCAGGGTGGTAGCAATTTTAGAGTTGTTTTAGATCCTGATAATCAACCAAAATCTTATTTAAGTGTAACTAAAGTAAATCAAGGTGGTGGGGGATTAATAATGGATATTGCATCTAATATGCCATTCGGAACATCAGGTATTAAATTAATTGATTTTGTAGCAGGTATTCAAAAGAAATTCAATTTAGTAATACAACAAAATAAAAATAAGTTAAGCGATTTTATCGTAGAGCCATTTAATGAATGGTATAAGCAAGGAAATATTGTAGATTTTAATCAATACATAAACTTAAATAGTAATATTGAAGTAATTCCAGCAAATAACTTAGCAGTTCAAAACTTAAACTTTGGTGATACTTTAGATGGTGATTATATTTCACAACAATTTTCTAAAGGTGCAGCAAGAGAATTTGGTAAAGCATATTATGTAGATACTGAGAATTTCTTTTCACAAGGAGATTTCACAGTTAAAACTACATTGGCAAGTTCTCCATTAATTTATTTAGAAGGTACGGGTGTAAGTGGAAGTCAAAGTGGTGGTGGACCAATTGCATTCTCTATTGGAAATTGTCAATTATCAAATACGGGTAATCCTTATAATATTTGTGCATATGGAACATTCTTTGAAATATTCTCATCAACTGGCGCAATAGAAGCAGGTGCAGTATTATACTTTGATGCATATGGAATTAATTTAGTAGTTGGATATAGTTCTATCGTAAATAATGCAGGTGCACCATTTGGTACTCAATGTAATATTTGGGCTATAGATACATTAACAGGTATAGTTCAATTTGATACCGGTGATAATTGTGCAGACTTTGGAGGGTGCTACTAATGGCTAAACAAAAAATATACATACCAACTTATATCAGTTCAATTGATTACAAACCCGCAAGAGTATTACCTAGAGTATTCTTTTACAATGGTTTATTAGAAACTGATACATTTTATATTCAGGATAATTATGGTGATGCATATCCACAAACATCATTTCCATATTTTGATAATTACTTAGGAAATTTACCAACTGTAAATTCTAAATCTCTTTTATTTAATAATGAACAAAGTGTTTATGGTGAAACTCCAATTAATAGTTTATATTCAGAATATTGGTCTACTTATGTAAACCTTTTATATAATCCTAAAACTAGATTAATTAATTGTTCAGCAATTATTCCATTAGCAAATTATTTTAAATTAAACCTTAATGATATTGTTGAATGGAGAGGTAACTATTATCATTTAAGAGCAATTAACAATTATAATTTAAGTAATGGTGAATGTACTTTACAATTATTAGGACCAATTATTGCTGATACCTTAGCATATATTTTACCTGGTGAAGCTTGTAAATTTGATTTTATTGTAACTGCTATACCAAAATGGAATGTAACTAAATGTGATGATTCAATAACATATTATGGTGTAACATTTGATACAACCGCATCATTAAGTGTTGGACAAGTTGTAAGATGGGGTACACCTGGTGAATTAGAGGGCTGTTATACACTTGCAGCATCAACTGCATCATTAGATTTAACTGGAAGTATTCTTTATAATGTATATAATAATTGTGAAGATTGTGGAGCTCCTACAACTACAACTACAACTACTACTTCTACAACAAGTACTACAACAACAATAGCACCAACAACAACGACAACAACAACAGAAGGACCACCAGACCATTTTTATTTCGCTCACGCATATGTTTGTGATGGAAGTTGTAATTTCGCATTTGATACATATGTTAGAATGAATGGAGCTGGAGTAATTGGTAAATTTTATAGAGAACCTGGCGCAATATCATTATGGTCATATGAGTTAGTAAGTGTAGTTCCAATATATACAGGTACTATTTTATCAAATGTTCCGTTTAATAGTTGTTTGGCAGCATGTTCAAATACACCAGCAACTACAACTACTACAACAGCAGGAACTACTACAACTACAACTACTTCTGCACCAACAAATTATGTTGTAGATATATACGATGTAGAATGTAATAATATTGATACAGTAATAATATTAAATAGTATGGGATTAGTTATAGGTAAATTTTACGCTACCAATGAATTATCGGGACCGGTTGTTAATGTAATAAGTTTAACTGCTGCAAGTCCTGATTATTTTACAAATATTAATACGAGTGGATATAATACTTGTCCGGATGTTCCACCACTATAATAAAAATAATGGTTAAAGATATAATATGAGTTTAGTAACAACAATAACATTAACAGACCAGGGAATTAGTTCAGGGCCAAACTATACTGTCTATTATTCGCCTGATTGTGTTGCGTTTACCGCATCTATGGATGTTACTTTAACTTATTTAGGTCAAAGTGTATCTCTTAATGTTCCTGAAGATACTCAATGTATTAAATTAAAAAGCAAAGGGGTATGTACAAATGAAGTAATACATTATATTATAGCACCAACACCAACAACTACAACAACGTTAGCACCAACAACGACAACAACTACGTTAGTGCCAACGACAACAACTACAACAACGTTAGCACCAACAACGACAACAACTACGTTAGCACCAACAACTACAACTACTACGTTAGTGCCAACGACAACAACTACAACAACGTTAGCACCAACAACTACATCTACTACATCTACAACGACATCAACTACAACCGCAGCACCAGCTAGTAGATATTACGCAGTAAATAGTTGTTGTACACCAGAAACTGGAAGTATAATAGGTGTTGTTGAAATGCCTGCTATTTATGGAACTTTATCCGCAGGACAAACAGTAGGAAGTAATAATTGGACAGGAAGTAGTGGTGTGCATTGTGTAAATGTACAATATGAAACATCGAGTATTTCACCATTATTATTTACAATTTCAGACCCTAATAGTGAAACATATGGTTTAGGACAATGTGGAAGCTGTGGTAGAGATAGAGTTCCTACTGCACAACCAGGAATATGTTTAAATTATGTAGCGTATAGCTTTGGACCTTCATGGGGAATCGCAGCAACTGCATCATATATTGATTGTACAACAGCAACAGCTGTAACACAATCCTTTGATGGAAGTTCAGTATGGAGCATATGTGCACAAAGTACACCTACATTTAATTGGTTAGGAAATACTTCGGCAGCTAGACTTTTTGTTTATTGTGCATCTTGTGGTACTCCTGGAACAACTACAACAACATCTACTACAAGTACGACATCAACGACAAGTACAACATCAACGACAAGTACAACGAGTACTACCTCTACAACATCTACAACAACGATTGCACCTACTACTACAACTACTACATTACCTACAACTACAACTACTACAACAATAGCACCAACTACAACTACTACAACAACAATAGCACCAACTACTACTACGACAACTATTGCACCAACTACAACTACTAGTACAACTACTACTACAACTATTGCGCCTACAACAACGACTAGTACAACTACTACGATAGCACCAACTACTACTACAACTACAACTGTATTACCTAATTTTTCTTATAATGCAGTAAGATATGCATGTGGTCCTAGTGGATGTGAATTTGTAGAATTTATTGATATTAGTAATACAACTGAATTACCTTCTAATAGTGGATTTTATTTAGACCCTATAAGTGGATATATTTTTGAAGTATTGGATATTATTGCAGCAGGTGCATATTTAGTAACTCATTTAAATGGAATAGGAAGTGAAATTTGTAGTGGTGTTTTATGCCCGACAACAACAACGACAAGTACAACAACAACTACTACAACTGCAGCACCTACAACTACGACAACTACTACAACTACTACAACCGCAGCTCCGTTCAATGATTCGGTATGTATAAGTAATGAAGGTGGTGACCAACAATCAGCGTGTTATAGTTGTCCTGTACAATTTATAATGTTAGGTAATAGTTCTACATTCTGTAATTCAACAATATTCACAGGAGATACATGGTATTATACAGCAACAGGAAATTATTGGTTAAGTTTTGGTGGTCAAACTTTAAGAGTATCACATACAGTTGGTCAAAATACTGCAACATTAATTAGTGCTGGTTGTCAAACTTGTCCAGCAACAACGACTACTACAACAACAACAGCAGCACCAACTACTACGACAACTACTGCAACACCAACAACTACTACTACAACGACAACGACAACAACATTACCTCCAATAACTTATAGTACGGTTGCGACATGTACTGGTTTAACTCAAACACTTACAATTAATACATTAGCGGGTGGTAATGGTACATTCTATATGAATAATACAACATATGCTAGTGCACCGGCAGCTGCCGGTGGAGTAACAACATTAGTAACTGATGCCGGTGGTACTGCTAGAACATTTACAGCACAACCAAATGGTGGAAGATATGTTTTAGTAACTTCAGGAACAGTAAGTACGATGGTATTACTTGGTAATAATTGTACTACAACTACTACAACTGCAGCACCTACTACTACGACAACTACTGCAGCACCAACAACAACTACAACTACAACTACATTACCTCCTAATACTTATTATGAAATACAATTGTGTAGTGGTGGTTCAACTTATATAATGAATGCAACTGATGTAACTCCTGTTGTTGGTGGAGTATATAAAGTATACGCACCTACATTCTTAGGAACTATGAATGGTATAAATTGTTGGGTAGTTCTTTCAACAACAAATACTGGATTAGATGATGATGCAACATTTGGAAGTAATTATGGTGATTGTGAAACATGTACACCAACAACAACTACAACAACAACTACAACTACGGCTGGGCCTACTTATGATTTTTACTTAGCAAATGAGTATAATTGTAATGAGCCACCTTGTTCAACTATAAGAAATACTGATGTAGCGGTTGCATTCCCTACTGGGTATTCATATATTTCTACTCATTATTATAATGATATTAGTTTAGACGGGTACTTATACAAAATTACTGGAACAACTACACCGCAAGTTGCAATTATATTAGACCCTACATTACCACATGGAACGAATTGTGCTAGTATTTGTGCAGTATAATTGATACAAATCTAAAAAGTATGGTTAAATAAGTAATTAAAGTTATTTAAAATGGCAATCACACTTAGAGAATTACGATTCGTATCAGCACAACCCGCAACAACTTACTATGCATGGCAAGTAGAGGTAATGTTAAACAATTTCAGAAAGCAAGGTATCAACTTAAATAATGTTGATATTGTTTGTTGGAAGCAAAACAATGTAGTACCTGATGAATGGTTAAAACTAGCCAATGGGTATGCAGCAAGATTTTTCTTTTATGATGATGAAAGAGAAACTAAAAATTACATATCATCAATCCGTCCTAACATTCTTAAACAACATTGGAAAGCAAGACCTGAAATTCATTGGGATGCAATCTTTTACCACGATTCAGATATTGTATTTACTAAGCCTATTAGTGAATGGATAACCGAAGAAATGATAATGGATGAAAATTGGTATGGTAGTGATACAAGATGGTATATAGGACATGATTATATTATCGGTAAGGGTGAAGATGTTCTTAGTGAAATGTGTAGATTAGTTGATATCGATAAAGATTTAGTTAAAGAAAATGAATTAAACTCTATTGGTGCACAATACCTAATGAAAGGAATTAATTATAATTTTTGGGATAATGTAGAAAAAGATAGTGAAATTCTATTTAAACAAATTTCAGATTTAAATAATTTTAAAAAATCATTAGACCCTTCTTATCACGAGTTACAAATATGGTGTGCAGATATGTGGGCAGTATTATGGAACGGATGGAAATTAGGAAATAAAACTATCTGTCATAAAAACTTTGATTTCAGTTGGGGAACATCATCTGAAAAAGATTGGAATGAAATGAACATAATGCACAATGCAGGAGTTGTTAATTCAACATCAGGTCTATTTTATAAAGCACAATATATGAATGAATTACCTTACAATAAAGATTTACAAATAACACCTAACACAGCAAGTTGGCACTATTGGAATGAGATATGTGAAACAGCAAAAACATCAGTACTATGGAAATAATTAAAGCAGAATATGGTGGAGTAGATTGCACAGATATCATACAATCAAAAATAAAGGGTAATAGAGTTGCGCTAAGAGTAGATAATTCAATTATTGGTGATACTAATGTTGGAGTAATAAAGCACTTAGAAGTCCTCTTAGAATTCGAAGGAAAGGTATATACAGAAAGTGTTGTAGAAGGTGGAACATTTGTATATCCAAAATCAACACACAATCGTTTAGGTATATGGTATTCAAATGACCAAACTAATCATCCAGCAGTAATAAAATCTTTAGAAACAATACAAAAAGCAGCAGAAAATAAAGCTGATATTATAACGTGTGTATGGAATAGAGTTCAAAGTAATCCATTTACAGAAATAATTAGTTGGAATAAAAGTTCATCACACTTAAATCAAATGTTACAAATACTACAATGTATTCATACAGCAAACACAATGGGTAACTATGATTACGTTTCTTTTTTAGAGCATGATGTAATGTATGGTGAAGGATATTTTGATTATCCTGATTTTGAAAGAGGTGCAGTATGGACAAATATGAATTATGGTGGAATAAATAGAGATGGTTGGCAAGAAAGAGGACAGAATGACGAACCAATGCATCAAATGACAATGAGAATAGATGATGCAATAGAACATTTTAATAAAATATTACCAAACGCATTAGTAACTAATAGTGGTATGATTGAAACACAAACTATGGAAAGAAAACAATGGAATGCCGTGAATCAATCTATTCATATAAATCATGGTGCTCACTTCACTTCACATTTTAATATCTACAAAAAAGATAATTTATCCTTAGAACATTCTTATTGGGAAAAACACGAAGATTACCTTCACTTATTTAATTAATTAGTATTGTTAAAGATATAACGATGATAAAGAATATAATAGATATGTTGGGAACATCAGAACATATTGGTGTTTCTGAAACAATCGAAATAGCAAAAGGGAAATACGAATTGCCACATACCTGGAAAGGTGTATGGTATAAATTAAAAAGAATTATATGGCTAAGAAAGTCGAAATAGATATTGATGTCAATACCAATAAGGTAGAAGGTTCTATTGCGCAACTTAAAGAACTTAAGAAGCAATTAAAACAAACTGCAGCAGGTTCTGATGATTTCAAAAAACTATATAATCAAATTGATGATTTAGAAGATAAAATTAAAGGAACAAAGAAAGCATCTGCTGATTGGATTGATTCATTAGAAGGCGCAGGTGGTCCTATCGGTGCATTAGGTAAAGGATTAAATACTCTTAAACAATCAACGGTATCATTCGGTTCAGCACTTAAAGCAACAGGTATTGGTTTAATAGTTGCATTAATTGGTGGATTAGTTGCGGCATTTAGTGAAACAGAAGGTTCAATGAAAAAGTTAGAACCTTTGTTCATTGCAATGGAAAAAATCTTAGGTGGTATATTTGAAGCAATACAGCCTTTATTAGATGCATTTATAGAATTAGCTATATCAGCACTACCATACATTACACAAGGTATTAAAATATTATATTCTTCATTAGTTGCATTTTTTACTTTAGTTAAAGAAGCAGGAACAGGTGTTGGTAAAATTCTTAAAGGTATATTCACTTTAGATTTAGATAAAATAAAAGAAGGATATTCACAACTTTCAGGTTCGTGGGGTAAAACAGTACAAGCATACGAAGCAACAGAAGAAAGATTTGATAAAGGATATGCTAAGAAAACTAAGAGAGAGAAGGAAGCAGATAATAAAAGTAGGGAATTATTACTTAAGAGATTAGAGGCACAAGATAAGTATGATGAAGCAATGTTGGAAAAGATGAAACAATCAGCTTTAGCATTAGCAACAACAGAGCAAGAAAAGTTAGATGTAGAAATGGCATTTGCTAAAAAATCATATGAGTTAAAGAATGCTGAGATAGATAAAAGACTTAAACTTGAAAAGAAAGGTAGTGCAGAAGAAAAAACATTATTAGCAGAAAAGATTGCAAATGATGCAGATTATCAAAGTAAGTTAACAGGATTTGCAGAAAATCAAAAGAAATTATTAGAAGATAGTATAAAGGCACAAAAAGATTTCGCAGATAAGAAAAGAGAAATATTAGCACAAACTGCAACAGATGAAATACAAAAATCTAAAGATGTAAGAAAAGCTAAATATGATAAAGATTTAAGTGATTTAGAAGCAGATAAAGAATTTATTAAAGAATCTGAAAGTTCAAAAGCAGAATTAAGAAAAGCATTATTAATAACTTACAATAATGATTTAACTAAAATAGAAAGAGATGCTAGAATACAACAATACTCAGATGAATTATTATTATTAACTGCTCAACAAAAAACTCTAACAGAAGGAACTCAAGCATACTTAACAAATTCTTTAGCAATTGAGAATGATGCATATAAAATTAAAATTGAGCAAGCAAAAGGAAATGCAGCACAAATAGAAGCAATCAATATTGAGCATGAACAAAATCTAAAAGATATTAAGTTAAAAGCATTTATTGCTGAAAAACAAATTGTATTGGACAGATTGAATGTGATTGGTTCAATCGGTAATTCATTAGGTCAATTAGCAGGAAAGAATAAAGCTATAGCAATAGCGGGTATAGCAATTGAAAAAGCAGCAGCAATTGGTAGTATCATTGTTAATACTCAGATAGCAAATGCGAAAGCAATTGCCGCATCACCATTAACATTCGGTATGCCGTGGGTGGTAATCAATACAGTAGCGGGAGCATTGGGTGTAGCAGCAGCTATAGCGAGTGGTGTAAAAGCAATACAAGATATTAATTCAGTTCAAGTTCCGGGTGTGAGTGCAAGTGGTGGAGGTGGTGGAGGTTCAGCATCTATGCCGGCTTATGGTGGTGGTGGTGCGAGTGCAAGTATGCCAACAATTAATACGAGTGGTGGTGCAAATCCAGCAACTCAAATATCACAAACAATACAAAGTTCAACCTCTCAACCTACGCGAGCATATGTAGTTAGTTCAGATATATCTAATCAACAACAATTAGATAGAAGGGCTAATAGAGGTGCAACATTCGCTAACGGATAGGAAATTTATAATAAACTATGTTAAAGATATAATATGATGGATAATTCACAACAATACGAAACCTATGAATTGGTTATGAAAGATAACGAAGATGAAGTTTTTGCTTTATCATTAGTTTCAAATCCAGCAATTCAATCTAATTTTGTATACTTTAGTGCAGATGGAAAGAAGGAATTAGTTAAATTTGCAACAACGGATGAGGACCAAAGAACAATAGTAGGACCAATCTTAATTCCTGATATGAAAATATTGAGATTGAAAGAAGATGGTGTTACTCCTTACTATGTAATATTCTCAAAAGAAACAGTTAAAGCATTAGCACAAAAATACATTAAGGATAATAAAGCAAACAACATTACATTAGAACACCAAAAACCAACTAATGATGTTTCATTAGTAGAAAGTTGGATTACAGATAGTGCAGTATATGATAAAGCAAAATCATACGGATTGAATGTAAAGCCAGGAACATGGATGGGTGTATTTAAAGTTGATAATCCTAATGTTTGGAAACAAGTTAAGGCAGGTGATTTCAAAGGAATTTCTTTAGAAGGAATATTCTCACATGAACTTATCAAAGCAAGTATGTTAGAAAGTGTATTGGAAAAAGAGATAACTGAGTTAAGTGATATGGAAGCTAATATAGTATTAAGTAAATTAAGAAATATATTAAAATCAGATAATAGATTTAAGAAAGGACAGAGAATAGACCAATACGATATGGATGGTGTTCAACCTGGTGTTGTATCATCTTATCCTGGACAAAGTGGAACTAAAAAGAAAAAGAATTATATACATCCTGCATTGATAGGACAAACTAAATAACATGGCAACATTCGTAGAATTTTTATCAGTATTAAACTCAGCTAAACAACAAACTATTTTTTGGCATAATCAAACCGAATCGTATAGTGAACATAGAACTCTTAATGGTTTCTATGATAGAATATTAGACCTATTAGATGGTTTAGTAGAGAGTACAGCAGGTATATATGGTAGACCTAAAGGATATGAAGCACATGATTTTGTAGATTGGGCATCAACTGATGAAACAATTAAATACTTTCAGAACTTATACAAATATGTTGAAACTGAAAGAACATCGCTTTATTCAGAGACTTGGTTTCAAAATCAAATAGATGAAATCTCTGCACAAATAGCACAAACAATTTACTTACTTACACTAAAGAAATAACATGTTAGGTAATCAAAAATTATTACACAAACTAAAAGAATATAGATTAGCGAAATGTCCTCCGGCTACTCAAGATATACCAACTAATCTTAAGAATAGGCAGAAATGTATTGATGAGGCGAATTATGGTCCTCTCAATCCAAATGAGCCTAATGAAGATTATTGGATAGCAAAAGCAAAAGTATTCGGTGGTGAAGATATAGAAAGTGCAAAGAAAGCACGTTGTGGTAATTGTAGTTTCTTTAATCAAACTAAAGCAATATTAAATTGTATAGCAGAAGGAATAGGAAATGAAACTAATGCATGGGATACAATTGATGCTGGTGATTTAGGATATTGTGAAGCATTTGATTTTAAATGTGCATCTAATAGAACCTGTGATGCATGGGTTGTTGGAGGACCTATCGTTGACTAGTAACTCAGTATATAGCAAAATTCAAAACTTAGCGGCTACTGAAATAAGTTTAAAACAATTTCAGGACTTATTAGAAAGTAGTAGTAGAAGTAATCCTATTAGAGTAGCGTGGGAAACCTTAGAGGGTAACAATGATTACTATTGGATGTATTGGGATAGTTCAGCATATGTTGGAAACGAAGCAAGTGATACAAAAGCAAATGAAGGAATGTTTAATGTTCAATGTTTAGGTATGAGACCTAAGTGGAGAACTCTAACATTACAAACAGTAAGTAAATGTAGATTTCAAAATAAACTTTATAAAGTAATATAATATGCCAATACCTAAACCAAACAAAGGTGAAAACCAAAATGATTTCGTAAGTAGATGTATATCTGTATTATATCCAGAGTATAATGATGAACAACAATCTGCTGCAATATGTGTAAGAACATATGAAGAATCTAAAACTAATATGACAACTGCCGAAAAAGTTAATACTAAAATGGTAGGAATGGAAATTAAAAACAGGTATAAGAAATAATGTTCGGATTTGATGATTGTACAAAAAAAATATTGCAATTGGAATTAACAATTGAACATCAGCAAAATCAAATGGATGAATTACGTTCTATTGTATTATCATTGGTAACTCAAATAGATAAATTACAAAAAGAAATACATACACTAACAGAACTT
>Ga0194059_1000262_pt1 | contig 25669 bp, 26 predicted proteins | sample SepL6211m_MetaG_FD_163426 | JGI IMG/M metagenome (GOLD analysis project Ga0194059, IMG submission 163426) | Anoxic zone freshwater microbial communities from boreal shield lake in IISD Experimental Lakes Area, Ontario, Canada - Sep2016-L626-11m | ecosystem: Environmental > Aquatic > Freshwater >... | reverse complement strand
GTCCGAGGGCTACGGTCATCGCCAGGGCGCCGGCGGCACCGAGGGCACCACGGATGTAGGCGCGCGGGGACGAGCCCGCGAGGAGGGGATAAAGCGACCACGCGAAACAGAGTGTGCAGAGTGGTGCGAGGAGGGGAAGCAGGATTCGCTTGCCATCACGGGCCAGAAGAATCATCCACGCGACCGCAATCAGCGCACCGCCCGGCACGAGGCCAAAGGCGAGGTTCCCGAGCAGGGGCAGGGCTGCAGCCAGAACGAGGGCACCGGCGATCAAGGGCAGGCGGAGTGCCACGACGGCTGCGAGCAGTGCGATCGCAAGCGGCCAGCCGGTTGGATAAAACGGCAGGGCACCGAGCAGGAACAGGCTGGCGACACCCGTTAGGGCCACGGGCCAATGCGGCTGCATGCGGGTCAGGGCGGCGGTAATGCGCGCCTCGGCCTGGGACTGTTCGCCCGGCTCTGCGTGCTCGTGGCGCTCGCGACGTTCGTCGATCAGGTCTGGGACGGCCCGCAGCCAGCGCTTGCGGAGCCGAACGCGCGGTTCCATCGGCGGCATCTCGATCGACGGATCCAGTTCTGCGCCCCCGCGTTCCATGGCGACGGCGCCGCGCAGGAGAGCGTCGCGCAACTGGCTTGGCAGGGGCCGGCGTTGGTTATCGAGATCGAGAGCGCGATCGATCATCTTGGTCGCGGCCTCGGGTAGGTCGGGGCGTTCTGCCCGCAACGAAAGGCGCAGCTTGCGATGCTTCTCTGCGAGCTCAACCGGATTCTTGGAGCGGTACGGGTTCTTGCGGGTCAGTGCTTCGTAGGCCACGAGCGCCGCTGCCCAGACGTCGACGGAGCCCGTCAGCATCTCGCCACGCACCTGCTCGGGCGCCATGTACGAAAGCGTGCCGAGCAGGCTCTCATCGACGGTGGCATCGGGGTGGTCCATCTGCGCGATACCGAAGTCGGTCAACTTGAGGATGCCGTCATCGCGCAGCAGGATGTTGCCGGGCTTGACGTCACGATGGATGACCCCGCGGGCGTGGGCATGCTCAAGGGCATCACAGACGGCAGCGACGGCGCGCAGAATTTCGGACTCCTCGAGGCGCTTCTCGCGCAATACGACAGAGAGATCGTTACCGCGGACCAGCTCGAACGAGACGAAGATGTAGTTCTCATCTTCGGCGTTACTGAGCATGCGCACGATGGCGCCGTGGTCGAGCGAACTGACCGCTCGCATCTCGCGACGGGCGCGTCGGCGCAGCTTCTCCTCAGCCGGAATCGCCTTGAGGGCAACCATTTCGCCGGTCTGAAGATCCTCCGCCTCGAAGACGGTGGCACTACCACCAACCCCGATTGTCTCGATAATTCGGTACCGATCAGCGACGATCCCCTCAGGAAAAAGTGGCGGCACACCGTGCGGCGCACTACGGAGGGGACGGACGGTCACAGCTCCTGCCGCAGGTAATTGGGAGGATCGAGTGGTAATGTGGCGAAAGACCGGGACAGCACTGCTCCCGATTCGCCATTTATGCCTGCGTTCCTTTCCTTTTTTGACGACGAGTACGACGAGGCCCCGCCCGAGCGTTCTGGGCGAAAGCGGCCTTCCTTGCCGGGCGCTGCGCGTGGCAAGGGTCCTCAGCGCCTGCTCGTCCTCGCGATCGGCGTCCTGATTGTCGTCGTCGCCGGCTACTTCCTTGTTCAGCGTTGCCAGCGCGACCGCGAGGTCTCGTCGTATCAGTCGTTTGTGGCGCAATCGAACGAGGTTGCCAAGGCATCGGGTGCGGTTGGATCTGAGTTCTCTGCCGCGATCCTGACCGCAGGGCAGACACCCGACGGACTCAACAAGTCGCTGACGCGCGAGATTCAGGCTCAGCAGCAGATCGCGTCGAATGCCGCGGCCCTCGGCGCGCCCGACGGACTGGCGCCGTACACACCGTTTCTTGTGCAGTCGATGCAGTACCGCGTGAGTGGGCTTCAGGGTCTGCAACGCGCACTCACCGACGCCTTTACGGCCGCTGGTACAACCGGTCAGGTACCGCTCGAACAGTCGGCAGCAGTCGCGGCCACCTTCCAGCGCCTGATCGCATCGGACGTTGTCTACTCAGACTCGTATCAGGATCCGAGTAAGCAAGTCCTCGCGCAGAAGTCCATCGACGCCACTGTTGATGACTCGCAATTCGTCGATCCGAAACTGATTGAGTTTGCCGCGCCTCAGCGTATGCAGTCGATTTTGAATGCGCTCCTGGGGGGAACACCCGTCGATGGTGGCGGGACCGTTACGACGAGTACCGCGACGGATGGCTCGATCGTTACGTCAACGAGTAGCTCGGGCGTGACGACCGCCGGCGCGTTGCATGGCACCACCCTGATCAGCACAGCCTTCAACCCGGGCACGGTGCAGCTTGACCCCGCATCGGTCAACCAGGTCGACAGCGCGAACAACATGTCGTTGGCTGTGACCGTCCAGAACTCCGGCGATGCCACCGAGGTCTCCGTCAAGATCAACGTCGTGCTGCGCGCCAAGGGCATGGACGACCGCGCGTTGCCAACGGGCGAGATCACGACCCTCGACCCCGGTGCTCAGGGCACGGTAGAGATTCCGTTTGGCCTCTCCGACATTGTCTTCGACAGTGTCGTGACGGCAAAGGTGACGGTCGAGAAGGTACCGGGCGAGCAGAACATCGATAACAACATCGGCGTCTACCAGATCCAGTTCCGCCTCAAGCCCGCCTGAGCACAGGGATTGCGGTGACCACCGAATTGCAGGGCACGGTGGCGTTGGTCGTGGCCGGTGTCGGCGTGGTGCTGGCAATTGTGGCGCTCGTGATTGCGGCCCGCACAGCAATGTGGGCCGGGCGGTTGCGTCGTGCTGAGCAGGCACTCCTGGCGGGCGAACCGGTCGATCTCGTGGAGTTTGCGGTTGGTATGCAGGCCCGGATGGAGCGGCTTGAACTCGATGGCGTGCATCTGCGGGATGAGGTCGTGTCTGCACTGGGCACTCTCGACGTGGTGCTTCGTCGCCGTTCGATTGTTCGCTTCGATGCCAATGACGACGAAGACGGGCGTCGCTCGACGTCGCTCGCGCTGCTCGATCGCAACGGGTCCGGCATTGTGATCAGTGCCGTGCACGCAGGGACGGTCACGAGCCTGTTCGTCAAAGATGTCCTCCGGGGTGGGGCCGGCTCACTGGCGTTGACGCCTGAGGAGCAGCAGGCGATCACCCACGCGTTGCGCTGACGGTCACATTTCGGTAAACGCCGGGAGGGCACTGCTACCCTCGCGGTGTGATGACAGGAAGCGTGCTCGTGTTGAACGCGACGTACGAACCGCTCAACGTGACCAGCGTTTGGCGGGCGTGTAGTCTCGTGCTGTCGCAGAAGGCCGTCGTCCTCGAGGCGCATCCGGAGCGCATGATCCGCTCTCCCTCGACGTCACTGCCTCATCCCGTGGTGATTCGACTGGTCTCGTACGTCAAGGTGCCACGCTTTACGTCGCGGCGCATTACGCGGCGTGCGCTCTTCGCCCGCGATGGCAATGCCTGCCAATACTGCGGCAGCGGAAATCGCCTCACGCTCGATCACGTCAACCCACGCTCGCGTGGTGGCGAGTCGACGTGGGAGAACGTGGTCACGGCCTGTTCGCCGTGCAATCTCCGCAAACGTGACCGGTTGCCACATGAGGCCGGGATGCCGTTGCAGAAGACACCACGGGCACCTCACCCCGATGTCTATCTGACGCTCGGCACCCGGTCGATCCCCCGTTCTTGGCATCCGTATCTTCCCGCCCGCGCTCGCAAGGCGGCGGAGGAGGACGCAAAGCTGTCGCTGGCGGCCTAAGGCGTCGAGACAGCTACGAGTCCCGTGCTACCGTCGGCACGAGGCGCCATGACAGACCCAACGAACGCATCGACAGCACGCGCCGTACGGCATCTCAGCCTGCTCTCGGAGACCGTTGAGGCCGTCACGAGCTCGCTCGATCTGGCGGAGGTCACCGACGCGGTGGCGGTCGCCGTTGCCCGTGCCTTCGGGACGGACGCCTGCTTCGTCTACGCGTATGACGATTCGGCCGACGAGCTGGTGTTGCAGGCGGTCCACGGCACACACGTCGAGGCGACGGCGGGGCCGCCACGGATGCGGGTTGGCGAGGGCCTGACGGGGTGGGCAGCAGAGACCCGCGAGGCCGTCGCGATTGCGGCGGACGCGCATCTGGATCCACGCTTTAAAGAGTTTCCAAACCTTCCAGAGCGTCGCTTCCAGAGCCTTCTCGCCGTCCCGATCCTCGATCGCCGCGAGCGTCTGGCTGGAGCGATGAACGTGCGTACCGTTGAGCCACGCCAGTATCACGACGACGAGATCGACCTTCTGCAGACGATCGCTCGCCAAGTCGCGCAGGCCATCGAGAACGCTCGGCTGTACGAACGCTCGCAGCGCCGCGTGGCTGAGCTCGAGGCATTGGGCAGCATCTCGCAGGCGGTCACCGAGTCGCTCTATCTCGAGGAGGCCTTGGCGCATATCGCCGAGGCGGCTGGGCGTGCGGCCCACGCCGAGGTCTGTGCGCTCGTGCTCGATGGTCCGGAGGGTTCGAGTGTTGCTCGGCGTTCTAGCGGCGATGGGCCTGACGATCAGGAACTGGCGGCGCTGGGTCTGAGGGCGCCTGTCGACGAGCAGGGCGTATTTGCCGTGCCACTCGTCTGGAAGTCACGGCGGCTTGGCGCCCTTGTCACGACAACGCCCGCCGGGCGCGCCTTTACCCCCGAAGAACAGATGCTCCTGCGCTCCGTTGCCAACCAGGCGGCAGCGGCAGTCGAGTCGAGTCGTGGTGTGATGCGCGGCATCGTGGCGCAGGAGATTCATCATCGCGTCAAAAACAATCTGCAGACCGTTGCCTCACTGCTGCGGCTGCGGGCGGGCAGTGCAGATCCAGAGCGCGCGTTGACGGATAGCGTGGACCGGATTTTGTCGATCGCTGAGGTCCATGACCTCCTGACGGCGAGCCGCGAAGGCGATGTCGACCTGTCGGACCTGCTCCGCCGAGTTTCGGCGATGCTTGGACACGGGCTCGGCACGCCGGCCGCCGCCGAAGAACTTGCCCACGTCGAGGTGCCAGGCGATGTGGCGACCGCGGTCGCCCTGATTTTCTCTGAGCTCTACGCGAACGCGCACGAGCACGGTGGTGGTGATGTGCACGTGGCGCTCCGTCAGGACGCCAAGCAGATCGAGTTGACCGTCACCGATCGCGGGCCAGGCCTGCCCGAGGGTTTCGATCCGGACCGCTCGCTCGGACTCAAGATCGCGCGAGCATTGACGACCGACCAGCTGCGGGGTGACTTGTTGCTCGAAGAAGCGACGCCGGGCGTTCGTGCCCGACTGGTCTGGAGCACGGCGTGAGGATTCTGATCGCAGAGGATGAGACGATCATCCGCCTCGACGTGCGGACGCTGCTTGAGAAGGCGGGTCATGAGGTGGTCGCCGAGGCCCGTGACGGAGAAGAGGCCGTCGCGCTGGCGGCCGAGCACGATCCGGATGTAATCGTGATGGACGTACGGATGCCGCACCTGGACGGGATCGAGGCGGCGCGGCAGATTACCGACCGCAAGCCTGTGCCGATCGTGATGCTGACGGCGTACGCGGAGCAGGACCTCGTCACGCGCGCCTCTGAGGCCGGCGCCTTCGCCTATCTGGTCAAGCCGTTTCGCGAGGTTGATCTTTTGCCAGCGCTTAACACGGCCCGGGCACGCTTTGAGGAGCTCGAGGCGCTGCGCGAGGAGGCGGCCGATCTGGCTGAGGCCTTGGCGTCGCGCAAGGCCGTCGAACGGGCGAAGGGGATTTTGATGAGCAAGGACGGCATCGATGAGGCCGAGGCCTTTCGTCGGATCCGAGCCGCCAGCCAGAAGACGGGCCGCACGATGCGGGTTGTTGCAGACGCGTTGATCGCCACCTTCGAGACGGATGGCGCCGAGTGACCACGACGCCCGACGTTATCGAGCGACGCAAGACAGGCGACGGCACGGGCCTCGGTCCACCGTGGCGCGTGATCGTCTTAAACGACGACCACAACACCTTCGAGGGCGTCGCTCGCTCGCTCGCCGCGGTCCTGCCTGGCGTCGACTATCGCCAAGGCATGGGGTTTGCCAACCGCATCCATAAATCGGGCCAGGCGATCGTCTGGACGGGCCACCAGGAACTCGCCGAGCTCTACCATGAGCAACTCGCCGCGCATGGTCTGACGATGGCCCCACTCGAACAGGCCTAGGCGTAGAGCCGTTCGGCGATCGCCTCAGGCGTAGTGAGCCAGGCGCCGACCGACTCGAGCCGACTGAGGAGCTCGTCGTAGAGCAGGAGTTCGGTGGCACCGTGCTCGCCACTAAAGCGCTCCATCGGCACGCTCAGAGCTGCAGCGCCACCGACGGAGAGCAGCGCTGCCAAACCATCAGAGACGGCGTCGTCGAGTAGCGGAAACTCAATCGTGTCTGTCGGACGGTCGCCGGCGGTGTCGAAGCCACGGCTTGGAAATGCCGTACCGCGGCGAAAGCCCGGGCGGCCGGCGATCTGGATACCCACGCCGGCCCCAAGCGAGAAGCCGAGCATGCGGATGCGTGCCTGCTGCTCAGGCTCGAGCAAATCGATCGAACGCAATGCGGCCGTGGCGCGGTACTGCTTTTCGATCGCTGCGAGCTCGGTGTAGGCAGCAAAGGGATTAGAAGGCGTCGAGCGGCGCAGCTTGCGTAGGAAACCGGTCCGAGGTGGTGCAATCGCCTGAGCCTCGTGCACCAGAGCGATCGCGCAGGTGGCCCCACCCGGCCAAGGTGGGGTGACGCGGAGGCGCTCGGCGGCGACCCAGTCGCCAACCAGAGCTCGGGCGGCATCGACGGGGTTCTGCCAAACACCCGTGGTGCTGCGTGCGGTCAGATGGTGGAAGGCGAAGGCGATTGGATCGGCCTCGAGCGTGTCGAGAGCCTCCCAGGCCGAGGCGGAGAAGGGCAGCGTTTGCGACGGCCAGTCGAGCACCACGCTGCCCGTGTGCGCGACAGTGATGCCACTGGTGGCCAGCAGGTCGGTCAGCGTTGCCGACGCTCGAGCACCAATCGCAACGGGGCCACCGATCGCGAGGCGTACGACCTCATTCATGGTGCGACTCCGTGCGCGGCATTCCACTCGGCCGCACTCTCGCGCAGCCCCGGTCCCGTTGCCCCCTCGAGTGCATTACGGAGGTGGAGATCGAGTTCGGTGCGCGGAAGATTTGGCTTGAGGCGCCGAAGAGGCCCCGGCAGGGTGGGCAGCCTCGAGAGACCACTCAGAGCCGCGTACTGGCCCGCCAAGGCGACGCGGGCGGTGGTGCCGGAGAAGCCGGGGTGATACTTCGCCCAGTAGCGCCGGCGACCGCGCCAGAACTCGACGATCCGGCGCGAGGGATCGGCGCTGGTCGAGGCACGTACGTGGTGGCGGACGACTGCCTGGGGCACAACATGGGTCTCGAAGCCACGCTGGTGCAGGCGCTGCTGGAGATCGGTCTCCTCCGAGAACATGTAGAACCCCTCGTCGAACGGACCGGTGATTTCGATCGCGGAGCGGCGCACGAGAAGGGCGCAGCCGCTCGCCCAGTCGACGGCGCTTGCAGTGCCCGTGACGCGCTGCTCCACCCCGGCCTGGCCGAGGGTAACCAGACTCCGCAGACAGGTCGCTGGGTCAGGGAAGCGGAACGACGTCGCCTGATGGCGTCCATCGGGGTAGATCACGGCCGGAGCGGCGATTGCCACCTCGGGGTGCGCGTCGAGATACGCCACGAGCGTGTCGATTGCCCCGGGCTCGACCGTCGCGTCGTCGTTGAGGACGAAGTGATAGTCGGCGGTGCTGTGCGCGAGCAGCCGATTATGGTTGGCGCCAAAGCCGGTACGAAAGGGTTGCTCGATCAATTCGACGGCAGGGTATGCCTCGCGAACGGCGGCACAGGTGCCGTCCTCTGAGGCGTTGTCAAGCACGAGAATCGCGTAGGGCTCGTTGGGCGCCCCAGGTCCTGTCAGCGCAGCGAGCGCCTCGAGCAGGAGGGCACGATTGCTGTGAGCGACGATGGCGACGGCGAGCCGTGCGCTCACCTCTCGAGACCTCGCTGACGCAACTCATCCATCGCTTGGTCGACGTGATCGTCGGCCTCTTGGTCGGCAAGCCAGGTGGCGAGTTCGCCGAGGCCAGCCTTGACCTCAATCTCCGCACGGAAATCGAGCAGCTCGGATGCGCGCGTGGGATCGCCGATGCAGTGGCGGATGTCTCCCGCGCGATAGCGGCCGACCAACTCTGGTTCGATCGCGAGGTTGAGACCCTGTGCGAGGCCCTGAGCAACGTCGAAAATGCTGGAGGCCTCTCCGGTGCAGACGTTGAGTGCCGCACCTGTGGCAGTCGATTCTGTGGCGAGATGAAAGGCACGGGCGACGTCGGTGACGTGCACAAAATCGCGCGTCTGGAGCCCATCCTCGAACGCAACCGGGGCATGGCCGTTGAGGAGTCGACTCGCGAAGATGGCGGCGACGCCCGTGTACGGGTTGCTGAGCGCCTGGCGCGGGCCGTAGACATTGAAGAGGCGCAGCGCGAGCGTTGGCACGTTGTAGGCCGCGCCGATCGAGAGGCACAGTTCCTCATGGTCGCGCTTCGAAACGGCATAGACGCTCGTCGGGAGCAGCGGCTTCGTCTCCGCCGTGCGCTCCGGCAGGAGCGCGTCACCCGCCGGAGTCTCGAGTTCCCACCGGCGCGCAGCCAATTGCGAATCGGGGCGGAGTCCCGGAGCAAGACCACCCTCACCTGTGCGGGCGTTGCGGTATTGCCCTTCGCCGTAGATCGACATCGACGACGCGACGACGAGACGTTGAATGCGTTCGCGACGCTCGACCAACTGTTCGAGCATGACGGCACAGCCGACCGTGTTGACATCCATGTAGCGACGAATCTCGTACATCGATTGGCCAACGCCGACGACGGCTGCAAGGTGGACGACCGCGTCAACGTCATCCATCGCTTTGCCGAGGGCAACCTCGTCACGGACGTCGCCGACGACGAGCTCGACGTTCGAATCAAGATAGTCGGGAGGCCCGCCGGGGTGGACCTGTGGATCAAGCGAATCGAACGCACGCACGTGGTGGCCTGCAGCCAGCAGGCGGTCGGCAAGGTGCGAGCCGATAAAACCGGCACCGCCTGTAACCAGAACGCGCATACCCGCATGGTACGGGGCACAGCGCGTCGCGTGCGTCTATCAGCGCAAGGAGGTCGGCGTGGTACGGCCGTGTGGGATGTCGCTCAGTGACGTCAGCGGCTGAAGCACAGAGGTATCGGCACGTTGTGCGCCGTCGATTGTGAGTGCGTTTCCAGAGAGCGTCGCCTTCCGCGACAGGCTGACGGTATCGAGGATCACGACCTGTCCACCACGGGCAACAAACCCCTGCAGGCGAGCCAGGAGGCCCGCTGTCCAGACCGGAGCGTCAGTGATCACGAGGACGCGCGCACTGCGGGGCAAGCCTCGGGCCTCGATCGCCTGGTCGGTAATGGCTCCCACCTTGTGAATCCCGCTGCTCTGCGTCGCCGCAACCGTGCGACTGATGGTGGCAATCTCGGTCTCAATCCCAGAGGCAAATGTGCGATCGAGCGGAAGTGGAGCAGGTGGCACATCCGGAAAGCCAGAGAGGTCGGCGTCGGTTGGGTTTGTGGCCTGCCACGAGTACAACGGCTCCATCACAAGCACGCCGGCATGCCCAGCTTTCGCCTCAGGCGCCCACGCCTCCCAGCCCCCACCAGCGATTTGTACCGCGTAAAAACCGGGAGTCGTAGCGGGCAATGCGACTGCGCCAGGAGCGCCCTTGGCCCGCGCGATCACTTCGCCCGGAAAGCTCGCGCCGGGATGGTGACGCACGAGTGCCACGTCTGCCAGCAGCGTGACCGGTTGCAGCGTTGGGGTCAACGCGACCGTTTCGACACCAACGACCTGTGCGGGCGCGAGCTCGTTCGGCTTGACCACCTCTGGCGCGTTGACGAGATTGCCACCGCGGTCTTCGGCGTGCCAGCCGACGATGTACGAGCCCGGCGGGACGAACGTACCAACCTTGTCGAGTGGGAGGTTGCCGGCGTCGGCCGACCAATGCATTTCTTTCTGTTGCGTCCACTTGAGGGCCGTCTCGCGGCGTAGTAGTCGGGCTGCACCACTCGGTTGGATCTGTCGCACGTCAAGGCGGAAGCGGACAGGCTCGTTGGCATTCAGCGTGAACGCGTAGGTGCCCGCAGTGCCGTCAAGCCCGGGAGAGATGCGTTGTCCTGGCTTAGCTGTTGATGCCACGACGGGAGGTGTGGCGTCGAGGATGATCGGATCCGGTATCCGAATCAATCGTTCCTGCCGCTTCAGTGAGATCGCAAAACGGTACGGCCCGTCGGAAGCGAGCGTGCCGTTGGCGAGCTTGCCGCCCCACGACGCCCGTACGCTCTTGCCCTTCTGTACCGTTGTTGCCGTGGCGACGGTGTGGTCATTGAGGTCGAAGATCAGCACTGTTGCCGTATCGGGCTTGCGTAAGCCGACGGTCAGGGTGGCCTGACGACGCTTGGGCTTATCGGCGTTTGGCGAGAACGTGGGGCTCGCGATTTTTGGCGCGACGATTGGCGATGGTGCACTCTTGACGACCTGTGCGCGGACAAACATCACCGCGGCACCCGCCACCAGTGCGAGCATCAGCAGAGCAGCCAGAATCCGAACGAGTCGCTCCACAGCACCAATGCTAGATGGGATCGTCGTCGAGCGACTGATCATCAGCGGTCGCCTCGAGAATTCGGCGGGAGGCGTCGCGCAATCCACGCAGCACCGCAAGGGCCTCGGGCCAGGCGCTATCGGGCACAATCAGGTGGTCGCGCGAGGCTGTTCCGACCAGCACAATGGGTACGCCACGCTCGGCGAGTGCGCCGCTGATGGTCGAGGCAAAACCGGTGAGTTCGGGGGGCAGTGGAGCGACGAGCAGGATTACGCGCAGCCGATCTTGCCGTGTGTCTGCGGCCGGCAGCGTATCTGCGAGCGTGCTGCGCAGCACAAACGTGGTCTCAAGCGGGTCGTCAATGCGGGCACTAAACCCCTCTGCGAGGAGTGCTTCAGGTGACGGTGGCGCGGAGCCGCGCCCGTAGCCGAGCAGGGTGAACTCCTGCTCGAGCAGCATTGGGTCGAGCGCAGCCAGGGCCGCGATCAGAAGAGTCGAGTCTGCAGACACGGAGCAGAGGGTACGCGAACGCACCAGGCCAGTGCTTACGGCAGCGTTGGCAACTGCTCGGCGCGCAGCACGTCGAGGTAGCGCGTACTGCGAAAGCTGATCTCGCCGCCGTCGGCGTGAGGTCGACCGAGGGCTTTCGTGGCGAGCCGCTTGAGCGCAAACTCCGGCAGCCAGCGGTACCAACGCTGCACGCGATTGAGGCGCTCGTAGCCACCGAGGTGTTGGGCGTGGAGCGCGGCGTAGCGCGTACGAGCCTGTGTCGACGTGAGTTCGCCTCCGAGGGCACTCCTCACGAGGCGCCCGGCGCCGGCACCAAAGTAGACGGCCGGCCGAATGCCTTCCAGCGTGACGGGCAATGCCTGTCCAGCCGCATCGCCAATAAAAAGCACGTCATCAACGACGGGATCACGTGGGATGCAGGCAATGGCGCCGCCGTGGTGCTCGCGGCCGGGGCCAAGGTCGTCCCGCTTGCGCAGTCGACCCATCGGTGGTTGCAGCGGCTCCTTGATAAACGAGCCGACACCGGCACGGACATGATCGCCCGCGGGGAACGACCAGCCGTAGCCCGACTTGAGCAGATGCTTTTCGAGGTAGAAGGCGAACCCGTCGGCCTGGGGGGCCGCGACTGTCGGTACGTGGTCTTCGGTGCCGATGACGAGGCTTGGGTGCGAGCCGCGGGTTGGGCCGGCATGGTCGAGCACTCTCCGCCAGCCCGAGGCGTCGATCAGCCAGTCGGCCTCAAGGCGCTCGCCAGACGACCCGAGTACCGTTGCGCCATCGCGACCGACAACGCGGATCTGTTCGAAGCGCGCATCGGTCTGGTGAGCGATCGCCAGGCAGCAGGCTGCGTAGTCGATCACCGCAAACTCCTCCGGAAGCCGTACGTTCCACTGCACATCGCCAATTTCGACGCGCATCCGCGACTCGGCGTAGAGGACGGATTCCTCCGCGCCAAGCCACCGCACCAGGCGTAGTGGAAGCGCACAGGCCGAGGTCTGGTGGGCGCCGATTGGAGAGCGGTCGACGATCAGGACATCGCGGCCTTTGAGTTCCCGCGCGGCCGCAAGGCCCGCGAAGGAGGCACCGACGATCAAGACCTCAGTCATCAGCGCACCGAGGCGGCCGCGGCCGCACCCGCTCGGCGGCCGAAGACGCAGATGTCGAGCAAGGAATTGCCCATCATGCGGTTGCGACCATGGATGCCGCCGGTAATCTCGCCCGCTGCCCAGATCCCGGGCACTGTGGTGGCGCCGTCTTCGTCGATCACCAGACCACCGTTCTGGTAATGCAAGACGGGGTAGACGGGGATCAGTTCCGTCAAGGGGTCGAGGCCGGCTTTGCGGTAGCGACGCAGCATGTACGGAAACGAGATCTCAGCGTCAGCGGGGTCGACGGGACGGCAGTCGAGATGGACGGCCGGACGACCCGTGGGTGTCGTGATGCCTCGCCCGTCTGCGCACTCTCGGATGATCGCCTCGGCGACGACATCGCGTGGTGCAAGCTCGTCGACAAACTGCTCGCCCGCTGCGTTACGCAGCAGCGCACCGTAGGCGCGGGTGGTCTCGGGGACGGCGTAGCCCGCCAGCGATTCTGGCCAGGCGGCACCGGTGGGGTGTCGCTGCAGCGAGTCGTGGTCGCGCTCGGCACAGCCAACGGCGACTGCGAGCGCGGCGACTTCGCCCGTTGCGCCGTCACCGTTGGTCGACAGCTCGCCGGTCTCCTCAGCCTCCCTCTTGCAGCGTCCGCCCGCAGCCAGGATCAAGGCGCCTGCCCGAATCTCGACCTGCTCACCGTCGCGCTCGAGGAGTGCCGTCCCGTCGGTTGCCAGGGCAATCAACGGCGCGTGGTCGAGCACGGTGATGCCCTCGCGCGCTGTTACGGCATCGCGTAGAGCGGTCGCGATCGCCAGCCCCGTTCGATCGCCGACCTGCAGGAGGCGTTTGCGCGTCGCTCCACCACAGCGGGCAATCCGTAACGAGCCATCGCCGTCGCGCGTAAACGCCACGCCGAGTTCCTCGAGCCAACGCACCGTGGTGGGGCCCTCTTCAACGAGACGTTGGGCGAGTACCGGGTCGGCCGTGTCATGTGAGGACCGCATGACGTCGGCAAAGTGGGTCTCGATCGAGTCGTCATCGCCGATGGCGGCCTGGATCCCGCCCTGCGCCTTCGCCGTGTTGCACGAGGCCACGCCCAACTTGGTGGCGAGCACGACCGAGGCACCGGCATCGTTCGCCGCTAGTGCAGCGGCAAGCCCCGCACCGCCCGAGCCGATCACGAGCACGTCAGGCATCGTCAGTTTTCGAGACCGAGGATCAGCGACAGCGTGTCGCTCCTCAGGCCCCGGCGAAGTGTCTCGAGCGGGATCGCCTCGTCGGGGGGAATGTTGCCGAGATTGACGTCGGGGCCGAAATGCTTGATAAACCACGCCTGCTGGGCCTTCTGGGGAGCCTCAAACAGCAACGAGGTGACATCGATTTCGTGCGCGATCTCGTCGATCAGGCCGCTGCGGACCTCGCCCGTGGTGCGGAAGATGCCTGCGGTGCCAGACTCGCGCGCCTCGGTGATGACCTTCCACGAACCGGCAGCGAGCTCTTCTTTGATCCATTCGACCCACTGGTACGGCGCGTAGATCTCCTCGGCGTCCTTCGAGCCAACCTCACTCAAGACCTCGAAGTCCTTGGCAAACATGCTGATCAACTCGAGCTTTCGCTCACGCGACATGTCAATCGTGCCGTCAGAGACCTCAACGTGGGTAAAGCCCTGGGCAGACAACCACGTGCGGTAGTCCTCGATGCGTCCACGCGCCTCGGCGACCTCGAGCAGGGTGCCGCCACAGACGACGGGAATACCGAGCGACTTGTAGAGATCGAGCTTCTTGCGCAGGATCGGTGTGACGTACGACGTGCCCCAGCCGAGCTTGACGATGTCGATGTAGTCACCGCTCATCTCGATCATCGAGTCGATGTCGGCGAGGCCAAGCCCCTTGTCCATCACGTGTGTGATGCCGACGTTGCGAGGCTTCGTCACACGGGGTGGCAGACCGAGGAAATCGGGATTCATGCGCGTAGGATACCAACTTTGAATCTACGCGTGCTTATATAAAAAATAACGATTACTTATGTTCAAGCAGAACGGTGATCCGGCAGCCTCCCGACGCTGCCGTTCCAATCTCAACACTTCCACCGTGGGCAACGATGTCTTGGCGCACGATTGCGAGGCCAAGACCAGAGCCTGGTCGGTCCTGAACGCCGACACCACGGCGAAAGCGCTCGAACATCGCCTCGCGCTCAGCGACGGGGATACCCGGACCCGCATCGTCGACGGTGATAACCCCTGGGCGGACAGTAACTGTCACCGGGGTGGCTCCGTGCAGGAGCGCGTTTTCTACGAGGTTGCCAAGTGCCCGCTCGAGCCTCGTTGGATCGCCAACAAACGGCGCGGTTTCACAATCCAACTGGATCAGGGCCTCGGGGTGCCGTGAGCGAGCACGCGCGACGACGTCGGCGGCAATGTCGTCCAGCAGCAGTGGTTCGGACTGTTCGACGGGCCGTGCCCCCCGAGCCAGGTCGACAATGCTCGTGATCATCTGCGAGACCTCATCGATTTCGCGATCGAGCGCAGCGGCAATCTGTTGACGGTCGAGATCAGAGAGGGAACTGTTGGGGTCGCCTAGCGTCTCGACGTCTGTCCTCAGCGCCGTCAATGGTGTCCGTAACTCGTGCGCGGCATCGGCAACGAGTTGATCTTGAGCGAGACGCGCCTCCTCTAGGCCAGCCAGCAAGGCATTGACGGCATGGGCGAGGCGAACCGACTCAGCGCCACCCTGCTCGGGCACGCGGTGGGAGAGATCGCGATCACGGGCTGCCCCCTCGACATTCTTGGCCAGACGACGCAGTGGTACGAGACCACGCTCTGCGACGAGGGCGCCGAGGATGATCGCGAAGATCACGCCACCGATGCCGGCGATCAAAAGCAGGCTGCGTAGGCGGTTGAGCGACGCTTGGATCTCGTCGACGGAACGGGCAACCTGGAGCGCGAGGTCAGGCTGCAGGTTGACGGTCAACGCGCGAATCGTCGAGCCATCGACGTTAAAGGTCTGGTACTCAGAGCCACCCGACCCCGCAATTGTTCCCGCGTTTTTGGTTGGTGGGAGCGGTGTCTCATTCCGTGGCAGACGAACGATCTCGCCCTGCCCGTTGATCAGCTCGGTGAAGATCCCCGGGGCTCCGAAGCGACCGTTTGCGTTGCCACCGAAGCCACGATCGGGATTGGCAGAGTCGGGATTGAGTGCCGCATGCCCCTCGCGGAGTGCGGCAGCACGAAGTGATGCGTCGACCTCGCCATAGAGTGAGCGCTGTGCCGCTTGGTACGTGACAAAACCGCCGACACCGAAGGCGACGATAACGGCAAGCGCCGCAGCCAGAGCAATGCGGGTACGAAGGCTCACGGTGTCGTCCGCAACACGTAGCCGACGCCACGCACCGTGTCGATCAAGCGCTCCGACCCCGTGTCGCCGAGCTTGCGGCGAAGATACCCAACGTAGACCTCGACGCCGTTTGACGACGTGCGCGCATCCATCCCCCAGACGCGGTCGAGGATGACCTCGCGCGTCAGCACGTTGTCGGGGTTGCGGAGGAACAGTTCGAGCAGTAGCCGCTCGGTCCGGGTGAGGTCAACCAAGTTGCCGTTGCGGGTGACGGTGTGGGAACGAAGATCGAGACGAATGCCCACGGCCTCCAAGACATCGTCGGGCTGGCCCGGATCGGCAAGTGAACGCCGGCAGATTGCGCGGAGCCGCGCATCGAGCTCGACGGTTGCGAACGGCTTGACGAGATAGTCGTCGGCGCCAGCATCGAGGCCTTCGACGCGATCGGCAACTGCGTCGCGTGCCGTCAGCATCAGGATCGGCGTCTGCAGGCCGGTTTCGCGGAATGTCCGGCAGACATCGAAGCCCGAGCCATCGGGCAGATTAACGTCCAAGACGATTGCCTCAATATCGTCGGTCGCCGCGATGCGACCCTCGGCGGCGGTGCTGGCCTCAATAATCTCGTGCCCACGCGCTGTCAGGGCACGGCGGATGGCCGAACGGACGGCCTCGTTGTCTTCGACAATCAGAATGCGCATAGTGCTCGAATCAGTGGAACGGCTCCGCACGAGTATGCCGTGCGGAGCCACCCGCTGCGACTAGGCAGGGGAGTTGCCGACTGCCGGGCCGTCGAAACTCTGCGGCTGGTTACCGTCGCCTGACGGCGGGCCGTCGTGGCCGCCATCAGCAGGTGGTGGCCCACCGAAGGCGCCACCGCCCTCTATGCCGCGAGGGTGATGGCCCATACCGGGGCCGTCGCCGCCGTGGCGACCTGGACCGCCAAGCTCGATCGGTGCGCCAGCCTTGATCAAGGTGGTGACCTGATCGGCCTGCTCCTGGGTGATCTTCCGATCCTTGACCAGCGCGGCGAGCTCCTCTGCCGTATGGGCAGCGTGGCGATCGGCGTCGGGTGGAGTTTGCCCCTGAGGCACTCCGGCCGGTGGGCCGCCAACACGGAGGGGGACACCGGCAGCCACGAGTGTGGAGATCTGGGTTGACTGGTCCGACGTAATCGTCTTGGCAGCGACCAGTGCATCGAGTCGCTTGGTGGTCATTGCTGCCATCAGGGCGTTCATCGCCTCGGGCAGTTTGTTGTCGGCAATTTGCGCCTTGATCGACGTTGCCTGATCAGCCGTCAGCACACCAGCCTGCTGCAGCGCGTCGATGCGCTTGTCCAGCCGGTCGCTTTGAATCTCTTTGAGTGCCTGATCGACCTTGGCCTGCGGAACACCGAGTTTCTGGGCCAGACTCTGCTCGAACGCCTGTTGCTCCTGCGCCTGTCGGTCGTCCGGCGAGACGATATTGGCGGCGAGAACGGGGCCGGCGATTGCGGCCAGGCCAATGGTGGCGGCGATGCTGCCGATGATCATGGTCTTCTTGCTGTAGCGCATACGTGGGGCTCCTTTGTGCAGTTACAGCCTTCCGCACGGAGATGAAAATTCGCTGAGAAACGCAGCGCAGGCACGTCGGTTGATGGCGTCCGGCACACTGCTTCTATGCAGCGACGCGTGGCAATCACCGGTTTGGGCATCGTTTCGACGTTTGGCAACACTGTCGACGCGTTCTGGGACGCCGTCTTGGCTGGCCAGACTGGTGGCTCCGAGGTGGCCCTTGAGGGCCTGCCGGTTCTGCCGGGCGTGCGGGTCGCAGACTTCGATGTGGACACCGTGATTGGCAAGCGTGAGGCTCGCCGAATGGATCGGGTCGGGATCTTTGCAGCGGTTGCCGCGGCGCATGCGCTGGCCGACGCCGGGCAGCACGGCGTCGCACCAGAACGCATCGGGACGGCGATCGGGTGCGCCCACGGCGGTGCTGGCACGGTTGAAGAGACGCAGCGAACACTGCTTGAACGCGGACTCGGTCGGGTTAGCCCGTTCGCGATTCCGCTTGGTCTCGTCAACTCACCCGTCGCTGGTACCGCGCGGCTGAACAATCTCAAGGGCCCATCGGCAGCACCTGCAACGGCCTGCGCGGCCGGCTCCGATGCGATCGGGTGGGCCTACGAACGAATCCGTGATGGTCGAGCCGACGCGATGGTCGCCGGCGGCGCAGAGGCCGCGATCGTGCCGTCCGTGCTCGCGGGTTACATTCGCCTGGGTGCGATCGCCTCGCTGACGCACGGCGCCGCCGCAGCCTCTCGGCCCTTCGATACAGCCCGCGATGGTTTTGTGATGGCCGAGGGGGCCGGAGTGCTCGTACTGGAGGAGTGGGAGCACGCGGTGGCGCGCGGTGCGCATATCTACGGCGAGGTCGTCGGCTACGGCCAGTCCTGCGACGCAGGACACCTGACAAGCCCCGACGAAACGGGTGAGGGCCCCGCCCGAGCGGTGCAGGCTGCCCTTGACGACGCGAGCCTGACGGCAGCGGCGATTGGCTACGTCAATGCCCACGCCACCTCGACGCCGGTTGGCGATACCGCCGAGGCGCGCGCACTCCAGCGGGCTGGGCTTGGTGAGACGCCGATCTCGTCGACCAAGGGCCAACACGGACACACGATTGGGGCTGCTGGTGCAATCGAGGCGATTGTGACGCTGGTCTGCCTTGCTCGCAATCAACTGCCGCCGTGCGCCAACCTCGTCGAAGCCGACGTCGAACTCGACCTCATTCGCGAGGCGCGTCCAGCGACTCCCGACTACGTGATGTCAACGGGCTTCGGTTTCGGTGGGCATGACGCGGCCCTGATTTTCCGGCGCGCCTGAGCGACACCCCGGACGCGGCTTAGAGTTTGGTCACTTTGCAGGCGGTGCCGTAGGCGCAGATTTCCGTGCCCATGTCCATCATCTCGGAGGTATCGAAGCGCATCGCGATGATCGCATTTGCGCCCTTCGATTCGGCCTCGTCGACGAGACGCTGGATGCCTTCCTGCCGACCTTCGTGCAGCATCGTGGTGAGGCTGCCGAGCTCGCCGCCGAAGACAGATTTAAGGCTGGCACCGATCTGCCCCTTCATACCGCGCGAGCGAACGGTAAGCCCGAAGACCTCGCCGATTACCTCATCGATCCGGTAGCCGGGCAGATCATTCATCGTCGAAATCAGCATCGTAAAATCCTTTGCGAGCGGAGTAGAAAATGACGATAGACCCCGAGGCGTCGTTCCGCAAGGGGGCTATCCCCGGCAGCGTCGCTCAGGCGCTACGGTCGAGCCAACGCACGGCCAGGCCACCAAGTCCGACCAACGTCAACACGATGGCAAGCCCCGCGAGCAGAATCACGGAGAGAGGCACCTGGCTGGGAGCCGTCGCGAGTGGCAGTGCTGCTTGCGTCGTCTGGATCGGCACGACGGGTCCGTTGCGTGGTTCGGCGGTGATGGTGCCGGTATCCGTCGTCAAGGTCGGCGGCACGGCATCAGGAATGGGCAGCGTATCGACTGGTGGCGCGGGCGCCGAGGAGGTATCCGTGCCAGGATCGACAGCCGGAGTCGCTGCCTTGGTATCGGCCGCCTTATCACGAGCACGAGCGGCGCGAATTGCGCCCATGATGCCCGAGTACATTCGCGCGTCAGGATCAACCTGTTTGAGCGCGGAGGCGTAGCACTCCTGCGTGTGGTACTTGAGGCGGCCCGTAAAGAAGTATTCGTTGATCAGTGCCTTGCCACAGTTGGCGGCACTTGCCGAGGGCACGGCGAGCAGGAACGTGCCGAACATCAGTGCGGTCAGGACGAGCAGACGGATGGATGTATGCCGGGGGGACACGATCACCAACTCTAGTGGGCGTTCGCGGCCGATGGGTGCGCCACTCATTTTGCGGGCGGCAATGTGTCGACGACTACATAGACGGAGCCGTCGTTGCCGGACAGCTTGAGTGCCTGTTGAAGGGCAGCCCGGCCCTGCTCGAGCTGTCCCCACGAGTAGGCGAGGTACGTGCCGTAGGCGAGCCACGGCTCGTAGTTTTTCGGCTCGAGCGCGATCGCCTGTCGGAGCGCATTCTGCGCACCCTGGGGGTCACCCAATTCTTGCAACGCGTCAGCCTCCGCGATCAGGGCATCAACAGCGAGGGGGTTGTAGCGGTGGGCGCTCGCTGCTGCCTCATAGGCAGCCTGCGGATTGTCCATCAGGATCGCCTCACTTCGCACCGAGTCACGCGCGCTGAGCCACGTGGGCACACCGAGCAGTCCGGCGAAGACGAGTCCGATACAGACGACACCTGTAATTACGCGGGCGGGTGTTGTGACGCGGGATTGTTTGTGGGGCGCGGGCGCGATCGCGCCGATGGCCGCGTACACCAGGATTCCTTGCGCGAGCAGGCTCCAGTCAACGTCAACGAGACCCTGAGCCAGAAACGCGATTGCTCCGATCGCAATCACGGTCGCACCGACCTCGTCGCCCACGCGGGGGTGGCGGACAGCGGCAACCGCCATCACGACGAGTGCAATACCACCGACGATAAAGGGCACGCCGCCAGCGAGGCCCGTTCCAGCGAGTGCCTCCAGCAGCGTGTTGTGCGCCGAATCGGTCACGTACGTTGGGTTCTGCGTAATCTGCTCGAGTAGGCGAAAGGTGCCAGCCCCCCAGCCGTGCCACGGCTCAGCACGAAAGCCATCCCACGCTGTCGCCCACCAATGATCGCGGAGATTCGAGCCAATGCCAACGCGAACGCCTGCCTGGCCAACCGGGCCGGTAAACCCAGCCCGAATCGCGCTGACGGCACCACTGGGACCCCCCGCACGCACGACAAACCCAATCACCAAGACGATCACGCCGCCAAGCGCGATCAGCAGCGTCCGGCGCGAGGCGCGGCCACGATCGCCCGCCGGCTGCGCACCGGGCAGCATGCGGACGGCCACAGTAGCGATGACTGCACCGAGTACCGCCGAGCCGACCAGTGCATAGATAAGGCCCCAACCAGCAGGCAACACGCTCTGCTCCGGTGCCGTAAAGGCGGTCCAGAGGGCAATCTTGAACCCACATATGACGGCGGGGATGACGGCGAGAAGGCCGATCAGTCGCATGCGAGGGGCCGCGGGCAGAACGAGTTGCAGAGCGATGATTCCGATCAGAGCCAGGCCAAGTCCGGAGCGCGACGAGGTCAGGACCAGCGCGAGCATGTTGATCGAGGCAATCGCCCCACCCGCAGCGCGGTAGCGCGGCTCACGATGGGCACACAGTGCGAGCCCACCAAACAGGCCGGTCAGGGCGAGGATGGCAAGGGCATTAGGAAGCGTCAGCGTCCCGGAAAGCCGAGGGCTCAATTGGACACCCGTCGTGGCAGCAAAGGAACGGGCGACAAGGGCCCAGGTGCTGGCGAGTGTGGCGAGTGCTGTCAGACCAGTCGCAAAGACGACGCCTGGGCGGCGCAGAGCCGGACCGAGCAGCACGCCGAGGGCAAGTGCGCCGAGATAGCCGGCCGAGAGAATGCCGGTACCAACCGAATCGCTTGCTGACAGCGACCACAGACTGGAAAGCGCCGCGACGAGCGCGAAGACCGTCAGGCCAGCGGCAGCAACGAGCGTGGACCGGCTTGGCAGTACGAACGGCCACCACCCGACGGCAATCAGCCCGAGCACGATCCCAGCGGGGATGGTGGTGCCAGCGGCGATGAGGCTGGCGGCCCCTGGCGCAATGCCACCAGCGGCAAAGAGGATGCCCCAGACCGCGAGGACAACACCGGGAATGCCGAGCAGCACAGCGGCGGTCGAACGAAAGCGAGGGAGCGGTTGCACGAGTCCGATAGTAGGCGGCTTTTTAGCCGCGGTCGCCGGCTGAGGCCCTGATGACGTCGCCGGGTTAGTGGCTGAGGGGGTCGGCAACGATCAACAGCAGTCGTGCGCCACCAAGCTGATCCTTGCGCACACCGTCGAGTGGCTGCGCCACTGCGCCTTGCAGATGAAGGCTCTTGATCAGTGCGCCGGCCGCCGATTTACCGGCCGGATCGGCGGCTTTGTACATCACGTACGTCTTCATGTAGCTGTGGTCGGGGGCGTCGCTGACCGCTGCGATGGGGTACTTCTTCATCATCAGTTGGCGCGCAGCCTCAGCGGCGATACCGTCGGCACCGAGACCATTCCAGACAAGCACAGGCGTTTTTGTGATGGGTGGTGCTGGTACGACGACTTCGACGGCGGCTTCGGCCGGACCACCCTTCGCACCCGTCAGCGACCCGACCAGTGCCGCGCCGCCCCACAGGGCACCGAGGGCGAGCAGGGCGACGCCGGCGAGGACACCCCAGACAGCAAAGCGCTCAAGAAAGCGCCGTCGTCGGACGGCAACCCACGTGCCAGTATCAAGAAGGAAGTGATGATCGACTGCAGCCATTGACCACCGGTTCGGCACGGGTGTAGGCGTTCCTGCCAAGAGACGCCCCGATTTGGACGTCGCAGTACCCTTGTTACATGTTCGTGAGCCTCGAAGGGCCCGACGGGGTCGGCAAGTCGACGCAGGTAGCGCTTTTGGCTGACCGTTTGCGCGGGTTAGGGCTTGAGGTGGTGCAGTGTCGTGAGCCGGGTGGGACCGAGCTCGGCGAGCGTGTGCGAGCGCTGTTGCTTGATCCACAGGTAGAGATGAGCGACCGAGCTGAGGCGCTGTTGTTTGCCGCTGCGCGTGCTGAGATCGTGGAGCAGGTAATCGCTCCCGCCCTCGCCCGCGGGGCGTGGGTCGTCTGCGATCGCTTCATCGACAGCTCGCTTGTCTATCAGGGCATTGGTCGCGGGCTTGGTGTCGAGGCTATTCGCGACGCGTCGCTGTTCGCCACGGCGGGTCTGTTGCCCGCCCGCACGATCGTGCTGCACGGTGTGGCTCGTCGCGACGCAGTGCCCGACCGGATGGAGTCGGCGGGCGAGGAGTTCCACGCGCGGGTCGAGCAGGGCTTTCTTCAACTGGGCGAACTCGATCCGGCGCGTATCCGCCTCGTCGATGCGGTCGGGTCGGAGGCCGAGGTTGCCGAGCGGATCTGGAGCGCGCTCGAGGGAGTGCGACCATGACGGTCTCGCTCCCTGGGCAGCCTCGTGCCGAGGTGCTGTTGCGGTCGGCTGTCGCCGAGCCCGCGCATGCCTATCTCCTCCACGGGCCTCCTGGCACCGGCAAGCACGATGCCTCTCGCGCCTTCGCTGCACTGCTGCTTGGCTGTGATGTCCGCCGAGTCGTACCGGGCAGCCATCCCGATCTGGCCATGATCGAGCCGGAGGGCGAGTCGCTGCTGGTCGACCAGATCCACGAGCTGTCGGGCGCTCTGCGCTATCGACCGCAAGAGGCTGTGCGGCGGGTCGGCATTGTCGACGAGGCCGACCGGCTCAACCGAGACGCGGCGAATGCCTTTCTGAAGACGCTGGAGGAGCCACCAGGCGATGTCGTACTGATACTTGTTGCCGAGGACCTGTCTCGGGTACTGCCAACGGTTCGGTCTCGTTGCCAGGCGATCGCCTTCCCACCCCTCTCGGCCAGTGCACTCGCGGCGCGCCTCGAGGCCGATGGCGTGGCGACCGAGTTGGCGGTCGAACTGGGTGGTCGTGCCCGTGGTGATCTCGATTTTGCTCGTCGACTGGCAACCGATCCCGCGGCACGCCAGTGGATTGGAGAGGTCGAGGCGCGGGTCGCTCAGGCCCTTGCCGTCGGTCTCGATCAAGAGGACGCTGCCGTGCAAGCCACGCTGGCCGGAATCAAGGCTGCGGGGGATAGTGCTCAGCAGGCAGCAGAGGCCGAGACAGCCGCGGCCCTCGAGCGCCTCGAGAAGCTGCCCTCGTCACGCGAGCTCGATCGCGAGCGCAAGCGCTTGGAGACGTCGGGCAAGACCACGGCTACCCGCCGCCGGCGTCGTGCCGAAACCGACATGATGCGTGCCGTGATTGCCACGGTCCAACTCGTGTTGCGTGACGTTCTCTGCGTTCAGGCAGGAGCGCCCGATCGCGTCGTCTCGTCGATCGCTCCGACGACACTCGTGACCGTTGCCGAAACCGTTTCTCGAAGCCGGCTTGAGCGCGGCATCGTGGAGGTGGACGAGGTGCGAATCGCGTTGGGGCAGCCGATTAACGTGTCGCTTGCTCTGGCTGCGGTGTTCGCACGCGTCCGCATGGTGCGTCGCCGCGAGGCGGTGGTCGCATGATGATGGTCGGTGTGGTGTTCCAGTCGGGTGGCACGGTTGACCTGCATGACCCCAACGGGGTGGAGCTGCTTTGGAACGATCGCGTCATCTGCGAGACGGCGCGCGGCGAGGAATACGGCCGCGTCGTGCAACCCGAGCACGAGTCGACGGGCAAGGTGCCCGAGCGGGTCTTTCGTGTCTTGCGCAAGGCGACGGCCGAGGACGATGTGCGTCGGCGTCAGCAACGTGAGCAGGCATCCGAGGTGCGGCGCGTCTTCCGTCGTGCCGTCGTTGCGCGTCACACCGGCGTCAAGGTCCATGGTGCCGAGATGCCGTTTGATGGCCGGCGCGTGATCGTTGGCTACACGTCGGAGGAGCGCGTCGACCTCCAGGCGATTGCGCAGGATGTGGGTCGGCAGCTGAGTCTCCGCGTCGAGGCCCGGCAGCTCGGCCCACGCGATGGTGCGCGGATCACCGGGGGCTATGGCCTCTGTGGCGATGTGCTCTGTTGTACGCGCTTCCCCGCCCATGAACAGCGCATCACATTGCGAATGGCGAAGGATCAGGATCTCCCTGTCAACCCTGGTCGGGTCACGGGCCTGTGTGGACGCCTGCGTTGCTGTCTCGCCTTTGAACATCCGGTGTACAGGAGCTTCCGCGATCGCGCTCCCGCGGTCGGTCGCACAGTCGACACGCCAGAGGGGCGGGGTGTCGTGCGCTCCTTGCAGGTGCCGGCAGATTCTGTCTTGGTGCGCCTGGACGACGATCGCGAGGTCTCCGTACGGCTCGACGATCTTGCTGAAGTCGCGCGCGGCTAGCCCGCAGACCTCCACCTCGTCGTGGTCTCGCCTAGAGTGTGTGTGCATTCCCCAAGGAGGGCCTAATGGGCGCTATCGCAGTTGGTGTAGACGGTTCGGATCGTTCGGTTCCCGCACTCGAATGGGCGGCAAAAGAGGCGGCGGCACACGGTCATGTGTTGCGCGTCTACACCGCGTGGTCGATTCCCGTCACTGCGCTCAGCCCGGGCGGTCTGCCGGCCCCCTATCCGATCGACGAGCTCGAGTCGGATGGTCGCGCCGCGCAGGACGCAGTGATCGCGAAGGCGGATATGCCTGCCGATCTGGTGATCGAACACCACATCGTTGAAGGCGGCCCAAGTGCCGTACTGCTCGATGCGGCGAAGACGGCGGATCTCCTGGTCATTGGCTCGCGTGGACACGGTGGATTCGCGGGCCTCTTGCTCGGCTCGGTCGGCAACCAGATCACGGGCCATACGAACTGTCCCGTGGTCGTCGTCCCAACCGCGCACCACTAGCCAAATGTCCAGAAGGGGTCAGGCCCGATCTGGACATTCGAGGGTCATCAACCTTGTTGCCGTAGCACGAGGCGAATGTCCAGATCGGGCCTGACCCCTTCTGGACATTCGCCTTCCTGCTGCCTAGTGCTTAGCGCCTGCGGACTTGAGGTACGCCGCATGCGCATGTCGGATCGCCGCGGCCTTTGCCCGGGCTCGCAGCTTTGCGGGTGCGATCGACCCTGAGCGGGCCGTGGCCACAGCTGTCGTCGTAGAGGCGACCTCAGTGACGCTGATCGCAGTCGGCTCGCCCGTGCCGGTTGCGCAGAAGCCGAAGGCAGCGACGCTCGTGCGTGGGGCAACGGCGGCCGCCCAGCCTGGAGCGGCGACCGTAACGACGTTGCCGTTACGGGTCAGAGTGCCGTTCCAACTATCGGTGATTTTGACGGTGCTTGGCAACGTGAAGACCAGCTTCCAGTTGGTCGACGACCGCGTACCCGCGTTTGCGATCGTGAAGCTCCGGCAGAAGCCGGCGGCCCAGGTCGAGTCCTTCACCACGGAGG
>Ga0194059_1000259_pt1 | contig 25766 bp, 26 predicted proteins | sample SepL6211m_MetaG_FD_163426 | JGI IMG/M metagenome (GOLD analysis project Ga0194059, IMG submission 163426) | Anoxic zone freshwater microbial communities from boreal shield lake in IISD Experimental Lakes Area, Ontario, Canada - Sep2016-L626-11m | ecosystem: Environmental > Aquatic > Freshwater >... | reverse complement strand
AATTAATACATCTTCACCAACGACTGGAAAACTAAGTGCGGTATGGACGGCGTTTCCAAGTGGATCAAAGACTGAGGCTAGATCTAAATCAATGCCTTCTGGGTGCAGCCAGACATTACTTTCAGGAATAACAACGAATTCGGCGAAAGCGCCGTCACGATGTACGCCAACACCAATCGTGTTCATGCATAAATGGCGACGGCCCGCACGACAGTTGCGGCAGAGACCACAGACAATATGACCCTCACCTGAAACGAGGTCTCCAACTTTTATACTTGTTACGTTAGAACCAATTTCACTGACGCGGCCCACGAACTCGTGGCCTGGAATAAAAGGTGGATGTAGATTTGTATCGGCCCAGGAATCCCAGCTCTCAATATGTAGATCGGTCCCGCAGATGCCGGTTTTAAGAACTTTTACCTTTACATCGCGCTCACCGGTGAGCGGCTCCGGCACTTCTCGCAGCTCTAGGCCTGGACCGCGCTGTGCTTTATAAAGAGCTCTCATGGGCGTGGACCTTTCCCTAGTTAAGTCCTAAGGCTACCCACTTCTAAGCTCCGTCGGGTGCGCAGATTGAGCGCTTTTTCACTCACTTAATGCATAAATCTGCCCATGGGTGTCGGTGAGTGCTTCGTGAGGGATTACATGCGCTTTGTGACCTGGCTTGCAAAGTTAATGATTGTGGCAGTCCGTGCAACTATTTCTATCCTTTTCACACTTGTAAGCAGGACGCTGAGCCAACTCCTCAAGATCGCCGCTATTTATCGCTTGGGTGTTCATCCAATTTTCAAGGAAATACTCCGCTCCTTCACTCGTAGGTATGAGGCGCGACAGCGAAGTAATGACAACAAATCTACTAATCGTGAGAGTAAATAAGGAGAAAAAATGGGCTGCCGACACAACACTGGATGGTTTGATGATGCATGTGCTCTATGTAAGAGCAATGACCTAGCTACTGCGCAGATAAAGCAAAATGATGAGTTGGCACAAGCCAATCGTCAGTCAGAGCGCGATGCCACGGAAAGGCACCGCGCGACTCAGGCCCAAACTGCCAGCATGGATGCAAATGCTGAGAAGCGTCATAGGGAAGTATTGGCTAATGAGCAGGAGAAGACCCGCCTGGCTCAAGAGATCAAAAAACAAGATTTAGCAATTGAGGGCACCCGTATTGACTTTGAAATGGCCAAGAGCACATGGGATAAGAATCCAAGCTTGCCCGCCGCGATGAAGTACGCACAAGCGCGAATTTCCTACTTTGAGGCTATAGGCAGAGTTACGGGATTTCATATCGAGTCGTTGCCGAGCCTATATGCGGAATATCGCAGTTATGACATTGAGCCCTACGACGGGAATAGTGCGGTTTCTCTGGAGAGTTTAAAAGATGAGTGGGAAGAAGCGCAATCGCTGACCTACGTTGCATCCCTCTCTGAACTTTTTTCTGCCAATGATCCCATTCTCGAAAAAATATCCTCTGGAGCTCAACAGTTGGCGGCCCGAGTTAACAGAATCCTTAATGCTCCAAAAAATATCGAGAACTTAGCCTCTGCAAAGGTGGCCCGAGAAGAGAGAATGGCACGCGAACAGGCTGCCAGGGATGAAGTCGAGCGTATTAGGGCCGAAGAGTGGGAGACCGGTCGCCCGCTACGGGAAAAAACGAAGCAAGTACGGCTCATATCAATTCTTGCCTCTCTTGCAATATTTCTAGTCCCGTTCTTTATAGTCAAATCGAGCATTCTCTGGGCGCCTTTTGTTATCTATCTCGCTATCAAGGTTGGCCGATTGCACCTTTCGCAGTTTTTCTTACCATCTCCCGCCGAAGCAAAAGATGAATCAATTGCAAAGATTATGGTATTTAAATCCTACCCTGATGGTCTATTGGTAGCAGTGCCAGTTACTCTTGCAACTCTATATGTTTCAATTATGTTCTTTGACGTTGTCTACGCTAACGTAATAGTGGCGATTGTCTTTGGAGTAATCATGGCACTACTCATGCAGTTGAATATGGGTGATCGCAATATCACTCGGCTGTATGAGAAGCAATCCTTGCCTAATTTCGCTCTCACTCTAGCAAACGAGCTGTTTAACTTCCTGAGAAATATTCCCGAACGAATAAGAAGTATTCGCCCTTCAGGGCGATATGAATTTTAACCCTTATGTAATTCTTCAAGTTGATTCCACGTGCGATGACAAGGAAATAAAGCGGGCATATCGAGCTCTAGCCAAGGTGGCACACCCCGACAGGGGTGGCAATGCCAAGAAATTTGATGAGATAACCCAGGCATACCAATTTCTTAACGACTCAAATAGAAGAGCTGAATATGATCGTAGCCTGCTGGTGCGGAGCCAGCAGGAAACCTACTCGAGTCGAGTCAATTCGGAGTATCAAAACTCCCATCTTCCTAGTTTTACTATAAGACAGGCATTTAAGCGAATGGTGGATAAAAATTACACCGAGGCTAATCTTAAAGATGAATTCGTGGCCTTCAAATCCGGAAGCAAATCACCTAGTTCAGCCTACTATTCGCGCAACAGCCGACGGTTTTCTTTCCACTATAGTCAATGGTTTAACCCTTCGATCGTAGATGAGTTCATGGTCTCCGATTACATAGCAAACATTGCCATTATGTTTCCGCTTTTTTTGACCGCCAGGATTTTTCCTAGCTATACTCATTTTCGCTCGCTGAGTTCAATTTTGCTCTCAGTAATTCTGCCTTCTGTAATTGCTACATTCGCTATGATCTATTTCATCAAATGGCGAAAAACATGGAAGAAGTTCGGAATACTTGAACGGGTCTTGCTAATTACTATTTGCCTCGTCGTCCTTCAGGCCAATCAAGGTTTGGGCAACCTAGTAGCCGTAGTTCTTTGGTATCTAGCGCTTTCGGGAATCCTTAGATCGTATGCCGACGTTCCAACTAGACCTGCCCAAATTTTCTCATTTCTGCGAAATGTCTACGATAAAATTTAGTTCCAAGTCAGTCTATAGCCATCAGTTTCTTTTATGAGACTTACTTCTTTTGAAATTGTAAAAGTCCGATTGTGAATTTTCGCGCCATATTTGATTGAATCGGCAACCTTGAAACTAGTCTGTGCAATAAATTTGGATCCATTTTGTGAAGTAATTTTCAATGAGGGGCTCTTTATTAATTTCCATCCAAGGAAATCTCCATGCAGGAAAGCTCTCTCTTTAATGGGGCAGTTAATTGGGGCAGGCGTTACTTGAATCAAACATGCGTTGAGGGCGACGAGAATAGTGTCAAGCATGAGTGACTTCTCGGCGGCGCTAATGGGTGCAATGGGTGGATTAGGTGCAATTGAATTTGATGGGGCGGTAGATGGTGCTTGGCTCGCCGTCTTAGTCTCGGGTATAGCGCTGCTAGTTGGGAGTTCAGGTTGGGTAATTGTTGTAGAACTAGATTTCGTTGAGGTGGATTTTTGAGAAATCAGCAGGACGTATGCACCAATAATTGCGACGAGAAGAATAGGAATGATAAATAGATTCCTTGATTTCGCCTTCTTAGCTGTTGGTTGTGCTGGAGTGCTGGAGCGGGGAATTATTTCCTTCGCGGCCTTCGGCTCCTTCGCGGCCTTCGGCTCCTTCGCGGCCTTCGGCTCCTTCGCGGCCTTCGGCTCCTTTTCTGGTGTCATCGATTTGAGCATGTGAGCTCGGGTCAAAGGTGGAACTGGAGGATCTATATTTTCGCTCATAACCGTATTAACCGCAGGCTACTAACGATTTTATGCGCAGTTATCGAGCTAGTTTGCCCGAACAAAGGCAAAGCGCACTCGCCCTTTAAAGTTTGGATTGTTAAAAGTTAAAATCCACTTATATTGCCCATCAATAGGTGCCGAGAATTCATTGACTTGGGTGTGCGAACTCATGTCATAGCTCTGCACAAGGCGATCAGGAAGCCCTTTGCTTACGAGATAAACATCAATTTTCCCAGCATATCCCTGAATTGGGTCGGGGTTGTCGGTGAATTCCTGCATCAAATTGCTCTGCCTTAAATTAAAGATAAATATCGCTTGGGCCTTACTGGGCACTGAACCATCGATATCCATATAGCCAGTAAGTGGCAATGACTGCGAGCCATCGGCTGTTGCCGGTTGAGTGATTGATGCCGCCTGTCCTGAAACCCCAGTTGCTAGGGCTTGTGGTTTCATATTGGCCAATATCACCACAATAATTACCGTCACCAGTGCAGCAACTAACAGCCCCATGGCAATTAAAAAGTTTCGACGGCGATTTACTTTCGAAATAATCATTTCGGCTAGTCGTTCATTTTCAACAATATTTAGTCCGAGACGTTCGAATTCACGGCGTATCAATGGATCGATATTTTCGTTCATCCACTCGCCTCCTTCGGATTCCAATTCTCAATTACTCGTGTTTGCTTAGAAATCATCTTCTTTTTATCCGTGTCGAGAATCTCGGGTAAGAAATTCACATATGTTGCAATAGCTGCCTTGCCTCGAGCCAGATGAGATGCGACGGTTCCCGCCGGTAGTTCCAGGATTGTGGCTACTTCACGGAGGGCGTAGCCGTACTCATAGTGCAAGAGCATTACAGCTCTTTGAGCTGCTGAAAGTGATTTCATTGCACTCTCAACTAATAATCGCTGGGCTAACTCCTCGCCTTCATCTGCGTGAGATGCGATTTCAACAATTTGGTCTAGTCCAAGTTCACGATTGTTATGGGTACGCCGGATCTTTCTCCGCATATCTGTGTGGCGAGAAATCATCACTCGAATCGCGTATGCCTCTAGATTTTCGTGATCTTTGATTTTCTCCCAGCGCTTGAATACATCTGCAAGGGCCTCTTGGAGAACATCATCTGCTAGTTGCTTGTCAAAGCAAATTCCTCGAGCAGCACGAATTAACATCAGTTGGCGTTCATTGACCCATTGAGTAAATTCGCCTTCCTTGGTTTTAGACAAGGAAAACACTGACGATATCCATAGAGGGACTCTACCCAAAGGGCATTTCCGTGTACACAACCTCCTCTATCTAACGCACCGTATAACGAGGCAGAATTTATTCAGATCGACTATCAGTTTTTCCTGCAAATACATGGTGAACCTAACAGTGGACCTCTAGGGACCAAGGGGAGCTTTTGGTGTCCGGAATCAACTCACACTTAAATTGAGTCGAGAGTATTTCGCAAAGCTCTGCCGGAGATATTGGGAGTTTCTTTATTTCCAGCAAGATACGCGCTACGTCACCGCGAGTTTTCTTGGACATGTGGGTGATGACCTTCTTTTCACCGTCGTGATTTATAAAGACTTTGATCTCAACGCATGTTTGCGCCGGGGGAGTCCACACACCTTTGTAAGTTGATGATCGGCAATCAATAACGAGAGTTGCTTTGCGTGCACTCAAGGTTTCAGTAACTTGTGCACGCATTGAGGCGCTATCAATCTTTTGCTTATAAGGTTCAATTCTATCCAACGGCTGCAGGACGCCATATTTAGCTGAAATAATCGCGATATATTTCTGCCCGCGCGCTTGGCTCTCTTTATTCAGACTCAGCCAATCCAACGCCTTGTAAAGAACGCCCGTGTAGACCTCGATTGCCGGTCCAGGTTGTGTGGATTTCTTCTCACTGGGGGGAAGGAGAATAAGCACGGCTCAGTATGGCCTATACGAAAACTCACATATGAGAGGATTTCGAGAGGGGTATGCCCCTCTCGAATGAGGAATCGAAGAGTGAATGTCCGGCTCAAATCCAATAACTCTAAAGGTAAACATTACAGTTACGGTATGCATCTTCCCCAAAGATGGTTTGTTGTTGCGACCGCATTTCTCTTTTTAGTTGCCGCAAACCTACTCCCCGTTGGCAGCGCTAAAGAGGCAACTCTTGATCTAAGCCTTTCAGATCATCATCCATTATCGGCTCCAGCAAATGTTAAATCTGGGGCCGCCTTTGATCCCTTAGCTGTATTTTCAGATAGTCAGGTATTAGCCGAGGAGCCCTGCATGACACCTGGGGTAACAAGAGTGGAGCTTCGTTCGGCTACTCAACAGACATGTATTGAATTTAAGAATTTAGGCTTTAAGGAGGTGCCTGAACTTTATTGGGGTTATCCAATTAAAAAAGATGCGCAGCTACATACCTCAGTAAATAATCTTTTGGCACAGTATTTTAGAAATTTTGCATCCCCAGCTGAACAAGATTTATATGAGGAGAGAATCACCTCCAACCTTGAATACTCAGCTTTCGTCGGGGCATTGGTCCGTATGGACAACCGAGATTTTCCTGGCTTTGCCGATCAAGTAACGAATACAAATTCGTTAAAAGCCGCCATCACGCCATGGGCAGAGCAAATTGCTCGGCACTACAACTTACCAACAGAGTTCTTTGCGACAATCGGTGATGGGATTTTGATTACTCTGGCAAAGTCTGGAGATGTAACCCAGGAACGATTTGATTCACTAATGGCAAAGTGCGATGTCATTGCCGCATATGCCATGAAAACAGATACGGCCTATCAATTAACCTCAATTTTCCCGAGCGATGCTAAGACGGCCGAGCGCTTCCTGTTCATTGATTCGCTTGTTGGTAAGACTGAGGTCGCAGCAAAGCAGGCTTATTTGGATATGGCCGTTCGCAATGCAATTCGTATTCACCCAGACATGCAGGCCGATCTCGAATCTGGACTCTCAGTTGTGCAGATTTTGAGGGCGAGAAACGCTAAAAGTGCAGCAGCTTTTCTAAAGACGGTGAAACCCAAGGCCCCAGTAATACCCCGCAAAAAATAAAGGGACCAAAGGCCAAGGCGCTTTTTCGCGTTGATTTTCCGATGGCTATTGCGACTACACCAATGAGGGCGCCAAGGAAGAACGCCGTAAAGGTTGTTGCAAAAACGGTAAAGGCATTTATATATCCGGCTAATAACCCAACTGAAAGTGCGAGTTTTGCATCACCGAGCCCCATCCCACCCCGAGAAATCACGTTGAGGAGGGTATAAAACAGTGCAAGTAAGAGCGAGGAAACTACCGCAATAAGAAATCGCTGGCCATGATGATTAAAATTACTATCTAAGCCGAGAATCAAAGTAAGAATTAGATAGAGGGGGAGAGTTAAAACATCAGGCAGGCGCTTTTGTCGCTGATCGATGACGCTTAGGGCAAGACCGAAAGTTAGAAAAATTACCCATGCACTACACACGAACCAGCTATTGAAATGTCTTACTATCACGATTGTTCCGAGGACTGTAAAAATCTCAAGCCCCGGGTAGAGAAATGAAATGCGTTCTTTACAACTACGACAACGCCCCCTTAAAAGCATAAAGCCAATAAGGGGGATATTGTCGTAAAAAGAGATCTCATTCTTGCAGTTTTGACAACGAGACTTCCCGTGAATTCCTAACCGCTCGGGAATCCGAGCGGTTAGGACTGAAGCGAAGGAGCCCATTGCAAGTCCTATCGCAATCCACGATCCAATTAGGCCCGATGGGGAGATAATAATTATCTCCTCACCTTTTGGAAGTACCTAATTAAATTCCAGCTGGGGTACAGACAACGCCAGAATTGGCCGTCTGCCATACAGATGATGGTCCAACAACTGCTAATGAAGTCGCTGTCGTGCCACTTTGGGTGATGTAGTAGGCGGTCACATCCGTAGGGATTTTGGAGATATATGTTGGAACGAGAACTGCGAGATCGGCCGGAAGATAAGACTTTCCAGTAAGCGTCGTTGGATAAGTTGTCCCGGAAACTTGAGGCAGAGTATTCGCCGTCAGAGTCACGGTTCCGTTGGCAGCTGGGAAGTTTCCATTTCCACCAGTTGATGCGATCTCATAGTTAGTAATGGCGCTGTATAGATTTGCCGCATCCTGTGAACAGGCCTTGCCGTTTGCATCCTTGCTAGTTCCGCCAAGTGCAATTACGACGACGGCCGACAAGATGCCGATGATAAGGATTACAACGAGTAATTCGATTAATGTAAATCCAGCATCGCTGCTGGCGCGTAGCTTTGTACGCTTTTCCATCTCTGTGTGTAGTATTTTGATCATTTTATGGGCTCCTATTAGTTTAGTTTGGTTTTGTTAAAGCAACTTGCAGGCAGCGGGTGCTGCTCCAAGCGGTGCAGTGCTTCCTTTTCGATAAACAAATACTTCATATGGGTTCCCAGAAGTTGAGGCTCCAAGTTCGAAAGTGAAGTTATCGCTCACCGATGCCAACAAATTTGTGCTCAAATATGTTGGCTGCATATCAGCAATCTTTGTTGGCAGTGTGTTGTTGTCGCTTTGGTAACTTCCAACGGCCAAAGCGACGCCTTGGTATGTATTTACGCAAGCGTTAATGATGGAGTTACTTCTCGCCGAACTCAGGCCGATATATGAAATACCGACCAAAATCCCCATCACTACAACGGTGACAAGGACTTCAACAAGCGTGAAGCCCCTGTCATCGTTGAAATTTCTTTTTAGCATGTTAGTTATCGTTACGCTTGATAACTGTTGTTGGATCGTAGTCATTGATATTGATTTCACGACTGATGTAATGACCATCTTTGTCCTTCATCGTTATCTTGACTGTACGACCCTCTTCACTACGGGTCACACTGTGTTCGCAACCTGATGGGTATGAGCAAGTCATCCTCAGAGATTTCGAGGTCCATTCGCGATCCCAGGTGTGCTGGTGATTGCGAGACTCGCTAATACTCACAATTGCATTTGGTGAGTAGATGCCGCCACCAATATGAACTTCAGCGGTATTAGCGAAGTTGATGTAGATATCACGAGCTGGAGCTGCAGATGGACAGCGAGTACTCACTTTTTCATGTGACTTGCAGGTTGCCACTCGCTGAGTATCCATTGCGATAATTGCGTAGTTGTTGAGGACCTTAGTAGTTGAGAAGTTACTACCACATAGGAAGACGCTTCCTTTTAGTACATTCAAATCCACGGTGTCCAAGAAGATTCGGCTGCCCCTGAAATTAGGGTCAGTCGTTGGTCCACTCAACGGTCCAGTCCATGCAGATGTATCGGCCGCATCGTAGTCACAGCTGTACTGCTTCACACCAGTATGACTTGGCGTACTCACATTGTCTGCGGCATTAACATCACCACAAGGACTAGATAGATATCCAGTTGTACACATCTTAACTTTGGTATTCAAGTTGCGAACGGTGAGATTGGAGTTGTTAATCGTTAGTGTTGTATTGCCTTTAAAAACGAACTCTCCATCTGAGAAAATGAGCGTTACTTTTCGACCGCTTGTGCTGCACTCGGCACCATCTTCGTATTTGCCATCTTTCCAGAGCCAACCTTTGTACTTTGAGGACTCAGATGGATTTGTTAGGCGATTAAGGGCTGAGATGTCGTCTTTGTTGTACTCACCAGGCGCCAGCTTCAGAGTGATTGCACCATTGCTTGCTGGGCATGACCAAACTGGAAGTCGGGGAGTCGAAGTGCCGTGGGGATCGACCCAATAGCTGATGTCGAGTTTGCAGTTGTTGGCATAAACCGCACATGCAGAGACTGGAGCAGTAACGGTTCCAGGATTTGTTATTGTCACTGAGCCAGGAGTAGTTCCTTTACTGGAACCATCGCTTCCAGTTTGGAGATTCTCTTGTGCGCTCGGGGTAGTGACCTTTCCATTAATCGAGACAATCTTCGTTGCACTGTTAAGGGCATTATCAAATTGAAAAGTGCCATCGAATGCAGTTCCATAGTCAACGCCAACCGTTCCGCCCGGGACAGTTACCCCGGTAGTCGTTGTTGCAAACGGTGCACCACCAGTTACGGGTACGCAACTAACGAAACTGACTCCGAGGTTTGCATCCAAAGCAAAGTTTTGCCCTAAACCGCAGTTATCTGTGGTGCCGGCGTATGTGGCAGTACCCAATGTTTGATTTTTTTGGAAGCGGGCGAGAATATCGGCAGTGGCGGCGGCAACTGCGCTCGAATTCTTGTTGCTTTCCGATAGCTGATGGACGCCAGATGTTGATATTTGAGTTACAAATATCAATGCTGCAATTGCTAAACCAGCAATGGTTACAAATATGAGGACGAGGCTTAGTGCAGAACCTGCCTCACCTCTCTTTTTGATCATCATGCGATACTCCTTGCTCCTTGGATAACTTGCGCTGTATAGGTTTGGTTAGACCGACTACCAGTGATGGCAGCTGGAATAGTGAATTGGATCCCTGGGTTATCAATGAGCGATGTGAGGGACTTGTTTGTTGGACATGTGGTTGAAACCGCCGAGGCCTGAATAATTGTCATTGCCGTTCCAGCGCTGTAACTGGTGCATTGAACGGAATCAGTCCATGTTGAAAGGGAGGGGAGTGGAACTCCTTGGCGTAAAACTCGAGGGTTAACTAAATTCGTTGCCGATCCGGCAATCGGACACGTAAAACTCCATAACTCACCGCTGTTACTAACATTGCGAATTTCATAGCCATGGAGCCAGTTCACTGCGGCAGTACCATTTTGTGCCGGGGTTTCAGTCTCGTACGTTGCAATCGTTGTCGCTACCGTGATGGTGGTAGGCGTTAATGCAGTTATTGGCGATGAAACGAGGCTTATATTTGCATTAGTGAAGCCATAAATCGTTGCTAGTTGACCTATAACAAAAGTATTGACTGTCCCGGATTTTAAGGTAAAGATAATGCTCGAACCTTGACCAACGGCGCTAGCGATTGGCAAATAGCTCGGCACACTCAGAGTTAATAGTGGACGAACGTTTGTATATGTCGTGTCTGTCGATTTCCAGCTGGTACATAATTTTGTGGGATCTGGTGTCGTGGAGTTCGGAATTACAAAGCCATTTGATGCAGAAATATCACCACTTAACGTTGAATCAACTAAAGCCACGTTTGAGCCGACTAATGTTGATGTTTGGATATAGTTAACTGATTGCACAGTTACCGCCAAGATTCGCGTTATAGTTACAGCTAAAATTGCAGTAATAACTAGGGACAACAAAAGCTCAACCAAAGTAAATCCCGCTTGGGAATCTTGGTTAACGCTCTGGCGAATTCTTTGCATCAGCCCATTTTCACAATCGTGCGCGTAGTTTGAGTTGAGTTAGTTGTTGTTGTTAATACAACCTCTTGGATGATTTGCTTCTTGGTGTATGCAGCCGTTGCAGTAGAAATTCCTGCCGCGTTCGTTGAGCATCCTTGAAAATCCGTTGACATGGTCGAGCTCGCAACATCAACCTTTACGGCAACGGAGATAACCGTTACATAGATGATTTCCTTTGAAATTGAAGTTCCATTGGAGGCAGTTACCGTGTAAATGCTCGTGCCTTCAGTCGTTGGCGTTCCAGTGATTAGCCCAGTTGATTGATTCATAGAAAGGCCCGTAGGTAATGCCGCTGGGCTGATTGCGTAGGAATAGCCAGTCGCTGGTATTGGTAGTGTCGGTGAGAAATTCTTATTAACGGCAACTACGAAGCCCATACCACCTTTTTGGGAGTTAATACCGAAGTAGTAGGGCTGAACGTTGCTAGTGCAATTGGTGTCGGCAATTGGCTGAAGCTGAATCTGCTTAGCGGCAAAAGTTAAGCTGGTAAGGGCAGCGCTTTTAGCATTAAAGCGTTCAGCCAGCGGTTTAGCTCCGACAACTACAGTTATGAGAGCCAAGCCAACGAGCGACATGATCAAGGAGGCGATAAGAACTTCTAGGAGAGAGCTACCGCGTTCGCTTTGAGGCGTACGCAAGTAAGAGGTAAGAGATCTGTTCATTATGCGTGCACCCCGCTATAGATTCCATACATTGCAGAAACAAGCGCGACAGCTACGAAACCGACGCTTCCGCCTAAGAAAATTAGTGTGATTGGCTCAATGAGCGCCGTCAGATTCTTCATTCGATGATCCAGCTCATCGGCGTAGTAGCTTGCCGCTTGCTGCATTTGGCTTTCGAGTCGACCAGACTCTTCACCTACACGCAAGATTTGAATCGCAGCCGTTGGGAAAATCTTCTCTCGCTCAAGTGGCGTCGCTAAACCCTCACCGTTTAGTACTCCGGTATGCGCACGCTCAATCCCACGCTGAAAGACCGAGTTATTAGCCGCACGTCCAGCTAAAGTTAAAGCATCGGGCAATGGAACATTTGTGCGAACTAAGGTCGAAAGGACTCGGCAGAAACGCTCCAGAGCAATAAGTTGGATCAAACTTCCGAATAGTGGCAGTTTTAAGACAACTGCATCGATACGTAGGCGTCCATTCTTGTTTTTGTACGAGGCGAAGAGAAGCGCGCCGATGGTAACTGCTCCTAGGAGCAAAGCCCACCAGTAATTGCCAAAGAAGCTTGTTGCGCTCAACAACATACGAGTAGTCAAAGGCAGTTTGACATCTAAGCTGGCGAAGAAGACTTCGAACTTAGGAAGCACGACAAGTGAGAGCACGCTGACTACCAAAATTGTTAAGAGAACTAAGACGATTGGATATGTCATCGCCGATTTAACTGCCCGCCTTGAACGCAAATCACGTTCAAGATAGGAGTTCAGAGTCTCAAGGGCGCCTGGAAGATCACCACTGCGTTCGGCGGCATTTAAAATTGTTCCGTAATAGCTCGGGAATACGTGGGGATAGTGGGCAACTGATTCGCTCAGCGTCGCACCACCTTCAATTTCAACTACTAGCTCCTCTAGTACTCCGCGCATAACTTTATGATCGGTCGTACTGGCCAGAATCGCCAAGCCGCGGGCGGCCGGAATTCCAGCTTGAGCAAAGGAAGAAAGTTGGCGTGTAGTTTGCAGCAATACTTCGCCACTTACAGATTTACCAAACTCCACTTGAAGCAGCGACTTCTTAACCGTGATGGATAGATTCGTTATTCCAGTCTCTTCAAGCTGATACTGAACCTTTCCACGAGTACTAGATTCAATAACTCCAGAGACTTTGTTCTTATCGGTATCGATACCGGTGTAGGCGTATTTCTTGATTTGGTCAGTCAACGGCACATCAGATTTAGCCTTTGGCTTAAAATGCACGCGTTCCATTAAATTACTCATTGCTGACCAACAATGTGAGCGCCTCATCCAAAGTTGTGATGCCTTCGACGGCAAGGCGAACGCCCTCTTGATCCATGGTTGTCATTCCTAGCGCTAGTGCTTTACGTCGAAATTCATTTGGCTCTGGATGCGTAACAATCACTTCGGCCAACTCTTCGGTGACATTTAACATTTGATAAGCAGCAATCCGATCGCGATAACCCGAGCCTCCACACAGAGTGCAGCCAACTCCACGAACTAAGTTCCGGGATTTGAAGCCATAGTGCTCAAGGGTTACTAACTCCTGAACCGTTGGCTTATACGTTTCACTGCAGAAACGACAGTTCTTTCGAATCAAGCGCTGTGAAACAACGCCACGGATGGCCGATGCGATTAAGTGACTCTCAATATCCATCTGAAGCAAGCGATAGAGGGCGCCAACAGAATCGGTAGCGTGGATAGAAGTGAAGACTAAGTGTCCAGTTAAAGCAGCTTGGACAGAGATGCGGGCAGTTTCGGCATCGCGAGTTTCGCCAACTAAAATAATGTCCGGGTCTTGGCGAAGAACTGCGCGTAGTTGAACTGCAAAGCCAGAATTAGCACCGTCAATTACTGGGATTTGATTAATGCCAGGAACCACGTATTCAACTGGATCCTCGATGGTGATCACATTCTTCTCAGGGGTAGCAACTGCCTGCAGCGCACTATGAAGTGTGGTTGTTTTTCCGCTTCCGGTAGGGCCTGCCACAAGAATCAAGCCGTTGTTGGCATTGATCATGTTGCCAAAGATGGCAAGTTGAGCCTCACCCATACCAAGTGAGCCTAAGTCGACGCTCGGTTTTCTAGCATCATGTAAGCGCAGAACAATTTTCTCGCCGTGAACTGTGGCAACTGAAGAGGCACGTATATCTACTTGTCGATCACCGACACTCGTTGAAAACTGACCATCCTGTGGGCGACGACGCTCAACGATATTCATTTGGGCAAGAACTTTTACTCGACTACTAATGGCAGGTGCAAGTCTTACTGGCAACTGTACGAGAGTGCGCAAGCGACCATCGACTCGTGCTCGAACTACTACGTGATCTGCGTAAGTTTCAAAGTGCAAATCACTTGCTCGCTCTAATACTGATCGCTCAATTAGTTGCTGGATCAGATTTGAAATTGGCGCTTCGCCAACTTCAATGCGGGAGATGTCTAAACTTGTTTTCTCTACTTTTTGTAATGTTGCAGTCAGAGATAATGCCTCTTTGATTTCAGCGGAAGTTGTTGCGACTAATTCAATTTGAATTCTAAGGGATTTTGCAAACTCTTTGACTTCAAACCAACGCTCTTCAGGTGCTCCAACAACAAGCACATTTCCTTTCCAGCGCAAACCTAAACATTCAAGTTCGCGCGCTTTATCAAATGGCAATGCGCTATGTGCAGCGGCATCATCCTGCGAATCGATCAGTATTTCTGCAACTGAACTTCTTGCCATTTGTTAATTCCCCTAGCACGCTAATTTGCGATTACTCTTAACAAATCGCAAGAAGTGAAAATTACTCAAACCGCAAAAAATGAGAAAGTTAAAATACTTTTCGAGGGGGGTTTACACCAAAGATTTTTATATATTCGCGATGAAAGTGTTGCAACAAATTGGCGGCTCTTAATTGGCGAATGGGTAAGCCCGTTTTTTATCCAGTGCTGTTATGGAAATAGGCAAGCCCCAGTGGGCAATCCCCTCATTTGAGGATTTTGCGAGGGTTTTGTGCGGAAAAGCTACTTTGGGAGTGCGTAGCGAGGTTTCGTGATTTATTATTTGGGGCTAGTAGAAGGGGTGAGCCCATGGCGCTTGTAAAGAACAATTCCGATCGGGCATTGTTGCGCATCTTGATAATTGAAGATGAGTCCTTAGTTCGTGTCACTTTGGTTGAAACTTTGCGACATTTAGGGGTGAAATTCGTAGCTAGCGCCTCAGATGCATTTAGTGCCCTAAAGGCCGCTGCTGAATTTAGGCCGGATGCAATTATCTGTGACATTGATTTAGGAGCAGGGCCCGATGGCGTGGATATCGCTCATGCTATGAGAGCTAAGAATCCTAAACTCGGCGTTGTCTTTCTTACGAGTTTGTCAGATCCTCGACTAAAAAATACTGGTACTCGTGGCCTCCCTACCGATGCTATCTACTTGAAGAAGAGCGACATTAATCGAAGCAGCATTTTATTGGATGCTTTATTCTCGCTTACAGATGTAAAAAGTCCCGAGAATCCTGCCATAGCTCCAGCGATTAAGCTCACTGGAATCCAGATTGAGATACTTAAGATGGTCGCTACCGGTTTATCGAACGCTGAAATTGCGAGCATGCGCGGCATCACGGTAAAGTCCACCGAGAATGCCATTGCACGCCTGGCTAAAACGCTTAAAGTCAAAGATGAGCGCAACGCCAATCAAAGAGTTCTGTTAACTAGATTCTATTTTGAACTCATCGGAAAGATTTCAAAGGCTTCTTAGAGTGCCATCACTTAACGTATTATCAGCTTCTGCAGATAAGAAATCGCCTTGGCACATCAATCTTGATTATTACTGGTCACTTGCTGGTTTTTTGATTCTCCCAGCCGTATACACAGAAGTGCGAGCATATAATTTTTTTTCTCAGCAGAACAACTTTATAGGCGCAGCTTATGACCGTGTCGGCAGCCTTAACCTTTGGACTGAGTGGGCGCTCGTAAAACTAGCTGGAATGATTGTGCTCTATATATTTCTACACGCAGTGCAGTTGGTCTTTCGTATCTCAAGAATAGGTTTACTCAAAACTCGTCATATAATTGAGATTGGCTTTTTCGGCGGTTTATTAGTGGGCCTGACACAGCTATATTTAGTAAAAACTCTTGGAATCTATGATACAGCGACAATTTTCGGGCGAATTTTTTCACCTATTCCAACATATATTTTCTTTCTATTTGTTTTGTCGACCTTGCACACGAGCGTTACGAACTACAAATACGAATCGACTAAGGCTAAATCTGCCTTAAAATCCCTCAACAAATTCCGCATTAGCCAGCAAAGCATGATTTCAAGTTATACGAAACGCAGCAATGAACTGCGCTATTACGTAAAAAGTAGCGCTGATACGGCACTTTCAAAGGTCGCTGAAATTGATCGTTCAAAGGTTATGGACAACATCGATATCGGCAAAGAGATACGTTTAATTAGTGATTCAACAATCCGGGACTTGTCACACCGGATGGCTGAAAATTACGAGACAACAAAAATGCTCGATAGTTCTTCACTATTCGCTTCGAGAGAATTTGATATCACAAATTTGTTGCGCGATAGTGCGAAATTTGCGCCACTGGATCCATTTCGATTTGCTCTAGCAAGCATCTTATTGACAAGTGGAGCGATGATTCGTCAAGCGACACTCTTTGATTCTTTTCTATTACTAGGAGTTGGGTTTACTTTAGTTTACGCTACGCAATTTGCGGGTCAATTACTCTTCAAAAAATTTCGCATTCACAATATTTATACAATTGTGTTCTTCACGTTCGCCTCGGGATTTCTTCCGTACCGCATAATCAGTTCTACTAGTTTTATACGGGATAGAATTCATAATTGGGCATGGCATCCAGCCCCCTTACCAATGTCATTTGTTTTAATTACCGTTACAATTTTTGGATACTTACTACAAGGTGGCTCATTGAAAAGTGATGAGATTGTCAGAAGACGAAACTCAGATATTGCTGACCTACGACTATCTGAGAATGTGATTAATACGGAGCTAGTTCAAATTTCAAGAAACTGGGCACGACATCTTCACGGACAGGTGCAGTCGCAGATACTTGCGGCAACATTGATGCTAGAAAGCGCCCAGAAGGATGGTGATTTTGCTGCCGTGCAGGAAGCCTTTGATCTGATTATGAGGGTTTTGGAAAACGCTAGTGAATTTAATTACACTGAGTTTGAATCTCTCGGGGATGGCGTTAACAAGCAAATATCTCTATGGTCTGAAATGATAAAAATTGATCTGACATTGCCTTCTGAGATTGCAATGCGAACTGGTCCACAGATAAGAAGTGCAGTTGAAGTTGTAGGAGAGATGATTACGAACGCATCCAGACATGGGGGTGCGACAAACATCAAGATTGAGATTGCGCATCAAAAGCCCAATGAGCTACAGATTCGAGCAGTTGATAATGGGACGCATTTCGTTCAAAAGAGCAAAGGTTTCGGCACGCGCTTTTTTGACGAAGTCAGTGGGGGCCGTTGGGATATCGCTCGCAACGCCGTCTTTGGCGAAACAACAGTGTCAGTTCTTATTGATTTACCTGATAGCCAAGAGATTGAACCCACTGACGTGCCTTTTGAGACAGCCGTTTAAACTACCTGTCGATTGATGAAACTTTGCGCCCGGATCGCTTAAACGGCTCAATCAGAATGTAGCTATCAAGCTGAATAATTCCATCAACGAGGGTGCCGATGGACTCGAGGTAACTATTGAGAATCTTCCTACTTGCCATCGCAACTTCAAAGAGAATCTGATACTCACCGGAAACGGCCGCTAGGTATCTAACGTGATTATCTAAAATGAGTTGCTCTGCAATCCTTGGAACATCTGCAGGGGCGCATTTAATCCACATCCAACACTCGACAGGAAAACCGATGATTGCAGGATTTACTACGGCGTGAATGGAGAGAGCGCCAGACTCTAGGAGCGCAGTTGTCTTTCTTCTAGCCGTCGCCTCGGTTAAGCCACATGCACGAGAAATCTGATCAAAGGTCGCCCTTCCATTTTTAGCCAGAACCTCGAGAATAAGTTGATCATCGGGTAAGAGCTCAATCTCTTTAATTGGACGCGGCACACGGTCAACGGCTATTTTTTCACGCTCTTCATCGCTTAAGATTCCAGGGTTCCACTGGGCGGCTGTTCGATAATATTTTAGACAGCTCTGAGAGTTGATTGAAACTACTCCAGGAATGCCAGGAATGAATCTCAGTATTATCTCCGAGAGCGTTTCAGGAGATCCGAATATCTCGGTCAGGCATTCATTTGAACCTGTAGTTAGGTAGACAAATATTGACTCCGGAAGATTAGCTAGCGCAGTTGCAACGATCGTGTTGGTTCCCGGTGCGCATACAACTCGAATGATCATCGCCTCTTTTCTCGCCATCTCGCCACGTTCAATCAAGCCCGTGACTTGAATAGCCCCTTGCGCCAAGAGCTCTTGCCCGCGACGAGAGACGGTTCGATCGGGCAGGTTTAGTACCTGAGCAATCGTTGTAAAGGGAGCGCGGCCATCGGCCTGAAGATAGCCAATAATGCGGCGGTCGATGTCGTCTAATTTCTCATTCATGGCCATAAGTTTGGCGATTTCCGTCATGTCGTGTCAAGTATTGCTATCTATGGCGGCGTATGTGAATCTGCTCCCATTCAATGGAGTATCTAGCCAAAGGGCGGGCAGCATGGTTGAAGAGGCTGGGTGGGCAGATCTTGCGATAGATGGTGTCGCTAAGAGCTTTCGCGACCCTAAAGGCGCCGAAGTTAAGGCGCTCGATAATGTCACGCTAAGGATTCCAACGGGGGAGTTCGTAGTCCTTTTAGGACCATCTGGCTGCGGTAAGACAACACTACTTCGCAGCATTGCAGGCTTTGAAAAGATCGATGCCGGGTCGATCAATTTGGGCGGTAAGCGCATTGATCAACTGCCTCCTCACAAGCGACCGGTTAATACCGTCTTTCAGAGTTACGCACTTTTTCCCCATATGAGTGTTGCTCAAAACATTGCTTTTGGACTCGAAAATGAAAAGATTGAAAAGAGTGAGATTAAATCTCGAGTAGCCCAAGTTCTCGAGCTTGTCGAAATGAGCGCGCTCGCCGATCGTAAGCCATCTCAGATGTCAGGTGGTCAGCAACAACGCGCCGCCCTTGCACGAGCTCTGGCGAAGAAACCGAAAGTACTTTTGTTGGACGAGCCACTTGCTGCCTTGGACTTGAAACTGCGTAAGAGTATGCAGATTGAGCTCAAGCGAATTCACCGGGCGACCGGAACTACTTTTCTCTTTGTCACCCATGATCAAAATGAAGCGATGGCATTAGGTGATCGGATCGCTGTATTTAACAATGGTCAACTACAGCAAGTAGGCACTCCATTTGAAATCTACACGGCACCCAAGACCGAGTTTGTCGCTAATTTCATTGGCGAATCAACTGTACTTTTAGGCGAAGTTAAAGGTCATAGTTTTCACGGTGATGGTTTAAGTATTAATAATCTTGCCCAGACGATTAATGACACAAATAATGCCAAGCTAATTATTCGCCCAGAGGCTTTTTCACTTATCTCAGGCGTGAGTCTGTGTGGCGAAGTTGAAATTAAGGAAGTTATCTTTGCTGGCGATGCCTTAGAGGTGTTACTGCTAACTTCAACAGGGCGTGAAGTTAAAGTAAAATCCGAAGTCTCTCTTCTTTCCCGCCTCGACATAGGCGAAAAGATTGAACTCTTTGTTGATGTAGACCAGATTGGCCAACTGGCTTAGATGAAACTCACCATGCGTAGGCAAAGCGAACCGGGAATTTATGGCCCACGGTCGGTCTCCATCCCTGCTTACGTTGCTGGCATATTTCTTGTTGGTTGCCCACTCATCGTTATAACGCTCTTTTCGTTTCTACAGCGCGGTGACTTTGGATCGGGAGTTATTCATAAATTCACTCTCGATGCTTACAGAACAGTCTTCTTTGAAACCGACCTAATGGGTGTTAAATCCTTCAATTTCACATACATGACGATCATTTTTCGCTCGGTTGTTCTAGCTTTTACGGTAACTCTCATATGCCTCATTGTTGGAATTCCAACGGCCATTTGGATTGCGCTGCAAAAGAAATCAACGCAGCGAATTTTGATTGCGCTAGTAACAATTCCATTCTGGGTAAATGTGCTCGCCCGTACATATGCCTGGATGCTTTTACTTGCCGAAGATGGTCTATTTCACCAACTGGGTGCCCCAGTTCTGCTTTATACCTCGTGGGCAACCTTCATCGGCCTTACATATGCCTTTTTGCCGTTCATGGTTTTGCCGATATATGCATCTGCTGAAAAGTTGGATAAAAGTATTTTAGAGGCTGCCTTCGATCTTGGGGCACCGGGATGGCGCGTACTTCTTCGCATCGTGATACCGATGATCAAGTTTGGAATCTTTGCCGGTGTTGCGATTGTCTTCATCCCCGCCCTTGGCGCCTATGTTCAACCAGCATTGCTTGGCGGCAATAAAACAATGCTAATCGGAAGCCTTATTAATGATCAGTTCGGCGAATCTCGTAACTGGCCAGTCGGTTCTGCGTTGGCAGTTCTACTTCTTGCAATGACTGGAATCATCTTGCTCTCCACTCGCAAACGTAAACTGGAGCTGGCCTCATGAGGCAGAAAACATGGAGCGTTTCGCACTTGCCGATGATTCGCCCCATGGGTATTGCTAGCCTCATATTTCTTTACCTACCATTAATAACCGTTCTTATTTTTTCATTCAATAAATCAGAGGATGCAACGGTCTGGAGCGGTTTTTCTACACGTTGGTATAGCACAATTCTGGACAACACTGATTTGATTCGTTCGGCAAAAGTCTCACTCTCCATTGCGATTCCATGTGCGATTATCGCCGCACTCATAGCAACTGGACTAGCCATTGGTATTGGTAAGGCAACAGGAAAACTCCAAAATGCACTTCGCGCGCTAGTTAACGCACCGCTGGTGCTACCAGAGATTGTTACTTCTGTCGGAACTCTCGCCCTATTTTCATTAGTGGGAATTCCGCTTCACTACACATCTCTACTCTTTGCCCACGTCGTTATGTGTGTGCCTTTTGCCTTTCTGCCCATCCGCTCACGCCTTCGCGATTTCGATCAAAATATCTTTGAAGCCGCCCGCGACCTCGGTGCCAGTTCTGTGCGAGTCATGACGAAGATAACTGTCCCGCTATTGATTCCAGCCCTGCTTTCAAGTGGTCTGCTTTCGTTCATCATCAGCATGGATGACTTCCTTACATCTCTCTTTGTTTCTGGCCCGGAAACAACGACATTGCCAATTTATATTTTCGGGCTTTTAAAACTGGGAGCAACCCCAGAGGTAAACGTGATAGCCGCACTATTGCTAATAATCCCAACTCTGGGCCTATTAGTAGGAATCACATGGACAACAACAAGAAGGAGAAGCAATGAAGCTAGGAATAAGTAACATCACAGTGGGGTCTCGCAAGCGCTTAGCGCTAGCAAGCTTTGCTACTGCGGTCTCATTACTTGTTGGAATCGCGATTCCACAAGCGGGAGCTGCAGGTCTTTATCCAAGTAAGCCAAACGGTACCGAACTCAATCTCTTCAACTGGAGTAATTACATCGATCCAGCGCTACTCAAGCGCTTTACGGCTGAAACCGGTATCAATGTAAATCTCGGTGTTTACGACAGTAACGCTCAAATGCTTGCAAAGCTTGAAGCAGGCGCACGCGGTTACGACATCATCGTTCCAACTGATTACATGGTTCAGATCATGCAGAAGAAGGGACTATTGCAGCGCATTCACCGTGGAGCTTATCCAAATGGTGGAAATCTAAAAGCTGAATTCATGAACCCTTACTTTGACCGTGGACGTATCTACACAGTTCCTTACCTACATGGCCTAACAGGTTTTGGGTATTTGAAGGACAAAGTAACGACAAATCCAACGACATGGAAGGATTTCTTTGCAGCGATCCCTTCATATCCTGGTAAGACAACAATCTTTGATGACAAGAAGGAAGTTATCGATGCAGCGCTTCGTTCAATGGGATACAAGCCATGTACAAAGAGCTTAACTCAGCTACAAGCGGCACAGGATTTGATTAAATCTATTAAGCCAAATCTAAATACGATTGCTAGCTCAGGAAATATTGGTCGTCTATCATCTGGTACTTCTGTACTTTTGATGATGTACAACGGTGCTACTTATAAAGCGCACAATGCAAATCCAAACGTAGTCTTTGTCTATCCAAAAGATGGAATGCCACTATGGCAGGACAACTTTGCTATTCCAGTTGGCGCCAAAAACGTTGATAACGCCAAGATCTTCCTTAACTGGATGATGGATCCAAAGAATGCCGCCCAAGCTTCAAACTGGGCAGCCTACAACAACGGTATTGCAGGATCTGAGAAGTACTTACTTCCTGCAATGCAGGCAGATACAGCATTCTCACCAACGCCAGCTCAAATGGCCTTGGGTGTTGCTATGGCTCCATGTTCAACAGAGGCTAATGATCTATACACAAAGGTATGGACCGCTTTTAAGGGATAACTAGAGAGTGTGCGGCGCCGACAATCGAGGGTTTGGCGCCGCGCACGATCTACCTCATTAATTCCTCATTTCACATTCGAATCCCATGCAAGAAGAGAGTTGATTTCGTGCCCAAAAACATCGGAAAAGATTTCAATAGTGCAGATATCAATCTGGACAATTGGAAAGATTTTCCCTACAGCTCACACACTTTTCAAAATGTTGGGCAGTTAATTCCTGAACATGTGATTGAAGGCGTGAGTAGTTTTACCCCTGCAATCGCGCTTGATCCCTCGCTTACTTCACGTGAGTACATGATTGCCGGGCGTCTGCAGGTAGGTTCGGAGTTCCTACAAGAGAGTTATACCGACGCTCTATTAATTACAATGAGCGGCACAATTGTTGCCGATTACTATTCAAATAGTATGGACTTGCATTCGCCGCACCTTACATTTTCTGTCAGTAAATCAATTACTGGAATTGTGGCTGGAATCGTCCTTAAAAAATTCGGAGTACACGCTGATACTAAGATTTCAACGATTATCGATGGAACAAACGGTGGCGCATATGCCGACGCCACAATTCGCAACTTGCTCGATATGACGGTGAGTTTAGATTTTGAAGAAAGTTATGCCAGCAAAGAGGGCGTGTATGCACGATACCGCCAAGCGATGTTATGGATGCCGCGCAGTGATGGTTCCAATTATTCGGAAGAGGATTTAGAAAGATTCATTCTCTCCCTCCCTAAGGCAGAAGTTGAACATGGCTTTCGATTCTCGTACATGTCACCTAACGCCGATTTACTTGGCTTAGTTGTGCAGAAAGTCTCTGGTCGACCTCTGGCACAATTAATTTCAGAGGAGTTATGGAAGCCTTTGGGCTGCGGAAGCGCAACGATAACGATTGACGAGAAGGAAATGGCGCGCACTGCAGGTGGCCTGAGCTGCTCGATCTACGATCTTGGTTTAGTAGGGGAGTTAATGCGAAATGGCGGAATCCATAACGGCGTGAGCCTGCTCGATCCGATGTGGGTGGTCGACACTTTTGCCAATGGTGATTATGAAGCCTGGGGGCGTGGTGAGTTCTTTGAAAGCTTCCCTAAGGGCGCCTACCGCAACCAGTGGTATTCGATAGGCGATGGCGAACTCTGTGCCATTGGAATCCATGGCCAGTGGATCTATATCAACACCGCTAAAGAGATCGTCATTTCAAAGTTCTCCTGCCAACCAAAGGCCGATGATGATGAGCTAGACCGTAAGACGCTCGACTTCTTTAGGGGCGTCGCAAAGAGTCTTTAATGAATGAACTCAATTACCCAGTTAAACCCTTCAATCTATTTCATGATTGCGATAATTAAGAGATTTTTGAACTTGAGCAAGCAATTCACTTGCACAGATAATTGCCTGATCTGCCTGGGAGTTACCAATTGGAGAGGCAAAATATCTAGATTGGTTTCGCACTTTTCTAAGACTTTCGAATTCTTCAGCGGCGTCATTGGCAGCAGTTCCATCAAAGATTATTGTCATAGCTTCACCAAGTGAAACATGTTGACCGGAACCATTTGCTGTTCGAAATCCATATGCTGCCAATATCGCCTCGCCAATGTCATGAGCGGCGTTATAACCGCCGTCATAGCGCAATTGGTTTGTTCTAATTGAAGGTAACTCCATAAGCGATTGGGTTGCCTGTTCAATGAATCGTTTAGCTTTTGAATAGTCAATTGGAACTTGATGCAACTTTCCGGAGTTGACTAGATTATCCAAGCGGCTTTGCTGGATTAATGTAAGAGGCGTTGGATCCATTGTCTTCATTCCTATTAGTGGCGCTAAATATTGGAACAAGCCCATCGGCTCGAACTTGGCGCAAGAAGGGGGTCTCTTCCAGCCACTCAAGAGGCGTCAGGATAACTGGATTCACATCCCAGCCGAATTTCTTACCCACAACAACGCAAGCCTTATTCACGCGACGAACATCGGGAGTTCCTACGACCACCACGTCAACATCTTGCGGGGCTTTGCCAGTTTTACCCAGAACTCTCTGTGCCCAAGATCCGAAAAGAGCCGTCCATTCAATTCCAGGAATAAGAGCAAGCTCATTTCTTAATAGCGGAATTGGTCCTGTGAAAACTTCGAGAAGATCTCGAAGTGGTGCATAGAAAGGCGAGGTTCGATTAGGAGTGAAAATTCGGTAGTTTCCAATTCGCTCTTCGGCGACAAGATCAGATGCATAAAGCCGTCCAATCTCTCTATGAACAGTGGGGTATGCAATCCCAAGACGATCGCTTAGTTCCTGCGTGGTTAAGCCCTTCGATGACATAAAGAGCGCAGAGAGTATTGATGCTTGGGTATCTGATCGAAATAGCGGGATCGGTAGCGTCGTATTCTTTCTCATAATGTTGATAGTACTATCAACATTATTGATAGACAAGAGGTGCGCTAGGGTAAATCACTCTTCAATGCAGGAACTGGAGTTGCACTTCAGACCCCTGACGACACGCTCAGATCTGTCAGTGGCACATGCTACCTTTCGAACAGGTGTTCGGTTATCCTACATCTAGGTCAAAAGAGATTTTGGCTGCCAACCAGAGCGGTTCCATCTTCCGTGCTCAGTCTGTCCACAACTTCTGTGGCCAACACTGAACTCCGTCGGTGGGTCTCCGTACCTTCTGGGCCAGACCCAAACGTCATACGACGTTCTATCGAAAGGAATGAAGTGGCTACTGAAAAAAGTAATAAGGCACAAGATGCTGCAGCAGAAAAAGCAACCACCGAACGCCAAAAGGCGCTCGAAACAGCCCTAGCCCAGATCGAACGTCAATTTGGAAAAGGCTCAGTAATGAAGATGTCCGATCGCGCGAACCAGATTGTTGAAGTAATTCCAACTGGTTCAATCGCACTCGACATCGCACTTGGTATCGGCGGATTACCGCGTGGTCGCATCGTAGAGATCTACGGACCAGAGTCCTCCGGTAAGACAACGTTGACATTGCATGCAATTGCTAATGCACAAAAGGCCGGCGGAATCTGCGCCTTCATCGATGCAGAGCACGCATTCGATGCAGAGTATGCAAAGAAGCTCGGCGTTGATATCGATGCACTTCTTGTTTCGCAGCCAGATACTGGCGAGCAGGCACTCGAGATCATGGACATGCTTATTCGCTCAGGCGCATTAGATCTTGTCGTTGTCGACTCAGTTGCCGCCCTTGTTCCACGTGCTGAAATCGAAGGCGAAATGGGTGACTCACACATGGGTCTACAGGCCCGTCTTATGTCTCAAGCCTTACGTAAAATTACTGGCGCGCTTCATCAATCAAAGACAACTGCAATCTTTATTAACCAGTTGCGTGAAAAAATCGGTGTCTTCTTTGGCTCTCCTGAGACAACTACCGGTGGTAAAGCGTTGAAGTTCTACGCATCTGTTCGTCTTGATATCCGTCGTATTGAAACACTTAAAGATGGACAAGAGGCGGTCGGTAACCGTACGCGCGTTAAGGTCGTCAAGAACAAGATGGCTCCACCATTTAAGCAGGCCGAGTTCGACATTAT
>Ga0194059_1000255_pt1 | contig 26099 bp, 32 predicted proteins | sample SepL6211m_MetaG_FD_163426 | JGI IMG/M metagenome (GOLD analysis project Ga0194059, IMG submission 163426) | Anoxic zone freshwater microbial communities from boreal shield lake in IISD Experimental Lakes Area, Ontario, Canada - Sep2016-L626-11m | ecosystem: Environmental > Aquatic > Freshwater >... | reverse complement strand
CCAATTCACAACTGGGGTAAAATCTTAAATCAATTGACAATATTATTTGAAGAGAGACTAACTAAATTTATTAATCAATGAAGCACAACAAATCTTAACTTACACTAAATTTGGGGAGTTGCCATTATACGTTTAAATTGCTACAACATTGTCTAATTTTATATAAACATCAACACCAATAAAATCATATATATCTTCAATTTTTCCTGTAATTGCAACAAGACTTCCTTTATTTAAATCTACATATTTCTTAGCATCATCATATCCTCGAATAGTATAAATTCCGCCAGATTTGAAATTAATATAAGGTCTGCCATCTATCGAAGTATCTACATTTGTAACCTTCACTGTCCAAGTAACTGTCTTACCAATAAGACTTTTTTTGTACTCATCAGCTTTAAATTTCGACTGTGTTTTACTAATATTATTGTAGGTTTCTTCAAGTTCTTTTCTAGGCACTCCCTCCACTGTGGCACTGTCATTTTTATCAACGGTAACTTTTTGACCTAAAGAATTCGTTAATTCAATTTTCTCTTGTTTGTTTTGAAATAAATCTATTGTTGAGTTGCTTGAAGAACTGTTTGTCGAAGATGAGTTTTTACTAGAGGAAGAAAGACCACCAATGCTTAGCAATACAATTACAATTAGAACCGTAGTCCAACCAGGTAAAATAAATCCTAGTTTTTTAAAAATTAGCTTATGAACTGGGGGTAAGATATACAAACCAGCAAATAAGTAAAAAAGCCCACTAATAAATGATGATGCAAAAGCACTAAGAGCTGCTAAAATAAATATTATTCCAAAAATCCATGAAAATATTGTACTCGATTTAATTTTTTTTGGACTTTCAGGCTGTTGTTGCGACTGTGGTTGTGAATCTGACATAAAATAAAGTATGACTTTTGATCGTTTTTTTTTTGCGTTTGTCAAAGAATATTTTTATATATTTAAAAAATCACAACCTTTACAAATATTAATTCCAATAAACTATATTAATTATGAACTTAACCCAACCCCAAGCCTACACCCTATTTAGAAAAATGTTTACCGAGGCTGATAAAACTTTAACGGACTTTACCTTGTCTCAAGACTTAAAAATTGAACAAAAAGCGGACAAAACTTTAGTTACTGCTTGTGACGAAAAAATTGATTCAGTTTTAACTCAAATCGGTGTAGAAGCAGGTTTAAACGTTGTTTCCGAAGAAGGTCAGAAAAGCGTAGAAGTAGTGCAGTCTGGTAACTACATAACCATTGATCCAATTGATGGAACACTGGCCTATTTAGAACATTTAAAAGCCGCACTTGCTACATCAGATATTTCTAACTTTTTAAAAATTGATCTAGGTAATGAATGGGATTTTTGCCTTTTAGTAGGAATTGTTGAAAGTGCAGAGCCTAGATTTGGTGGAATATTTAACTATGTTACCAAGGAAATAATTTTGATCGATTCAGCAGAGTCAAATTCTTTAGTTCGTGAAGGAATGGCAAGGAAATTTCCTGGAACAAATATTGCTTTTGTAGATCAAAGAAAAGGTGATGAACTTGAAACAGAAATAGTCTCACAAACAGAAACTAATGTTTATCCACTGGCTTCTTATGGACTTCGTGTTGCCTACACATTTTTAAACAATTTTGATTCTGCTATAGCTTACCTTAGCGTACAACAAACCGGACTTTGGGATATTTTACCGGGAGCAGCAATTGCCAAAGCTTACGGACAAAAAATTTATACAAATACTGGTAAAGAACTTTCTTTAAACGAATATATAGCTCTACCGGGTAAAGGTGCCCTTGCCATCAAAGGTGACAAATTTAAGTTTGCATTAGAAAATATTTTATCAAAAAATAACTAAAACCTAATGCCCTTAGCCAAAACCTTCGTTTACGCTGAATTAACCCAAGAATCAAAACATAAACTGGAAGCTGCAATCCCATATAAATTCGCTGAACATTTTGGAACCCATATAACCATCGATTGGGATGTGGACTTTGATTTATATAAAGATATTATCGGTAAAAAGTTTAAACTAAAAGTAGGTACACTTGCGGGTGACAACAAAATTGAAGCTATCAGGGTTGATTTAATTGGAACAGGGCTTCGAAGCGTAAATAAAAATCCACATATTACTTGGTCGGCTGACACAGGTGTAAATCCTTATTACTCTAATTTTATGCTGTATGTAGCTGAATTTGATCAGGATAAAAAGTTTACACCTATTGAAATTGAAGTTGAGGTGTTGGCTGGTTAATTTTGAATTTTCAAAACCTTTTTCAGTATTTGGTTAATTTTATCCTTTGAATAATCCGAGATACAAGAAAGAATACCTTGATCGATTAACTTTCCAATTTGACTTGTAATTGAGCCCCTGGCCGCTTGAAGCTGCGTCAATGACTCTTCGCAGGCGTGATCCTCCTCTAAATCTTTGATCACTGATTTAATTTGGCCGATTGTTCTATTTAGATTGGCAATGGCTTTTTTTCTATCATCTGGTGAAAGTGCTAAATCAAAATGATCAGTGTTTAGATTTTTTCTCTTTAGGCTAAGTTTAAACATTGCTTAAATAGGATTCAAATTTGACAAAATGTCAATACCCTAGTAGGGTATAATTAAGTTTAATTTATAATATTATGAGAATAAATCAATTAATGGTTACAGGTGGAATAATATTTGTTATCGTTGCTGTTGGAGCTGGTATTTTTTTAGCCAACAAAAATTCACAATCCAACAACATTCAAAACGACGGATCTACAAAAAAAACAGAAATAATGGTAAATATAAAAAGTTCATCCAGCCTTGCAGACGCCATGAAGAAAGAGAATAGTAGTGCAGACAAAATGCAAAAAGATGCTAGTAAACTTGATGTAATGTCTTCTAACTCCCAATCAGTAGTAACCTCCAAAGTTACAGTTGAAAGCGGTTACACTACTTACAACTCAAATAAACTGGTAAATGCCCAATACGGCAAAGTAATTTTATTCTTTCATGCCACCTGGTGCCCTTCCTGCAAAGGGCTAGATACAGATATTAAAAATAATTTGGGAAATATTCCAAACGACACTTTGATTTTAAAAGTCGATTATGATTCCAATCCAGAATTAAAATCCAAATATAAAGTTACTTCGCAGCATACTCTTGTGCAGGTTAATCAAAACGGCGATTTAATCAAATCATCTCCTGGCTTATACCAATTAAACACTTTGGATTCAGTCCTAAAAACTTTCTAATATGTTTGCATTTTTTCTAGCCTTTATATCCGGAGTAATAACAGTTTTTGCTCCATGCGTATTTCCATTATTGCCTATTATAATTGGTAGTGGTGCCACTGCTAAAGGGATTAAAAAACTAATCTTAATAGTTAGCTCACTGGCTACTTCAGTTTTTATTTTCACAATCCTTTTAAGAACACTACTTCTAGATAATCCATTACTGACTTTTTTAAACGAAGACTTTTGGAGAATTTTTGCCGGGGTTTTGATCGCAGTTTTTGGAATATTTTCAATCTATCCAGGCCTTTGGGATAAAATCTCAATTTTCTTCAAACTTAGTAAACGTTCTGATCAGCTGCTGGATAAAAGTACACAGCGAAAGGATAATTTTGGATCTATACTTTTAGGCTTTAGCTTGGGGCCAGTATTTTCGAGCTGCAGCCCTACTTACTTTGTAATAGTGGGTTTACTTGCTACAGAAAGTGATAGACTTAGAGGGGTTTTATTGCTACTGACATATATTGTTGGTTTGAGTCTAATTCTCTTGTTGATAGGATTTTTTGGTCAAAAACTGGTGAAAAAACTACGCTGGGCTAGCGATCCAAATGGTATTTTTAAAAAAGTATTTGGCTTATTTTTATTACTATTGGGGTTGGTGATTATTTTTAGATTGGATAAAAGTTTTGAAACCTGGCTGTTAAACTTTGATTTTTATAATAATATTTTTAAGTTCGAAAACGATTTAACCAAAGGTGGCTCAAAGTTGAATTGAGACCAACTATAAGGCCTTAAATGATTTATTTAAGACTATTTACAAAGCAATATAACACCAGATTTTGCCCAATTGATTACAAATTTAGTTTGTGTTTATTTAAAAAAAATACTTGAACTAACTTTTTGACAGAAATCCATAACAGGGCTAAATTGCTACTGCTATGGCTCATCAAACATTGTCTGTCCAAGAACTCAAACAAATACACAAACCAGTTATAAAATTAAAAGAAAGAGAAAAAACTGATATAAAAACCTTGGATAAAATTGCTATTTTTATTACTCAAAGAGTAGGTACAATGGGCTTTTTTGGTTTAATCTTTTTGTGGACTATCTCATGGCTAAGCTGGAACACGCTAGGACCAAAAGACCTGCGTTTTGATCCTTTCCCTGGTTTTGTACTGTGGCTATTTATCTCTAATATGATCCAGATTTTTTTGATGCCTTTAATCATGATTGGCCAAAATTTACAAGGCAGATACAGCGACATCCGAGCCGAAAACGACTTTGAAATCAACGTTAAAGCCGAGGTAGAAATCGAAACTGTTTTGAAACATTTGGAAAACCAGAATGAGATAATTTTGAAGATTTTGGAAAAGGTGGAGGAGGAGAAGTAAAACATCACAATTGCCCAAAACTAAAAACCCTGCTAGGCTGATTTTATTACAAACTTTATTTTATTTTTATGGATAATTCAAATCATATTGAAAATGAGGCAGTCGAAGTTAATGGAGTCGTTGAAGACAAACACCTTGATCATAAAGATGACAGAAGTGATGCGGTGTTAGAAAAACAGAGAACAAACTTTTATACGATTAGCCTTGTAACAGGAGAAGGGAAAAAAGATTTAACTGCAAATATCTTATTAGATTTAGATAATGTTTCTACCCTAAGACCCGATCAAGCCGAAGCTATTGTACAAGCAATTCATAGTGTAGACCCTGTAGAAGACTGGACTAAAGTATTTAACCTAGAAGGTGTATCTGAAACTGATTTAGATATTATTCAGAAATATTTATTGGAAAGCGGTGTGCAATTTGTTTGCAGAGAAGGAGAAGCAATGGTGGGTCTCGAGCCAATTCTAAAACCAAAAATTGAAAAAGACCTTAAAGCTTTAGGTATAGCGTGCTTAGACAATCAACTGGATGTTGTTATAGACACTTTATTTGGAGGAGTTCAAACCTATAATGATGAGCTTAGCTTTACAATTCCATTAGAAGGAGCAACACGCGCTCAACAACAATCAGTTCTAACATATTTTAGAAAAGCAGGTTTATTTACTGAAATTTACATAGTAAACGAAGATGAAATTGACTTATTTATAAATTTGAACCCCTAACCCAACCCCTCAATCTCAGTCGTAATCTCCAACCAAGTTACCTCCTTATCTTCCAGCAAGGCTTTATTTTGCTCTACATCCACTCCACTAGTGATCAAATCATTTAAGCTATTCATTTTCTTTTCTACTTTATTGAGCTCCTTTCTAAGCTCATACAATCTTATATTTCGGGCTTTATTGGTTGAGATAGACTTGGTTGATTGCTCCTCAGTTTCAAAAGCACTTTGTGGCTGGTCACTTTCTTTGGCTAGTTCTTGTTCCAGCTGCCAGACGTATTGCTCGTAGCTGCCTAGCACTCGTTTTACAGTACCAGCTTTTACCTCTATGATTTGAGTAGCGATTAAATTTACAAAAGTACGGTTGTGACTGACTACAAACACACTTCCGTTAAACTTTCCCAGGGCTTCTCCCATGGCTTCTACGGTTTCAAAATCTAAATGGTTAGTGGGTTCATCTAGCAGGTAAACATCAGCTTTGGATAAAAACATTCCAGCTAAACACAGTCTGGCTTTTTCTCCTCCGGATAAGACTTTTATCAGCTTGGTATGATCAGTCCTTTTAAATAAAAAGTTTCCCAGGACTTGTAAAATTTGATCGTCTTTACAGCTGCGATCTGCCATGCTTTTAGCGTAGGAATAAATCGTATCTTCTAGGTTCATTCCCGCTGAAACGTGTTGATTGTAGTAAGCTAGTTTTAAGTTGGATTTCCAAGTTACAGAACCTTCCAGGGGAGTTAATTCACCAGCAATAGTTTTTAAAAGTGTACTCTTACCCTGCCCGTTATCTCCCAAAATAGCTACTTTTGAGCCTCTTTCGATATCAAAATTAATGCCTGTAGCCACTCTTTTTTCGGGGTAACCAATGACTAAATTTTTAAGTTCCAGAGCATTTCCTTGCTTGCCTTCTACTGATGGAATATGCATTTTAACAGCTGCAAAAGCATGGTTGATAGAGATTTTTTTATCATCCAATTTAGCAATTTGTTTCTTTTTTGATTGAGCCGATTTGGCCATGCTTGCTTTGGCACCGAAACGATCCACAAAAGTTTGTAGCTGTTTTTGTTTTCTTTCGATGTTAACATTAACACTTGCAGCCAAGGCTTTTTGTTCTTCTTTAAATTCTAAATAATCTTCCAGCGGTTCGGGATGTAAAAACAATTGTCCGGCATCAACATCCAGAGTTGAAGTACAGGTTTTTTTGATAAATTCACGGTCATGAGTGATGACCATAAAAGCTCCCCGAAAAGATTTTAAAAAGTTTTCCAAGAGTATCAATGTTGTTAAATCCAGATAGTTTGTAGGCTCGTCTAAAAGTAGTAAATTAGGTTCAAATAAAAGCGTGGCTGTGAGCTTTACTCGCATTTGATAACCCCCAGATAGGGCAGAAACTTTACCCTCCAGCTTTTCATTTTTTAGTTGAAATTGACTAGCAACTTTGGCGCACTCCCAGTTGGGTTTACCGGTGTATCTTTCTAAAAAATCAATTACAGTTTCGTCAGGTAGAAAGGGATCATTTTGCTCTATGTAACCAAGCCGTAAATGTGGCATCTTTAAAATTTGTCCATAGTCAGGCTCGATCTGATCCAAAATCATTTTAAAAAATGTAGTTTTACCAGCTCCATTTCGACCAATAACCCCAATTTTTTGCCTCTCCACTATATTTACCGAGGCATCTTTAAACAAATGCTTTTCACCATAAGACTTGGAAATGTCTCTTACTTCAATTAATGATTTATCAGCCACAATGCCTTAAAATAGCTTGTAATAAAGGCTTTTTGTCAATACCTGCTTCCATTGCTTTTAATAGGAATTTTTAATTAAATCTGTTTTTCTTTAATTATAGCCCCATTACCCCTATCAAACGAGTAAAAGCCAACCATGTTTTCAAGCTGCTTAAAAAGACTATTTGGGATTTTAGAATAAATCCAGCATAATTCAGTCTCCATAGGTTTTCCTTGGTCGTCATTTACAAAATAATAATCACAGTCGCTATTTTTAATCGGACAATGGTAGGCTTTTTCCTTTTTGCTCAAACCTTGTAGATCAACCTTTTGACCGTAAAAATAGAAATTACCTTCAACTTTTAAAACGTCTTGCCCCAGAATTCCTTGAGCAATTATTTTTTGATCAGTGCTGTCTTTGATTGTAATTTGAGTTTGTGTCATAGAATCTAATCTACAATCAGGATTTACTTTTAAACAAGTTTTAAATCAGAGCTAAAGTTTTTATCTGATTAATAGCGTTGTTAAAACCAATTGGGGTAAGCGATGAAGCGTTAACTTTGGAAAGAGTAATTTGATTTAGTTTTTTACCAACAACCAAGCCTTGCACACCCCCTTCAAAACTATTGATGTAAAAAGTTGATTCACTGCTATTCGGATTATGCTGATCTGATGCCACAGTGACTATGTCGTTTGCAATAGTTACATTTACTGTTAGCTGGTTAGTACCACCTGGAACAGCGTAGCTAACACTGGCCGAGTAGCTACCATTTCGGTAAAGATTGGTAATTACTGAAGAAGAAGAGCTGCTACTTGCAATAGAACTTGAAGACGAGGAAGCAATACTTGATGAGCTGGAAGATGCAATTGAAGATGACGTACTGATGGAAACTGCAGATGAGCTGACACTACTACTCGAAATCGAAGAAACAAGACTACTTGAAGAACTAGCAACTACAGAAGAGCTTGAAGAGACAATACTTGATGAAGCAGCTACCGAAGAAGAAACAGCCTGACTACTGCTTGAAGATGATTTGGAACTGCTTACAGATGAAGAATTATCTGAAAAGGAAAAACCCCCGAAACTACTTTTGGATGAACTGCTTGAGCCATCCGCGAAACTGAAACCTGCAAAACTATTTTGAGCTGAAGAGTTTAAAGAGCTGAACTCTGAATTTCTAGAGTTTTGTAAAACTGAGACAGATGGGCCATTGCTAGATTGCTTTTGTTTCTTTTGATTTTCAGAAAAAATATTTAAAAATACCACAAAACCAGTTACTCCAAAAATAGTTATTAAGCTAAGAATTATTATATGATTACGGTTCACAAAAAGTAATTACAAACTAAACTTAATAAGCTTAGAATATAATTATACTTTAGTTTACCTTTATGATCAATTTTTAGCCTGAGTTTGGATTTGATTCAAGGCATCCATAAATCCTTGAGTGGTATAGGAAGCTCCGGAAACAGAATTCAGATTGATAGAAGCTAGATTTTTCCCAACTACCTGACCTGTAATAGCACTTTTAAATCTGGAAGAATAAGTTGCTGACTGACCTCTATCCCCGCTAGTTGAATTTTGAACAGAAGTTATGGTATCATTTTTAACTGCTAAAGTTACTGTAATATTAGCATAGTCATAGTTTGCCGAAGCTGAATAGGTGCCATCTTTATAAGTCGTTGTGGCGACTACTGGTTGTGCAGACGATATTGCCGCCTGGCTACTAATTGTGTTGGATGTACTGCTAGAAAAACTCGATGAACTTTTGGAGGAAACACTTGAGGTGTTATTAGAAACCGTAATAGGGCTTTTAGGCAAGCTTAGTTGGGCACTAAATATATTCAAGAAAATCATGAATAAACCCACACCAAAAACCCCGATTAAAGATAAAATTGAAAAGTTTTTTGTAGTCATAAAGGTTGATTAGTTAAGTATTAAAATGAAAATTCTTCTACATAAACATTATTTAAAGGTATCTCCAGTTGATTTAGCATGTCTTTAACACCTTCAATGAATCTAGGACTGCCACAAATAAAGTAGTTGTAATGGATCAGATTATCAGAACCTAAAATTTGGCTGATTAGCTTTGGTTTTAGTCTGGAATTGATGATACTTTCACCAGTTGTAGAATCTTGACTTACAAAATCAATATAGCGATTTCCAAGCTGACTTTTCAGAGCATTTCTAGCCAGGGCTTCGTCTAAATGTCTATTGGCATGCAGAAAAACAGTAGTTGGCGATTTAAATTTATTAACCAAATCTAAAAATGGAGTGATGCCAATTCCTCCAGCAATAATTACTTTTGGGTTTGTATTTTGCCCTTCCAAAGTAAATACACCGTAAGGACCGTCTACGTTAATAATACTGCCAATTTCAAGTTCGCTAACCTTCTTTGTAAAACTACCCAGGGTTTTTATTCCAAAAATTAAAGTTCCAGTGGTTTCATCTGATTCCATGACTGTGAAGGGGTGGGCCTCACCAAAGTCCTTGAGCTGTAAATAAAAGTACTGGCCAACTTTAGGTAGTAAAAACTTACCCTCAGGCTTTAAAACAATTAGAAAAATGTCCTTACCTTTCTGAGCTTTATCGGTAATTTTGTATTTGAATTTTGTTACACCGCTCCACATCAATAGCCTGAACCAGATTAAAACCAAATATAGTCCAAGCATCATAAACCACAAAGCTTTTAATTCTACATACTTATTTAAATAAGTACCAATATCCAAGGCATGAATAAAGGTTAGAAACATTAAAGGGTATGATAAATAGTGAATATAAAGCCAGGGTCGGTATTTAATTTTACTGCGTAAAAGTGCACTTGTAAGATATATTATCAAAAATAAAATAAACGCTACGCGGCCATAAGTGACTTGGAATTCAAATTTACTTTTTAGATCTGGAATAAAAAGCCAAAGTACATTTTGTGCATACACAATCATTTCTAAAACAGGATGAACTAAAGCCAAGAGCAAGGCATATTTACCAATAAAAGCATGGAATTTATTTACCCATGGAAGGTCATCAGTTACTAGCTGAACTAAATATCTTACTCCAAAAAACATTTCCCAGACAAATAACATGGCTGCAACATAACCTGTAATATTGGCCGTTAGGTATACAAAAGAATCCCAGAAAGATTTGGAATCAGAGTTTAATGAGGAAAAATCTAAATTAGTGTACAGCCACAAAAAAGCTAAGCTAGTAGAAGTAACTAAACTGATGATACTGAATCTGGAAAATCTTTTAAACATGAGTAATTGTAAGGAGGGTCTAATCTTATTACAAGATTGCTAGAAAAATATGACAACTAAGTCTGAGTATATTCCAGTTTTGAAGTATTGTCATGGCAAAGTTAAAATTTAACCATCTCCAATTTGACTTGGCTTGATTAGAATTTTAGCAGCGTTAATCATTATCTTTTTCACCTTTATCGTTATTTTCAATTTTGTTATTTTTTTTACTTTCAGGTTTTTTTAATTCTGGAACTTTATTTTGACCCTCTCTTTCATCTTCACTATCATTTTCTGTCCCACCTCCGTTTCCAGGGTTAGCAGTGCCAGGGTTTGAACCTGAAACTAGGTATCTTTGAATAAGAGCTAAATTACTACCATGCTTTCCTTGATACGTACCTGTCATGTCAGTTCCACAAGCAAAAATATTACCTCCACTGTGAGTGTTTCTTAGACTTGTAACGTCATAAGTATTGCCAGAAATTGTGACTATACAGCCTCCAGGGTTAGCAGGAGATTGAGCAGCAGAAACAGATCCGGAAGCTCCAGAAGCAGTGGTCAAGTATCGTTGAATAAGTCCTAAATTAGTACCATGTTTACCTTGATATGTACCTGTCATGTCTGTTGCGCAAGCAAAAATATCTCCTCCGCTATGGGTCTTTCTAAGACTTGTAACATCGTAAGTGTTACCTGAAATTGTTACTATACAGCTACTATTAGAATTTGTAGAATTGGCTGATGAAAGAGTATATGGGTCAACTTGACCATCCAAAAATGATAGGTCTGGCAATGGTAGTCGATTTCTTTTGCTACTACTGTTATTTGTACTTTGAGAATCACTTTGGGCTACAGATTGGCTTTTATTGTCTGATTTAATCAGATCAGTTTTGTAAACGATAGCCCCTGCTAGAGTAAAAGTACTCAAGATGTTTATAGAAATCAAGACGATTGTGATAATTTTGCTGTTCATAGATAGTTATAATTTTTTATGACAAAGATAATACCTAAAAATTGGTAAAAGGTTACAGCACACTCTATTACAAAAAAGTGTAACTGCCAAATTTGCCGTCAATTCTCAATCTTCACCTCCACTTTTATGCTCAACCTCAAGCTTTTCTTCATCTTCGCGTTCAATTTTTTTTACTTCCGGCTTGGACTCGCCTTGATATTCGACTTCTATACGCTCCCCCAGTGGAATTTGACTGGCTAGGTTACCCGGATCTGCAAAGGTTTTTAAATCACCCTTAAAGTTTAAAATTATTTCCTGATTTTCCTTTTTTTCGACTACCGTACCATAGAATTCGGATTCCTGGTTCCAGCCATCAAGTAGTTTAGTTTTTTCCAAACCACTGGAAATTGTAATCTTTTCCACCTGATTTTGAAAGCTCTCAAAAAAACTTCTAACCTGTAAATTTTTATCAAATAATAAGGTTGTCGTTACCCCAACAAGCAAGAGCAAGGCTGAAGTCAGGATCAAAAGTTTATTGCCATAACCAGTGAGGGGTAAGTCTAATCGTTTATACAATAAAAACACTGACCAAATAGTGATGATGGCCACAATTATAAACTCCGGAATAATTAGCAGCAGTGGGTTGACCCCGTTTAGAATATTTAATTTATTTAATTTTAAAACTTCAATGATATTTTTAGTCAGAAAAGCAATGAATAATAAACTGCTAAAGATACACACCAGTAAAGCCATTATCTGAAAAAATTTAAGTATGGCAAAATAGTTTTTAGACCGTGGCTTTTGATTACACAGCTTGGCTAAAAATTGTTTTTTTAAATTTACTTGATGATTCATATTTAGAAATATTTAGGTAAATTTTTTGGCTTTGGCCTTTGCTCTATGTAGTCTAACTTTAACCGTCCCTGGGAGTATTTTTAAAATGGTAGCAATTTCTTTGATACTTTTTTCTTCAGTATAAAATAAAATTAGAATCTCCCTATCTTCCAAAGACAGCTTGGCTAAAATCTTTTGTAAATCTGCTTTACTGGACGGGCTAATTTCAGCAATGGCAGGTATATCAATTTCTTGCAAATCTACACTAATACAATGGCTTCGTTTAGAATACTCATCAATGACTAAATTGTGGGCAATTCGATACAGCCAACTGGAGAATTTTTTAGTTGAATTAAAGCTGGCTAAATTTACATAAGCCCTACAAAAAGTTTCGCTAGCCAAATCTTCGGCATCCTGACGATGAAAGTTTAGAAGTCTAAAAACGTAGGCAAAAATTTGATTTTGGTACCTGTCCAACATTACTTCAAAAGCATCCGATTTCCCAGATAGTACAACTTCAATAATTTGAGCATCACTTTGACTGTTCACAAATTCAAATCTTTTACAGAAGCCACAACATTAAACAACATTTAGGATTAGTCAATGTTTTAAAACAGTTGTAACCTTTGGTTGAAAAACCAGTATTATGTTATATGTCTCGTAAAAAGTTTTGGATTATTGGTTCGTTGGTTGTGGTTTGCACTATATTAATATCAACTACAATTTTGGTTTTCAATTCTAAACCCGTTCAAAGCCAAAACTCAACTTCGCAAGCTCAATCAGAACTTAGAAAATTTTCCAAAGAGGAGCTAAAAGTTTTTGATGGAAGCCAAGACGATCAGCCAATTTATATCGGTTTAAATGGCAAAGTCTACGACGTGAGTAAGGGTCGAGATTTTTATAAAACTGGAGCAGGCTACCATTATTTAGCCGGCAAAGACTCCTCCGCCGACTTAAATATTTTTGGAGCTAGTTTAATCACCAATAAATATTCAGTTATAGGACTGTTAGCTGATTGATTTTAACCTTGCTCAAAAACCTAAACAAGTAAAATACTCCAAAGTATGACCCTAGGCATAGATGAAGTTGGTCGTGGTAGTCTGGCCGGCCCTGTGGTTTTGGCGGGAGTTTTGTTGGATGATAGCTATCCGTTGCTGTGCAATCACCTTGAAAGTTTTACTGGAAGTCAGCTTAAAACCCTTGATTTTGTAAGAGATAGTAAAAAACTTAAAGCCCTCAAACGCCTGCAAGTAACTCAAATCGCAACTAATTTAAAAATTCCTAGTCTTATTTTATCGACCTCCCCAGCTTTGATCGATGAATATGGTATTGGAGTTTGTTTAAGCTATTTAAACCTGCTTATAATTTCATATTTTGCAGAAAAATTTAGCCTTAAAAAAGTCCTGATTGATGGTAAAATTAAGCTTGTTGATGCTTCCAATCAAACACTTATAAACAAGCTACTAATTGAGAATAATCTGCACATAAACAAACTTCTGGACCTACAAAACTTTGCTTCAAGTCAATCTTTGTTTGGCACAAACAGCTTTAACATTACCCGGGAAAACTTTGCTGATGATAAATATCTATCTATCGCTCTAGCAAGTAATTTAGCTAAAGTTTATAGGGATAATCTGATGATTGAACTGGATAAAGAATATCCTAATTTCGACTGGGCTAACAACAAAGGTTATGGTACACTTTCACATCGTCATACTATCCAAGAAAATTCAGAGAATCAACATTTGCGGCTAACTTTTTTGAGTCGAATTTTAAAGAAAAAATAATGAATTACTTTGACATTTTTATTAAACTTTAATAACTTTGTAGATTATGGCAGTACTTTCTATTTCTATAACCACTACTCAACAAGAATCTTTAAAAGAGCTTATCAATACTGGGATGTATGGAAACGTTAGCGAAGCTGTTAGGGAGGCGATTCGTTTACTTTTAAAACAAAAGGAGGCAGAAACTTACAAACAATGGTTTAACAAAGAAGTTAAAAAAGGTTTGGCAGATGTTAAAAATAAACGCTTTAGTAAAAAAACATTTACGCAGTTAATTGACGAGGTTGGCGATCAATATAAAGATCGTTAGTACATGCTAGTAGTAATTACCGAGTTGGCCAGTAATGATATTAAGGATATTGCACATTATACTTTTGAAAACTTTGGCTATAATAAAGCTAATGAATACTTGATGAAGTTAAATTCCGTTATTCAAGATTTGTTAGTTTTTCCAAATCTGGGTAAGCAAACTCTATTCGAAAATAATAGTGTTTTCTCAATGACAGTAGATGGGCATGTGATCATTTACATAGCAACTAATACTGAAATTATAGTGATCCGTATTTTACCTTTTAGAAAAGATTAACAGGTTTTAAAAATGAAGATGGAAATATACTTCATTGAGCAGATGTGTAGCCTCATACAAGCCCCAAATTGATAACCCGATAAAGACTAAAGAACCTAGTACGCCAATAATAGGGTTTTTAACTATCTCGATAGTTTTGTTTGGATTTATAAATAAAAATATATTTAAAATACAGTGACCTAAAAATACACCTAGTCCGAAACCAAACACATTAACAACATTAAAAAGTGGTACGTAGCCGGCAAAATCATCCAGTCCAAGAATGAAAGGTATTGTAAATGAAGCTACAACAAGTCCCCAAAAAGTTAATTTTTTACCTGCATCGAATTTCATTTCAGGAACTACTTTCGACAACACTGGAGATAAAAATTTGTTTATAGGGTTCAAAATAGAGTTTAAAAAAGTGGCTGATTTTACTACAGCAGGCGAAATATGCTCTTTCTCTTGATCTTCAAAAATGTGCTCAATACTTGTCTGAGCTAGCTTTAAAAGTACAAGTGATGCAAAAATTACCATTATCGCCAGAAGCCAAATTATTTCTTTGAAAAAATACCAAATAACTAGGATTATTGCGGTCCCTAATGCATTACCAATTGCTGTACCTGTCTCTATCGCAAGGCGATTTTTAAGACCCGGGTAATTCTTCATGAAAATTCCAATTATCAATGCAAAATCAACAGCCGTCTTGAGATATATTGTCAGACCTACAACTACATCAGTCCAATTTAAACTCAGTAAAATCTTCTCGCCTGGAAAAATATTTAAAACAGTTATCCAGAAGTAGTACGCCACGGCAATTGCTATAAATACAATACCAGCAAAAAGAATAGGGAAAAGCTGTTCAAAAGTTTTTTTGGAAAGGTTATTGGTGGTCATAATCTTTAAATCAAAGGCAATTGACTAAAGGATGTCAAAATATTGTTGCATAATATTTATTTTGTATTCATTTTAAAATGAGTTAATCTTTAATCGAAAAACTATCAAATGAATGTTTTAATTATTATTTTACCAATTCTAGTTGCAGGGATAGTTAGGGTTTTAACTGATAAATTTGACATATTTAAGCTACCTTTAGATTTTGGAACTAATATATGGGGTAGGAATAAAACCTGGCAGGGGCTCATAATCATCAGCTTTATAAGTTTTGTGGTCGGTTTGTTATTTCAGACTCAGCTCCCTTTCTATTACGGATTTATTTTGGGCCTTGCATATACTTTTGGAGAAATCGTAAATTCTACAATAAAAAGATTATTTGGCGTTGAACCTGGCAAAAACTTTGGTAAACCTTGGGTTTTTTGGCAATATATTTTTGATCAAATTGATTCAACTTTAGCAATTAGCGTAGTTTTATTTTACTGGAATTTTAACTTTGCAGAAATCTTCTATTGTTTTGTGATTGGCAGTTTTTTACACTTTTTTGTAGATTCAATTAATCACCTTTACGGCTCAAAAAAAACGTCTGATAAAACGGCTATAATATATTTTTACCAAGTTGTTAGTTATGTCATTTTCACTCCGCTAAAATTTTTCTCCAATTCAAATACAACTACAATTAAAAATACCGAAAATATAATTTTGACTTCAAATCACCCATTCTTTTTTGATAGTTTGTTTGTACTGAGATCGTTAAACTTAGAAAGTTTTTTAAACTTTGCACCATTCAAGTTTTTAATTGCTGAGAAATATATGCAGAATTGGTACGGAAAAGTATTTGAACTTGTCGGAGCAGTTTCAACAAGAGAAAACAAGTCCCATAGCCCACGTCCGCTTGAGGTTTTACTATCGAATCAAGTACAAGGTTATAATTCTCTAATTTGTTATGAGGGTAAAATTACACTTGATAAATTGCCTACTGACAAACTTAAAACTGGAATCTGGGTCTTGTACAAAGCTGAGCCAAAAAGCCTAGTCCATTGTGCTAGAGTTAACCTAGGGGCAAAGATTGGGATAGATTTTAAATCCCCAATTGGGTTTTCTCAAGAATATGCTATTAACTCTAAGCATTTTCTAAAAGAAATTAACGATCGTATATATTCAGCTTAAAAAGACCATATTCTCGATCTAAATTACATTCAGGGGGAATTAACTTAAAAGCTTCAATGCATGTATTTATATAGGCATACAAAACCGTTTGGCAATTACATTGTACAGCTTTTTTATAAAAAATATCATTCAAAAGCCAATACCCACCAAGATTTTGATGTTCTTTAGAGATAATTAGAGTTTTCAAAGTCATCACAGGCTTGGACTGTATCCGCTCAATATAGAAATAGATAAATCCCACCAACTTTTTGCCCTGCATTAAAGCATATAAAAACTTATTTTTTGGGGAATTTTTTTTTGGTACCAGATAGATGAATAAAAAAACTAGAAAAGGTATTGGATAAAATCCTGGTGTACTTTTAAAAGCGGCTTTGGATAAATTATAAATTTCAATGAAATGTTGAAGGTTAAAAATGTTTTTTGTGCTTAGCTCTATCAATGAATATTTGGATAATATAGTTGTGTTAATTTTAGATTCTGCAACCTGTTGATATTTTTTATAATCATCACTTTTTGCTGTAACGTATCTAGAAGCTTGCTCAAACCGTAATTGATCTAAAACTTTCAGGTAAAAATTTTGACCAAGTGGCTCGCTGACAATTACTTGGTTCTTAGTTTTAGAGTAGTTTAACCTGTATCGATGGCTGTGCCAAATTGAAAAATCTACAGGGCAAAATATTTTTTTTATTTCAAACTGCTGACAAATTTTTATTCCTTTTTCTAAAATTTTGGTATAGCTATCTTCATCCTTGGCTTCCAAATAACCAAAATAAGCTGTCTGGTTTTTTATTATAATACAAAGAGTAGATAACTTGTTTGAAAGAAAGATTGTTTTACCCCCAATTAAGAATAAATGTAAACGATTCAAAAAGCTAAGCTTGTTCGAAACTGACTTCTCTATTTCAACTTGAGAATAAATTCGAATAACCAAGCTTAAATAGTCTTTTTTAAATTCATTTAAGCCAACTTTATTTACAGTCATAACTTAACAAAGCCCTGGTCAGCATTTAACTCAACTACCTGACCGTCTTTAAGTTTACTTGTAGCTTTATCTATGTCAGTTATACAAGGTATATTAAGTTCTCGACAAATAATACTTGCGTGCGATAAAATCCCTCCACCTTCTAAGATTAGTCCCTTGATCCTTGGAAATATTTCAATCCAACCAGGATCTGTATTTTTAGTCACAATTATTCCATAGTTTTTTTTAAGTTTTGTGGGAAAACTATTTAAAATAGTTACTTCTGCTCTAACATTACCGCTACTTACGCTGAGACCAAATAATCTATCTACTGACTCAATTGATTTAGTTTTGAATATATTTTGAGTCATTTTTGTATTGTAAAAGTCTGGGAATTTTGTAAGACCAAAAAGTACTTGATCTGATTTTTGTTTATGCTGCTTTTTACGAATTTGAATCAAATCTTTTAAATTAAAATTGACACTGTTTAAATTTATGAAATTCCAAATTTCGTCGCTAGTAAGATAATGTACATCTTCAGTATTTTCTATAAATTTTAGTACGTGTAATTGCTCCCCAACTTGACTAAACAAAGACCTCAAAACGTCAAAGTAGCTTGCCCGAAGTAATCTATTTTGCTCTCTGGTTTTAACCAAATAATTAAATACTGAAACATACCACTTTTGGTTCTTTGGTTTTTTTACAATTGTTTTAAAACTATAATTGGTATTTTTTTCTAAAAAGAATTGATCCATAAATTGTACAATTGTTTTAGGATTAGGATTAGTTTTAGATAAGTCGAGCTCTTGAGGAAAGCGTGATCCGTAAAAATTAATATAGTCTAGTATTTGCAATCTTAAATCAGAATTTTTTTGATCAAAACACACAATTTTTATAAATTCATTTTTACCTAAATCCGGGAATTTTTTTTGAAGATCTCCAAGGCTTTGATAAATTTTATTCTTGGCATTTATATAACTACTTGAGGTTACTTGATATGAGCTAGTGCTAGTTATAAATTTACTAAATTCAGTAGATGTGAGTCTTAACTTTTTTTTAATCAGATCGAATAAGCTCATCAGTAAAAAATCGTTTTCAGCTACGATATAACTATCTTTCAAACCTAAATATTCTAATTCATTAAAAACCTTGTTTAAATCCATCAGGCTAAGCCTGGAGAAGTTTATATTTTGAAAAGTATTAATTAGTTTAGTGGTGTTTTTTTGATAATTATTTATGGTGAATTTGTGTCTTAAAATCTTGAAAACAACGATTGCGTAGTATCTAAGTTTAAACCACATTCCAAATTTAATTTGTAAATTATCATCTTCTGTTTTACCGCTAATTATTTGATTTAAAGATCGACTATTGTTTTTTGAACCTGGCAAAAACTGACTCATCGCAAACCAGCTAGTCAAATTATAGAATAGATTACCTTTGTCGTTAGCTAATAAATTGTTAAAAATGAAACTGTTATTTTCTAGTAAATTTGCCTTGACGCCTGATTTTAAAAGCAGTTTGTGGTAAGTTTTGAAGTAAATTTTTTGTAAAATACTTTGGGTAAGTGGCAACACCTGTGTTGGGAAATTTTCTCTAATATTTGAGCTGTCTAGTTTGGAAAACGAATTATTTAAAAATACTGAAATAGGTCTAACTTGAAGAATAAACAACTCATTTTGTATAAAACCAAATTCAATATCTAGCTCATCAGCAAAAACTGCTTTGAGAAGAATTAATTTGTTGATCAAGTCTTTAATCTGTAGTTTGCTAAACAATTTAAGTAGTTGCTGGTGTGGCTGACCTGTAAGACTAAGCTGAATTGAAAAACTAGATTTTCCATCTACAACATTATTTGGTTGTCCAAAATTTGCGTTAATTAGTGGACCTGCGTAAGCCTTGTTTGGGTTTAAACTAAAGATTACTCCTGAACTATCAAAAATTTTGTATTCCTGAATAATTATAGAAATATTATTCTTACTTTTGTCGTAGGCACGTAACTTTTTATTTATGGGGTTTAATATCTGTTTTAACGCAGTTTTAAAGTTGGTAAAATTATACTCAATTACTCTAGATTCAAAAATCCCTGCAAAGGTTTTGGTTCTTGAATCTTCATTACTTGCCGAAGAACGTAGAATTATCTTCTGATTTGGTTTAAAATCTAGATTTGCTTGTAATTGATTGAAAATTTCCAATAACGGTTTTTGTTTTGTTAAATCAAGGTCAATTAATACCTCGAATTTGGGAATGTTTAAACCATAACACTGAGCAATGAATAAATTCTTAGCTTTATTGCCTATCCTACCCAAATATTCTGAAAAATTTTGTGAATTGATAATTTTCATTTTAAAAACTTAAACTAAATGTGCCTGCTTTTAATAAGGCTTGAGAACCCAGTTTTTGTAAATTCTTATCATCTGAATTTATATACCATTTCATCATTTCTAAATAAGTCTGATTTTCGATTAAGCTTGCTTTAAAAAAGGTTTGCTCGATAAAACTAGGAGTATAGTGACTAGTTAGATACTCTTTAACCCAGCCAATATGTGGAAGCTCTTGGCGGATCATTTCAGTCATAATTACATCATTTCCAGGACTCCAAAAATCCATAGTTTTTTCAAGATTCAAATGCCACGGAATTCTTTTTTCATAGGCGTGAACAGCGCATAAAAATTCTTCAATGGTTTTGATACTATTTAGATAAATAAAATAATTTGGTTTGCCTTCAATATGATGCACTTGAATTGGCTCCATCCCAAGCTCCAAAATTCTTTGTTTCCAAAATTGAGCGTGCTCAAATTCCTCTTGTGTATGTGCTAATAGCTTATCTGCAAGTTCAAAACTTTCAACCCTCCGAAGCCACTTGCCAATAACCAAACCAGCAGCCATTTCAGCCCAAAAATAATCGTTTAAAATTTTAAATTCCGTTGTATATTGCATATAACAAGCTTATATAAATGGTTAAATAATACGTAAAGTTTGCCAGTTTAAAAAGTCTCCAGCTGCTATTAGTAGCCAAATAGTAGTTTAAAAATAAGATTGGCAATGCGGCTAAACTCCCCCAAAAGCCCAAAGCTAAAGACATTATAAGATTACAAGCACAGACCAATCCAATATAGGCATGTAAAGGCATGTGTTGTAAATAGCCATCTTCAGTCTTACGGTCTCCCTTTCGTACAAGCTCCAATAAAAGCGAACCTAAAGCAGCCACCAGGAAATGTTTTAAAAGTAGGGTAAAATTCAAAGTTGGCCAATTTGAATACCAAATAAGATAAGTAGCGAATACAATCAATGGGATATTAATAGCACTCAAAAAATTGTAAAGTAAAAAGTTTTTTCTTAAATTTGGAATAAAGTAATCTTTAAATATTAAAAAATACCCTCCAAAAAATACCAGCATACTAAGCCAAAAATACTTCTCTAATAAAATTTCTTTGCTTAAAAAAATATAAACTAAAAGTAATCCCAAATATAAGTACTTTAAACTTTTAAAAGTAACCACTTTGCTTTGAATTGGTCGAGTTTTATACAACTGGTTATCGGTCTTTTGGTCTTTGTAATCATCGCCAATCCTGAGGAGTAAAAACTGTAAAATATTCCACAAAGTAGCCACTGCGATCCAATAAGGACTGATCCCACCACAAAAAATATAGCTCAAAATTAAATTACCTATCAAGCACAAGCTCAGGATTAACCAGAAATTAAAATGCTCAAAAAAATATCGATATAAACCTTTTAAAGTCATTTAGTTGAAATGTAAAAACTTAAATAACTAATCGTAGGAATTAGTAAATTATCCGATCCAAAAAAGGATACTCTTTCGGCAATTGTAACTATAATGCCCAAACTGATTAGAAGCCATAAATTAAAATCACTAAAGAACAAACTTGTAATTAAACTGATAATCAAATACACCGAGAGAAATAGCCCTGAACCAAAATTGGTTTTCCCAGACTTACTGACAATACCTCCAAATGCTGCTGCAGTGTCCGCGAGTGCTAAAACTACAATGGCAAAAATATACGCTGTGAAGTTTTCTAAAATACTAGCCAACAGAAAGGCAGAGTAAATACCCAAAATTAAAAAATATTCACCATAAGTTTTTCTAGTATGCGAATCCAGAAAAGTAACTTTTTTCAGCTTCTGTACTACCCATAAAAATACTATTGCTAAAACACCTATTAAGGTAACCTCCCAAAGATTTAATACAGGGTAAAATCCTAAGGATATAAAACAACTTAAAACATGCGATATTTTACGACTAATTTCTGTAGCAATTTTGAACTTTGCTGTTAAAATCTGGCAAATAAAAACAACTAGGGCAAAACTTATCAAAAACACTACAACCATAATGCTGTTAAACATAATAAATTAAATGTTATCAATAGAATCATTGCTGGTTTTATTTTTAGTTTTAAAAACCTGATTCTGGAGGGCATTAAAAATATTGAAGCCGTAACAAATATACAAATTAAATAAAATATCTCACTACTTTTAAGTAGGCTTAGAGGAATTAAAATTAGATTATAAATTACTGGCATGCCGATCCAGTATGTCTTATTGTTATGTAAAACTATACCATTGTTTGCAAAACGAATTAAGCGAAAAGCTCCAGAAACAATTAAGCCAGTAAAAAGGGTTAACAAAAAGTAATTTGGTTGTTTATAAAAAGCGAAAAAAACTGGTAAAATAAGGTACAAAAAAAAGTCATGAATCAAATCAAAAATCTTTCCAAAGTTTGAAACAGCATTTAATCTGCGAGCTAGGAATCCATCAACAAAATCTGATATAATGGACAAGTTAGCTAATACTAAAATTAAACCTAAGTTAAAATTATTAAAGATTAAATACAAACATGCAACTGTACAGCAAAACCCTAATAATGTTATAAGATTGACAATTAATAGCCTCACAATCTAATTAGCATTCAATGTCCAACTTTTGGCAAAAATTTTCTTTAAAGAAAGCTATTCTACAAAGTGGTTTAGGCTACACTCAAGATTTCATAGAAGCGATTTACGCTCGGTATTTGGGCCATAAAAAGATTATTCACTATAGAGATGGTTTACCAGTATACTCATTATCGACACCGGCAATTTTTTCCAAGCCTATGGCGGGCTTTTCTACAAACCTGATTTTTCGTGTAATTCAAAATCGAAATCTACCAAGTCTAGTTAGTTATGCAGTTAATGACGTCTGTAATGCTGGTTGTGAGCATTGCAGTTTTTTCTCCGCCGTAGAAGAAAAGGGAAGGCATGTGCTAAATTTAGAAGAAGCTAAAAAGTTTATTAATGACATTCAAGATCTGGGGGTGTCAGTGATCAATTTTGTTGGTGGGGAACCGCTTCTTCGCCAGGATTTACCCCAAATTATTGAATCTGTAGATAAGTCAAAATCTACAACGGTAATGTTTACCAATGGGCTACTTTTAGAAGAAAGAGCAGCTAGTTTGAAAAAAGCAGGTTTGGACAGTATTTATGTTAGTATTGACTGCGCTGATCCTTCTGAACATGACAAATTTAGAAGGACTCCAGGTCTATTTAACAAAGCTTTCAAAGGAATTAAAACTGCTAAAAAATTGGGTTTTTCGGTGGGAATTTCTACTACAATGACTCCTGAAAGCTATAAAGATGGGGAATTGGTTAAGATTATTGAACTAGCTAAAAAAGAAGGTATTCATGAAGTTTTGGTTTTCGAAGCTTTCCCTACTGGCAGATACAAAAATCGTAAGGACTTGGTTAATAATTACGAATGGGTGGACGAAATGATTGCAAGCACTAGAGAACTAAATAAAGATCCGAGCTACCCTGGCATTACTTTCTTTTCATATTTTACAAGCTACAAAAGTACTGGCTGTAGTTGCGGCACTAGCTATATGTACCTTTCGCCATATGGAGACGTGATGAGCTGTGATTTTAACCATCGTAAATTTGGGAATATTTTAGAAAAACCTTTGTGGAAAGTTTGGGAAAAATTGACTACCGACGTAGAGTTTTGCTCGGCTAAATGGGGAGGTTGCAAAATTAAAGATGAAGATCTTAGAACTAGTGGTGTGGTTGACGACGGACGTAAAGAAGCTATTGAAAAGTTTAAACAAAAAATTGGTGAGCCTTCCCAGTTTGATTCTGAGTCTAAAAAAAACTGTGGCCCAGATTGCAATTGTAAAAAATAATTTATGGATACTAAAACTTCATGTACACTAGTCGATGGATGCTCTTATGGGAGGGATTTAACGCCTTCCTCAATTGGCTTTATAATTTTTGTCTTTGCTGGAATTTTTCTAACTTGGCTGATTTTAGGTAGATTCAAAAAAGACTATTGGAAAAGATTTTTAATCATGGCTATAGGCATTTTGATTTTTGAGGTTTTTACAGCACCTATGTGGCACAACTTTCATCTTGGTAGATTCGCCTACGTTTATAAAGATGTTAGTTGGATATTAAACTTAGGCTGGACATCGTTAATTTTGGGAACAGTACTTTTGGTCGATAAGCTTTTACCCAAGCTTAAACAATGGCAGAAATATATTGTTGAACTGACAATTTTAACTCCAATTATTTTTCTACTTCAAATCTGGGAAGTAAATATCGGAGTGCGAGGTTTCGCTCAAGAGACTTTGCAGGCAACCTCTGGTTTAAGATTGTTCAACGTACCAGTGGAAGGTCTTTACTATGCTCCAGTTTTTTCAGGTTTAGTGATTGCTTTTTACAAATACTGGGCTCTAACTTTAGATAAAGTACCTTTAATGCCAGTGATTAAAAGAAATTTATGGCGAACTTTTATAATTGCTCTAGTTGGTGTGTTTGCTTTTGAGCTATTAGTTAACCCAATGGTTGAGAATAAAAACTTTCCTAGCTGGTCCTACATATACCAAGATATTTCAATGCTCCTTACTGGTCTTTGGATTTTTGGATTATGGCTTTCAGATTTTCTTATTCAAAAATGGTTTATAAACCTTGAAACACTGTTTAGATTTTGTATTGCTGTCTTTATAAATACAATTTTAGCTATCCCTCTGGAACTCTTTTTTATTACTAATCAATTTAGAATCTATAGTGGCTCAACTATAAATAATTTTAGTGGCTACTATGTTTTTGGAGGTAATTTAGCTGTAGAAATTTTATTTGCCATACCTTGTTATCTGGCTCTAATAATCTCATTTGTAAGATATTTTGAAACAATTTTAGATAACGAATTTTAGTTTATGCTCAAAACTACCGCTAAAATAACCCTCACACTGTCAATTATAGTGGCTGTTATTGATCTGATAATTGGCTATGGAGTGGGTAATATGTTTGGATATTACGGCAATGTTGACTTTACAATTACTTTAGGGATTGCAATTATCTGTGCTTTACTAATCTTTATTTCCTTTACGATTTTAATTTCTGCTAGTTCAAAATCTGATAAACATGATAGTGCTAAAAATAAAGTAGTAGCGAACAATAATAAAATCATTACCGTAAAAAATTTCTTTATCGGTCTTTCTGCATTTTTGTCCCTTTCCTTACTCGGTGGTTTTAATGGAATTGGAATTGCTCTTGGAGCCTTGGGTCTAGCAGTAGTCTGTACTGCTGGAATTGGTTTGGTGATAGTCATTCCCCTGCTCTGCCTTTTTGGCTGGTTTGTAAAAAACTTAAGTGACGCTTTGACTGGAAAAAATACTAAACAAGGAGTTATAACTGAAATACAGGAAAAAGCTTTAAGAGGAGAACAAATAAAAACAACAAGCTTCTCCCCTGCACAACAATCTTTAAATACATATATTTACCAGGTTTATAAAAATCCTGGAGTAAACTTAACAATAATCAACCAGCTAAAACAAAAAGGCTGGAACGATCAGCAGATTAATTTAGCCATAGATTTAGCTAGTAAAACAATAAGTCAGTGATAAATAGTGATCTTATTTCTCAAAAAAATTATAAGCAGCTTGTGTAATCTGAATCATTTTACTGGTTGCTTCACTTTGATTCACATCCTGATCGATAACCACTACTATAAAATCATATTTAGGTCCGTAAATAATACCGCTGTCATTGTAAGCCATACCGTAATCTGTATACAGCTGACCAATTTTATGCACTGTTTTGATTCCTAGCGGAACTCCTTGTGGAATTCTATCTTGCAGCCAAGTAGCTACATTTGATAAATAGTCGATCAATAAATCGTTAGAGCTTTTAGAAAGATAACTTTGACTGTAAATCCCCTGCCAAATTTTAGCAATATCACCACTGGTTGCTTCCATTGGTAATCTAAACAGAGTCTGCACACCGAGTTCCAAAATAGTCCTTGAGTTGATCAAATCTGACCCACCCAAAACTCTTTCTAAAAGGGTCATAGCGGTGTTGTCACTTTCTTCCAGTATAAAACTCAAGTATTCTCTAATTGGTAAACTTACTCCCGAATCATAGTAATAAAGACTGTCACTTTCGTAGGCCTTATCTTCGTCAGTTAAAACTACGTCAGTATCTAAAGAATATTTACCAGCATCGATATCTTTTAAAATCAAAATTGCTATTGGCAGTTTAGAAATACTGGCAGGCGGTAAGATTTTATCTGAATTTATACCTATTCCGCTAACAACACCAACTTCTACTAACTAATGAATTACACAACTTATCTTCAAATGATTCTTTCGTGTGAATTTGATTTCTGATCTCATTCTTAGTAGTAC